>Ga0213920_1000356_pt1 | contig 38827 bp, 47 predicted proteins | sample McNCre1117MG_FD_161054 | JGI IMG/M metagenome (GOLD analysis project Ga0213920, IMG submission 161054) | Freshwater microbial communities from McNutts Creek, Athens, Georgia, United States - 11-17 MG | ecosystem: Environmental > Aquatic > Freshwater > Creek | place: USA: Georgia | collected...
GTGCTCGGCATCGACGAAGACAAAGCCAAAGACAAGCGCGGCAAGCAGCTCATTCAAATGTTTTGCAAGCCCGGCCCGAAGGGCTCAAAGATACGAAGGAAGACGCGTGAAACACACCCCCTTGAGTGGGCCGAGTTCCTTGAATACTCGCGCCAAGACATCGTTGCTATGCGAGAAATTGACAAGCGACTTCCAAAATGGAATTACCGAGATGGTCATGCAGAGTTGTCTCTATGGCACCTCGATCAGCGTATTAACGACCGAGGGTTCGCAGTTGACCTTGCGCTCGCTGAAGCCGCTACAGTGGCTGCCGAGCGAGAAAAAGCCCGACTGAAGGCCGAGGTCATCGAGGCCACCGACGGCGCCGTCACCAGCGTGTCAAAGCGCGACCAGCTCTTGAAGCACATCGTCGAATACTACGGCGTCGAGTTGCCCGACATGAAGGCCGACACACTGCGCCGCCGCATCGAAGACCCAGAGCTGCCTGAAGCCGTCAAGCTGCTGCTGTCTATTCGCCTCGAGGCCACCAAGACGTCGACCGCAAAATACACAGCGCTCTCGCGTGCGACCTCGGCCGATGGTCGCCTGCGCAACACGTTGCAGTTCGCCGGTGCCGTACGCACTGCGCGCTGGGCCGGTCGCGTTTTCCAACCACAGAACATGCCTCGCCCTAACGTCGAGCACATGGCCAAGTGGGCGGGCTGCTCGGTCAAAGACCTGAGCGACGAGCAGGTGCTCGACTACATCGAGCAAGGTGTTGACGCATTGAAGTCCGGCTGTGCCGACCTCGTGTTTGACGACGTGATGGCGCTTACCTCCAACCTCGTGCGCAGTTGCATCGTCGCGCCACCCGGCAAGAAGTTGGCCATCGCCGACTTGGCCAACATCGAGGGCCGCGCACTCGCATGGCTCGCCGGTGAGGAGTGGAAGCTGCAAGCCTTCCGCGAGTACGACGCAGGCACCGGCGCCGACCTCTACAAGCTGGCCTATGCCCGCTCGTTCAACGTGCGCCCTGAGACCGTCAAAGGTCAGCAGCGCCAAATCGGTAAGGTGATGGAGCTGGGCCTCGGCTATGAGGGTGGCGTCGCTGCCTTCTTGACCTTCGCCGCTGTGTACCAGATGGACCTCGACGAGCTGGCCGACCAAGTCCACAGCACCGCTGACCGCAATAGCATTGCACGCGCCTACGGCATCTGGGAGTGGGCTCAACGCAAGAAGCGCACCCTAGGTCTCACCGCCAGCGTTTACACCGCCTGTGAGGTGCTTAAACACGCTTGGCGCGAGGCTCACCCGATGACCGTTGCGTTGTGGCGTGACGTGGGCGACACGGTGCGCTCTGCCATCCGCTCGCCGGGTGTGCGCTTCTCCGTGCGCTCGCTCGTCATTCAACGTGACGGTGCGTGGCTGCGCATCCGATTGCCCTCGGGCCGCGTGCTCTGCTACCTGCAACCGAAGATTGAAGACAACGACCAAATCACGTACATGGGTGTCAACCAGTACACACGCCAGTGGGGCCGCATCAAGACCTACGGCGGCAAGCTGGTGGAGAACATCGACCAAGCCTTCTCGCGCGACGTGCTCGGCTACAACATGCCCAACATCGAGGTGCAGGGCTACGAGATTGTGTTGTCGGTTCACGACGAACTATTGACCGAGGTGCCCGACACGCTCGACTACAGCCACGAACACTTGGCCGAGTTGATGTCGACCGTGCCATCGTGGGCAGAGGGCCTGCCGCTCTCGGCCGCTGGCTTTGAAACAACCCGCTACAGGAAGGACTAATCATGGGTGACATCGCTGACTACATGGTCGAACAAATGATTAACCGCGAAGTGAGGTTCCATTCGGAGCCGCGCGACGTGACTTGCAAATTCTGCGGCAAGACCGGCCTGCGCTGGCACGAAGGTCAGCAGTGGGCGCTCGTCACAAAGCGTGGCGCTATACACGACTGTCGTGGCGCTGCGGACCCTGACGAGTTCAGTGTTGTGGAATAGCAACGAATGGAAAATATATTTCTATACAAGGCTTTAGCATGTGCTAAAGTCTAGCTGTGGTTGATATTGACCACGACGTAATAGGAAACAGAGATGAAACCCAACGACCTTGCACTCTCAGCCATCGTAGACAAACTCGCTTCAGTCAACGCCCAGCTCAAAGAGTTGAACGACGAAGCCAAGGCCCTCAAAGACTTGCTCATCACGAGCGGCCTCGAGGTTGTCGAGAGCGCAGCCTACAAAGCCGTGGTGAAGTTCACCGAGCCAGCGCCCAGCGTTGACTACAAGAAAGTCGTCGAGCTGCTCGAGGTGGAAATCCCCAAGCGCGTGCTCAACAAAGCCACCAAGGTGCGCGCCCCCTACTACAGCGTCGCGCTGTACGACCTGTGAGGTGCGCCATGACTGACTCGCTCACCTACATCTTCCCCCGCACACTGGAGCAGGCCTTCGGGCCTTACGCCCGGCTCACTGTTGAGGACGAGCCGGTGCAACTGTGTGAGGGCGACGAGTTAATCGTAGCCACCTGCGCTGTGGCGCTCGTGGCCTTGGTCATCATCATCGTGGTGTGGGGGTGATATGCAGTCTATGATTTACCTTGGTGCCCTCGCCCATTTAAAGGGCAAGACTGCGCTCACCCGCACCGCCAAAGACGGTAGCCTGCTTGCGCAATTCGACGACAGGCAGGTAACCCGCTCAGGCGGTCCAATACCCCAGTACCTTGACTACGAGCCCCATGCGCGTTTTCCAACGCTCCAAGACTTTGATACCCCACCTTCCGACGCCCTTGGTTTTGGGTGGCATCCCTTTACAGCGGCTGAGTTTGTTGAAGTTGGGGTGCAGCTATGACCGGCATCGGCACATTCCCCAAACGCAAACAGAACCACGAGCCGATGCTCACTGCTACTGAGATAGCAGACGAGCTGGGCATCCCTCGGCAGTCGATGCTCGCCTACGCGCAACACCGCAACGGCCCGAAGCGCGCGCTGGTCTCAAAAGGCAAATCGTATTTCAAACCAAGCGAAGTGCGCCGCTGGTGGAAACAAATGCAGGAGCAAGAATCATGAAAGAACGCGACATTGACAGCTTTATTGCCGAAGAGAAGCAGTACGGCTTCACCGTAAGCCGAGAGCAGGCCATTCGGTACATGGCACAACGCGAAGCCAACGTGCGTTACAGCCCACCGCCTCGCGCGCCGAACACCTATGAAGACGCATACGGCACTCTTCGCTGGACCGATAGTGGCGACCGGGTGCAAGGGGGACAGCGATGAAAGAACGCGACATTGAAAACCACTTAGTCGACCGCGCAGTACAGCTCGGCGGTGAGGTGCGCAAGGTCAAGTGGATTGGCCGCCGTGGTGCGCCTGACCGCTTGGTTATGCTGCCCGCAGTGACACGCAGCAAAGACTTTAACGCGCTAACCACACAGCCGCGCACCTTATGGGTCGAGCTGAAGGCACCCGGCAAGAAGGCCACATTCCCTGCCGACGCTCACGAGCGCCAGCAGGACCGAGAGCACAAGCGCATGCGTGCGATGGGCCAACGAGTAGAAGTGATTGACTCCATCATCGGGGTCGAGGAGTTATTAAAATGAAACGAGACCTACGCGCAGAAATTCGCGTGCTGCTGTTGGCCGCGCCAGAGGGCCTGACCACCCGCGACTTGACGGTCGCAACGAAGGCCACCGACAAGAGCGTGCGCGCCTCACTGCGCAGCATGCCCGACGCCTACATCGACCGCTGGGAGTTCCCACGGCAAGGCCCGCTCGCCGCTGTCTTCTGCGCCGTGCCGATACCAGAGGACTGCCCCCGCCCAGTTCGCAGCAAACGCACGGCCGAGGAGCGCAAGGCATACCACCGCGAGTACACATCCGGTTGGCACGCAGGTAAGGCCGCGCAGAAGGCGCTCGCTGAAGAGCAGCGCACAGCGGCCCAGAGCCCAGACAGCTTGACCGTTATCCGTGGACCTTGGCCCATGCCTTGAAAGCGAAACATGAGTAAAGAAGCAATGAAGCTGGCGCTTGAGGCGTTGGAAACATATCATGGATACATGGAGCCATTGACTACTGTATTTGGCGGCCCAAGAGTACCAGCAGAACAAAGTACAACGGGCAAGGTTGAGACAGCCATCACATCTCTACGCCAAGCCCTAGAAGAAGCACTAGCCAAGCAAGAGCAGGGTGAGCTGGTCGCCTACGTTTACCTTGATTTTTGGGAGCAACTAAAACGGTCGGGCTGCGCGACGGCCTATGCCCTCAGCGGTAAGTCCGTCAACTACCCCGACGACGTTGAGCGACAACCTCTTTACGGCGAGTCGCGGCCCAATGCGTAAGCCGTTCGTCCCCCGCCCCTACCAGACGCTGGCCACGCAGTTCATAGCAGAGCACAAGCGCTGCGCACTGTGGGCGGGCATGGGTATGGGCAAGACCATCACGTCGCTCAACGTGCTCGACATCCTGCACAACGTGCTCGGTGAAGACGAGCCGAGCCTCGTGCTGGCACCACTGCGCGTGGCCCGCGACACATGGCCAGAGGAGACACTGAAGTGGGACCACCTGCGCGACATCGAGGTGGTGCCCATCACCGGCACGCTCGAGGAGCGCCGCGCTGCACTGCGTCGCAAGGCGCCCATCTACTCGGTGAACTATGAGCAAGTGCCGTGGCTCGTCGAGACCCTCGGCGACAAGTGGCCCTTCAAGAACGTCATCGCCGACGAGAGCACCAAGCTCAAGTCGTTTCGCTTGCGTCAAGGTGGCGCTCGCGCACAGGCGTTGGCCAAGGTCGCGCACACCAAGGTCGACCGCTTTGTCGAACTCACCGGAACACCAGCCAGCAACGGCCTCAAAGACCTGTGGGGGCAGATGTGGTTCTTGGACCACGGCGTGCGCCTTGGTCGCACGTATAGCGCGTTTGAAGAGCGGTTCTTCAGGCCAGTGCGCAACGACGACGGCTACTTCGATTGGCTGCCTGCCGAGTTCACACAGCCGCTGATTCAAGGCCGCCTCAAAGACATCTGCCTGACCCTCGACCCGAAGGACTGGTTCGACCTCGAGGTGCCGGTCGTCACGATTCGCCACGTCAAGCTGCCACCCAAGGCGCAGGCCAAGTACAAAGAGATGGAGCGCGAGTTCTTCACGCAGATTGACGGCCACGACATCGAGGCGTTCAACGCTGCGAGCAAGTCGCAGAAGTGTTTGCAACTGGCGAGCGGTGCCATCTACACGAGCCCCGACCCCAAGGACGATAGCTGGGCGCAGGTCCACGACGAGAAGCTGGCCGAGCTGGAGTCCATCGTGAACGAAGCCAACGGCATGCCGGTGCTCGTGGCCTACCACTTTGTCAGCGACCGCGAGCGCATCCTCAAGGCTTTCCCCAAGGCCGTGGACTTGGCCACCAAAGACGGCATGCTGCGCTTCCGTGCAGGCAAGGCGCCCATCGGTATCGCCCACCCGCAGAGCCTTGGCCACGGCATCGACGGCTTGCAGAACGTGACCAACATCATCGCGTTCTTCTCGCACTGGTGGGCTCTAGAATTTCACGACCAGATGGTCGAGCGCATCGGGCCTGTGCGCCAGATGCAAGCCGGGAATGACCGCCCGGTGTTCATCTACTACATCGTGGCCAAGGGCACGGTGGACGAGCTGGTGATTGCACGCCACCAGACTAAACGAAGCGTGCAAGATATTTTGTTAGAAGCAATGAAAGGAAGAAAATGATAGACGTATGCCAAATCTGTGGAGGTGAAAAACACCTTATTGGGTGCATCCACCACCCTGAGTTTTTAGGGTCTAAAGAAGAAACGCTTAAGGCCCACGGGTGGACACCGTGGCCCGGGGGCAAGCAGCCCGTGGCTGACGACTGGCTCGTGACCGTCGTGCTGCGTAATGGAAACGAAAACACGACGCTTGCTGGCCTGCTTCAGTGGAACCGCACAGGCGCGCCCTCAGACATCATCGGCTGGCGCACAGGGCGTGTGAGGGACATCGACCTCACCCCCGGCAAAGTCCACTGGGTCGGTGAACCGCCGAAGCCGAGCGCCGAGAAAGAAAGCCCAGAGGACCACCCCCTCTACCCCATCTTCATGGCCGCCATCGAGCAAGCCATGTACGGCAAGGGCGAGCGCCACGGCGGAGCCCGCACCCCGTTCCTCGAGCAGCCGTGGGTCCACTACCTGAAGATGCACGGTCGTGGCTTCGCCACCGGGCAGGCAGCCAAGAAGCTCGAGGAGGCAGCCAGCACCCGCAGCGGTGAAGGCTTCGAGACCGAGGTCTTCGGCGCCATCGTCTACGCGGGCATGGCCATCTTGAAAGAGCGCGGTCAGGTATGACCGTCAACGAAAACGCAACGAAGGGCGTGGCCGTCGACCAGACCTACTACTGGCAGCCGATGGCGACGTGCCCGCGAGGCATGAAGGTGCAGCTCCTCGGAGCTGGTGGTGTGGCCATGTACGGCGCGTATAACGGCCGCGACACCTTCTACACTGGGTGGGCACCCCTGCCCAACAAACCAGAATGGATGAAAAAATGATGGATGACCCAATTACAAAAGCCGTCGCGGACTACATCGCGATGGAGGCCGACGCGGGAAAGTGGCGCGCACTTATGGCCGAGCTGCGCCAAGAGATTACGGCAGGCACGCCCATATCCCCCACCCTCTTCCACATCATCAAGACGAAAGCCGAGGCCCTCAATGGATGAAGCCGACCGCGCTGGGCCAGAGGTCGAGCGATACATAGCCGAGGCGATTCGCCGGAACAGCCGCGAGCTGGCGCCGGGTAAGCCCGGCGAGTGCGACCTCTGCGGTCAGCACTCCATGCGCTTAGTTGATGGGGCTTGCGCCCCCTGCCGGGACAAGCACAAGCTGCCTTGACCGGACCACTGGACTGTAGCAAACTGCTAATAGCCCAGCGTATTTAAAACTGACCCAGCGGCATCTTGCAAGAGGCATGTCCTTGGGTCATTTTACATTTTGCTTAAGCAAAATATACATTATACGCAGTGGGTTACAGCCTCTTGCTTTTACCAGTTGCTAAAGGTAGAGTAAGCAAATGCTAAATGTCCGAGAGCGCAGGCGCCAAGCGCGCCGAGCCGAAACCACTGAGCTGATTGACGAATACGGCCGCAACCGAACCGCACGACTTTTGGAGGTTCACGACTCCACCGTCAAGCGCTGGGCCGAGGGCACCACCGACGCGCCGATGGCCGTCATCATCGCGCTGCGTGCTGCGGTCCACAACCAAGTGCCCGACATGCACAGCAAGGACTGGGTGGGCTGGCGCTTTGGTACCGAGGGCCACCTCTTTGCACCCGGCTCGAACCGTGGCTACACCCCCGGCGGCATCCTTGCTTTTCACTTCAAGGACCAGTTAATCAAGCACCTGCAGTTCAAACTTAAAGCGTTAGAGGAGAGCGCCCTCGGCCGCGCGGCGAGTGACCAAGCCGGGCAGCACACGGCCACCGCCGTTAACCCACTTGGCCAACTCACGCGTGGCCCCACCCCAGTCGCCCGCGTTGAGCTTGCGACGAAGGGTGGAGTGCTCGAGCCGGGTCAGGCCGAGGTTGTAGCTGAAATCGGTAATCGCGCACAGTCGCGCGCCGCGTAGGTCTGGGCACAGGGCCATAGTGCCCGAGGCAAAGCGCAAGGCGTCGCTGGCCAAGCGCTGGTCGGCGTACGCCTGCGTCCACTCGTGGCCCGGGAAGACGTCAGGGCCGGTGCTCCCCCACCCGCAGGTCCAGACCCCTGCCGGGCAGAGATAAGGCACCAGCTTGCACCCCTCAAAGCGCTTGATGAGCGCGTAGAGGAGTGTCAGGTCATTTGCCACGGCGGCCCAGCGAGCGGTCAGCGATGAAGAAGCCGAGCACCGCACCGACCATGTCGCGGTCGTAGTCGTCCATCACGAAGCCCTGCCCCACTACCTTGGCCAACCACAGCAAGAGCGCAATCTGCGCAAACTGCGGGCGAATCACGCCGTTCCACAGGTCCACCCAGTAGACGCCGGTGGGCTTGAAGGCGTCGCGCATGGCTGACGTGAAGGCGTCGGCATCGGACTGCATCAAGGCAGCGTCGCGCTGCACTTCGATTTGCTTAACCCCCAGCTCGGCCTGCAAGCGGATGGTGTCCTGACTGCGCGCGTGGGCCTTGTCGTCAAGCTCCCCCTGCAAGCGCATGCGCTCAATCTCTTGGGCGTGGTCCTGCCGTTTGCTGACAAAGGCCGAGACCTCTCCCCAGACCATGCGGAAGACCGAGCCACCGAGAAACGAGATGAGTGCAGAGAACATAGGGCGCCTTATTTGAAGCCGTGGTTTTTAGCGAAGTCGATGAGGATATAGCCCATACCGCAGATAGCCGCCCACGCCAGACCGGCAAGCGTCTTCTCGATGACGGCATCGCGAAAGCGAATCTTGCGACCCTCGGCCTCGATGGCCAGACGCACCCACTGGCGCTCCTCATCGGTGAGCTGAGGCGCGGGGTTTGCAGCTTCGCGCACGGCGCAGATAAATTCTTGACGTTCTTCGTAGGTCATCATGGTTATGCGCTCTTTGATTCTATTGGTCGCCAGCCCACAGTCCGGCAGTCAGAGGTACCCACGTCATGCGACCCTCATCCCACCGGTAGTCTTGGCCATCGTCGGGAATTGCCACCGGCGCTTCCCACTGACAGGTCTCTTCGTTCAATGACCATGAGGCATAGCGCTTCATGGGGATGAACGCATCACGCTGCGCGTCGTAGGTAAAACCGATGCCTGCAAAGTTCTTGCGCAGCGGTACGCCACCGGTCAGGTGAACTCCACAGTGCGTGTTGTAGCTCGTCTGCACCCACGCGGCTTTGTCCTCGAGCGTGGCGATGAACTCAGCCTCCGCAACGATGACGTGCCGGACGATACCGTCGACTACTTGTGCATAGTGCGCCATTCAAATTTCCTTACGACGGGTAGCGAATAATCACGATGCCAGAGCCACCGGCAGCGCCAACGAAACCCGCGTTGTCGTCAGCACCGCGTGCGCCCATGCCGGTGTTGGCCGTGCCCGGTGTGCCGTCGGCGCCCGCACCTGAGCTACCGCCTGCGCCGCCTCGGCCCAGCTCGGTGGCTGTGCCGGTGATGGTGCCCCACGCGGAGTACGCAGTGTTGCCCGCGCCCGCTGCGCCACTTGGTCCTGCGGTACCGTTGTTGGGACCGTTACCACCACCGCCAGAGCCTCCCAAACCAACGATGGCGCCGCCCGTACCGCCGGTACCGACACCCGCGCCTGCGTTCGAGCCACCACCACCGCCGCCGCCAACTTGGCCGCCGCCCGCGCCTGAGCCGTTGGGGGCTTGGCCAACTTGCAACGAAGGGCTGTCCGACCAACCGCCCGCGCCACCACCACCACCGGCAGAGATAGTGTTAAACGAAGAGGTCGCGCCAAACGCGCCGTGGCCCGACTGGCCACCGGGTGCCGCGCCACCGGCGCCGACCGTCACAGGGTATGTAGTCGCCGTGACTGAGGGGGTGCCGAAGGTCACTCCACCACCACCACCACCGCCGCCGCGCTTGGCCCCACCACCACCACCACCGCCAACAACAACGGTTTCTACCGTAGCGCCCGCAGGTGCGGCCGTCACGACGAAGTTCGATGAGCTGGTGAATACGTGGTACTTGTAGCCGCCCGAGGTGTAGGTAGTACCGCCGGTGGCAATCACGACGTTTCGCGCACCCTGCATGTTGGACATCGCGATCTGACCGGCGGTTGGGATAGCCACCGCAGCGCCCCCGTTCGGGTAGCCGTTGGTCGCCCCCGGCACGTAACCCGCACCGGCGTAATACTCAGTGATGGCGATGGGGTTAGCCCCGCCAAATTCAGTTTGAACTTGGCTGAGGTTGATGGAGTTGCCGAAGACAGGTAGCGTCATGTTTTACACGGTGCCGTATGCGGTGATGTTGGCCGCCGCAACAATGTTGCCGGAGCCGTCGATCTTGGCTTTGTTGACGCCGTTGTACTTGAAGTACAAGACGCCTGCGGTTTCGACGATGGTCCAGCCGCTTGCCATGAAGCCGATACCCGCAGTCGCCTGCGGCATCGAGCTAAAAGTTTTGACACCGGCGATGGTCTCGGCGCCAGCGTTACTGACAGGCGTGAAACCCAAGTTGCCCAGAGCTGCGCCTGGGGCCATCTTGGCAGCGGTCACCGTGGCATCGCCCGGCACGCCAATGGCCAAGGGTTGCGTCCACACCACCTCAATGGAGACACCGTTGGCGGGTGCAGCGCTCAGAGTGATGACACCTGCGCTCAGGGTGTAGCTCGCGTGGTCTTGGTGTACCGTGCCGATGAAGACGTCGGTGTTGTTCTTGCTGCCGGGGTCGCCCGACAACGTGAGCGTTGTGGCAACACCGTTGCCTGTAAACGGGTCGACAACGACGTTGGCGCCACCACCACCGGTACCGGCGGCAAACCATGTGCTGGTCTCCGCGTCGGCTACGAACGTGGCGCTCTTGTACTGCGCATCCAGCACGTAGCTCGACGAGCCATTGATGAGGTCGCTCGCGGAACGCTGCACGGTTGCTGCGTTGACGTCACCGGTCCACTTGACAATGGCAACCTTGTAGCCATCGGTCACCGTGCTAATCGCAGGTAACGTGATGGTCGCGGCACCGCCGCTAGTGTTGATACGCAGCAAGTCACCCGCGTCGGCCGCCACTACGGTGTAGTTGCCGGTCTTGTCTTGTACGGCGCTGTACATACCAGAGGCGATGACCGCAGCCGCAGCCGCAGCGGACGCAGACGCAGAGGCCGCTGACGATGCCGCCGACGTGGCGTTGCCCGATGCGTTTTGAATTGACACGATGTTGGTCGCGGCCGTGTTGATGTTGGCCGCGTTTGCTGCCACCGCGATCACGTTGGCAATGGAGCCCGCCACGGTGTTGACGCTGGCGATACTTCCACCGACGTTGGTCACGTTGGTGTTGTTGCCCGCCACCGTGTTAATGTTGGCGGCGTTCGCCACGGCGGCGTTGATGTTGGCCGCATTGGCCACGATAGCTTGCAGCGCCGCGATGTTGTTGGCCAACAGCAAGATGTCAGCAACCAAGACCGTGGCATCTGCCGTGTTGGTCACCGGCACGAGCGCAGCGCGACTGACTTTTTCCAGCAACTGCTGGTTCAGAATCGTCAAGCGGTCGAGCGCTGCCTCGACGTTGGCCGCGTTGAACGCGCCACCCGTCGGCAACGAGGTGCCTTGGTTGTAGGCCAGTGCGCCGATAACGGCGAGCGTGTAGCCCACCGGCAGCGGTGAGCCGCTGATAGGGTACGTGATAGTGCCGCCGGGGCTGGCTGTCTGGTCCGCGTTGACCGCGACCGAGTAGTCGGAGTCAAGCGTGAGTGTGGTCTCGACGCCATAAGGGTCGGCGCGCACGACTTGCACATCGTTCTTGGTGAAGACCTTGAACAAAAACGGATAGGACGTGGTGGAGCCGTTACCGCTGAACGGTCCTGCTTTACGAGAGGTGGACGAGACTGTCATGTGGGCGGCTCCAAAGTGCGTGAATTATCGGGGGGTGGCGTGCGGTTATCCGCACATCACTTGCTGTCAGGGCTTGCCACCCCGGTGATGGCACCGCGCGCTGCATCGGCCGCGCTGGTGGGTGTGACCTTGCCTTGGTGGACGGCAGCGGCGTAGCCCAAGGGCTTGGCCAAGACGTCAACCGGCAGGCCGGTAGCGAGGGTGATGAGTGCCGACACGTCGCGCACTGCCTTCTGCTGGTTGCCATCTTCGATGACAGCCTTGTAGACAGATGCAGGTGCGTGGGCAGCGGCCTCAATCTTCGACACGGCGGCAGCGTTGCCGACGCGGTCGTCGTTGGGGTTCTTGTTGAACGCGTTGAAAGTTGCGTTCACCACCGGGCCGACGGCTGGGACCATCGCGGTGACGTTGCGCAGCACGCTCCAACCAAACACGGCGGCAATCCAGTCGTCGAGGTACTCGCCGTCTTTGTCTTCGTCGTCAGGACCACCACGGAAGGCTTGCATGACGGCCTCGCCCACCCACGCTGGAGCCAAGAGGCCGAGCAGCGTGACGTACAGCATCTTGCCTGCGCCCTTCTTCACGCCGATGTCGCGTGCGACGTTGGCGAACTCGGTGCCCATCAGGTTGGCCTGCATGTTGAAGTAGCTCGTGAACTGCGTGAACACACGAGACCATGCAGGACCGCCTTCAAAGCGCGAAATGTCTTCGGGTAGGGTACTGCCTTGGGTCGTGCGAATTACGCTGTCTGCGTGGCGCACAGCGTCCTTCTCGCTCGAGCCTTCGGCGACGGCTTGGTTGAACGCGCCGGTCCAGATGACTGGGCCCATCGTGTTGTCCACTGCCTGCTGCAAAAAGTAGGCGTGCTTTTGTGACCAGTCCTTGGCCTTGTCGTACGTGGTGGGGTCCAGCAAGATGTCGCGCAGTGCCGCTTCGGCGTTGGCCACATCGTTCTCCATGCGCTCTTGCATGTAGATGGAGGCGTCGCACACGTTCTTCAGCATCGCCTTGCGGTCGCTCACCATCGAGGCCGCAGCCTCAATCATGTAGCCGGGCTTCACCTTGATGGCGGCCATGCTGAAACCGGTGATCTGCTGCACCGAGTTGGCGATGTTGGCGAACATGGCGCCCATGCCCGCGCGGTTGCGCGCCACACTGAAGAGGCGCGACAGACCTTGGTCACCGGCGGTGGGTGTCTCGACCGACTGGCGTGCAGCGCGGTTCAACCACGGTGTGACGATGTTGTCGAACGCGACCGGGTCGATGCGGTTCAAGCCGTAGGCAACGCCCTTGGCGGTGAGCACCTTGCGCACGTCACGCACTGGGGTCTCCAAGTGCGAGAACTTCAACACCTTGTCCATGTGCTGGGTCATCGTGCCGACGTTCAACAGCAGTGGGCGGTTGTATTCGACGCGGCCCTTCGTGAAGCCCTTGTTGGTCGTTGGGAAGGCGTAGGCCATCGAATCGTTTTCGGCTTCGGCCAGCGCGCGGGTAGCAGCGTCGGACACGATGCGCGAGTCGGCAATCGCGGGGACGTAGCCACCACGGTATGCGCCGAACGGTGTTGTGAACGCGTCGGATGTGACCTCGGCAAAGTAGCGGCCGAACACGTCGCGGTGTGTCTTCTGTGCCAAGGGCTTCATGCTCTCGAGCAAGTCCCACACGCCCTGTGCGAAGTCGTAGTGCTGCTTGCCGATGACGCCTTCGTCAATCATGCGTTGCACGAACGCATCCCAGCGCGAGGTGTCGAGCGTGCCGTCGGCGTTCTCGGTTGCCCACTCGCGGCCGAGCAAGAGCTTGCGCTTGTTGCTCTCGTTGCCGGTGTGCAGGATGGCGTGCAGCAGCTCGCTCATGGCAACGCCACCGGTGTCTTCACCGAAGGTGTAGTTGAGTTCTGGCGCAGCGATGGTGCCGCGCTTGAACTCGATGCCACCCAACAGCGCGCGGAATTTGTTGAGGTACGCGCCCTTGTCTTTGCGGTAGCGGTCGGCTGCTTCTTTCACTGGCTGGAAAGCAAACTTGGTGAACACTGGCCCCAAGTGCTGGGTCCAGTTTTCCATGCGAGTGGCCAACGCGCGGAAGGCCGAGAGCTTGCGCAGCGCTTGCTCTTTCGGTGTGATGGCTTTGGTGTCGCCGGGCATCGTGTCGGGGATGCCGATTTCGACCAAGCGCTCTTTGAGTTGCTCTTGCACGTCTTCGCGGTCGAGCAGGTCACCGTCGACTTCCATCTGGCGTGAGCGACGGGCCAAGTGCCAGAGGCTGGCAATCTCGTCGGTGAGCGCACCCAGCTCGGAGACCGTCAGCTCGGCGAAAGGCTTGGCGTTGGCCAAGGCTGCCTCGACCGGAGCGCGCACGACACCGTACATGGCGGGGTCGTTCGACTCCAAGGTCTGCAAGTATTCGATGGCCGACTTGCCCTTGGTGGGCGCGATGCCATATGCGGACAGGATGGCCCGCGCGGCGTTGGCGATGTCTGGGTCGTAGCCACGGTCGACCAACTTCTCGTCGGTGCCCTTGGTGACGCGCTTGAATAGCTCCATCGCCTTGCGCACTTGGACCTGCGCGTCAGCCACTGCGCGCACGGCGTAGTTGTTGAGCATCTGGTCTTGCTTTGCTTGCACTGCCTCTTGCGTGTCGCCCTTTGCCGTGGCTGCTTCCCATGCCTTGCCTGCGCGACGCTCGGCTTGCAGGTGTGACCATGCGGCCTTCTTCAAGTCGCCGAGCTTGCGCTTGCCGATGACGTTGGAGGCAAAGTTTTTCGCGGCTTCGACGAGCGCGTTCACGGTGATGCGGTTGCCCTTGGCGTTCACCTCACCGGTGTCGGCGCGTGGGTTCAGCATGTCGCGCTGCGCTGCGAGTTCGGTGGCCAACGACTTGGCGCGTGCCTCGTTGTGGACCGCGTCGGTCGCTGCTTGTGCGATGGCTTCGGGTGTCGACAAGTCACCGTAGCGCTCGAGCATGCGTTGGTCGGTCATGCCTTCGATGACAGACTCGATGGGCTCGGCGTCGACGATGGAGCGCACGAGCTGGTCACCCGAGGTGAAGCCCGGCAGTGCGTCGGCCAACTCGTTGGGTGACAGGCCGGTGCTCGCGGTCATGCCCTTCAACTTGGTCAGGTCGGGGTTGCCCAGCGCGCTGTCGGGGTACATCGCGGCCAGCGCCTCGGTGTTAATTTTGTGGCCCTTGGTGGCTTTGATTTCCTCACCGTCGACGACCAGCTCGCCCTTCTTGATGAAGCGAATCGCTTTGTAGACTGGCTGCTCGTTCACCTCAGCGCGCACTTCGTCTTCGACTTCTTTGCGCTTGGCTGCGGCCTCTTGCTGCAACTTCTTGATGACCTTGTTGCGCGCGTTGACCGCCCACTTCAAGTCGCGCACCGAGCGCGCTGTGAGCTTCTCTTGCGCCTCTGCGGTGGCATCGAACTCAGGCAGCAAGCCCGCGATTTGCTCGGCCTCTGCAATCTGTGCATCGGTGGCCAGCATGCGGTCCATGACTTGTTTCAAGTCAGGGTCGAGCGTGATGTTCTTCGATGCAGCGAACTGCGTCATCGAGGTGTACACGCGCTTCAACCACTCGGCGAACGTACGGAAGAGGCTTTGCAGTTCTTGCGTTGGGGCCTTGCCGCTGAAGAGGTACAGCTCAAAGGTCTCGGCGAAGCGCTCGTGCGCTGCGCGCATGCCGTCAGCAATCTTGCCGGTGGCTTCGTACTCGGTGTGCCAGTCGTTCCACTGCTGCTCGGTGACGTTCAAACCTTTGAGGGCCTGCGCGTACATCGCGCGCACGCTCTCGGGCGCGTCGGGCTTGGTGGCCAAGCGACGGATGGCATCGAGGAAGAAGTGGCCAGACTCGTGCAGGAATGTCGACAGGTCGGCGGTACCGTTCAACACGGTCGTCATCGAGCCGATGTCGTAGTTGCCGCGTGCGGGCTGCTCGAGCGTGTCGCCGGGTGTGGCGATGATGTCGTACTGAGCGCGCTCTTCAGCGCTCAGTGAGCGCACGTCGCGCCCTGCGAGGTACTTCTCTTGGTACTTGTTGGGGACCGCGCTCTGTGCGAGCGTGCCCGGCCCCTCTGTGTAACCGAGCGCGGTGCGTACCGCGCTGCGGTCTTCGGTGCTTAGTCCGAGGTTGGTGAGTTCGTTTCGGCTGAGTCCGGCAATGGCTTGGACAGTGCCCCGAGCGCGGGGTGCGATAGGTGCTCCAGCGCCAGCTCCTTGAGTCCCATCAGCTCGTCCACTGACGGCGGTGGCCCCTGCTCCTGCAACCTCTTGTCGATCAGAAAGCCCAAACTCCGCAACGAAGTCGGCGACATTTGCTGTAGCTCCTCCTGAGAGCAGACCTTCAAGGCCGCCTCGGAGATAGCGTTCGGTAATTTTTGCTCGTTCATCGTCTGTGCCTTTCCATTGCATCATCACCAACGGCGGCATGCCATCAGCTTGAGGGTCGTACCCGGGGGTACTGTCTTTCCAATATTTTACAGCATCTGCTAAAGCCAGTCGTTTCTGGTCTTCAGGCATGCCTTCTTTGAAATACTGGGCGTCAAAGTCGTAGCTCTCGGTTTGCACGAAACCGAAGGCCGAGTAGAGCGTGGGCAGGAAGCCCTTGGGGTACTTGGCGTTCTTGGTTGCGTAGCAGTCCAAGTCGGTGGCGCCCTCTTCGATGGCCTTCAACACGACGGCCGGTGCGCCGATACCGCGAGCGCCGCGCTCGTTGTTGACCACCGAGGCGAGCAGCACCTTGCCATCTTCCTGCGTCTTCAGCATGAAGAAAATCTGCCCATCACCCAACTGGTACAGGCGCATCGTTTTGTCTTTGATGCCCTGCTTCACCTCGTCCAAGGTGTACGGGGTGAGCGTTTCCTTGGCGTCCGAGTTGGCGATGGCGTCGATGAACTCTTGAGGCGAGATGCCGCCCTTGTTCACCGGGGTGTCAGAGGTGCGCCAGTTGCCCGCAGCGAAGTCAGCGGCCAAGCGTGCTTGGCGTGCGCCGTCGATGTTAGGCTGCGTGATTTTGCCGATGCGGTCGGCCAGCTCTTGCGTGACTTGCACGATGGGCTTGGACAACTCGAACGCGCGGCGAGGGCTCGCCTTGTCCGCGTTGGCTGCGAACCAGTCCTGCCACAGCAGCTCGTGACTGATAGGCGCGTTTAACTTGCCCACGACCTTGCCGCGCACGCCGACGGGGAAGTCAGGGTGAGCGGTGGTGCCTTCGGTGCCCAACTCGACTTGCGGGTTGGTTTGGTCCACTTCGACCAGCAACACGCCGTCGCCCCAGCGGTGGCCCGCAAGGCTCGGCTCGCGCGTGGCGTCGAGAATCTTTTGCATGGGTGGTGCGCCCAGCTCCATCGCCTGCTTGGAGGCCATGATGCCGAGGATGCGCTTGCGTGCGTCGAACGACACGCCATCCATGTAGGTGTGCATGATGCTCGAGTCATCGAAGCCGGGGAAGTTTTCCACGTAGGTGAAAACCGAAGTGGCTTTGGCCAAGTTGGCGCGCTTCTTTTTAGCTTCGTCGATGGCCTTCTCGCCCACGGCGGCAGCCAGTGCAGCGTCGGCCGCAACGAGCTTCTGTGCGTTGTCGTAGGCGCCCTTGGCGCCGATCTCGCGCACGAGCGTGCCGAGGCTGTCGAGCTGGGCTGCGGTGATGCGACCGTCGCGGGTCCACGCCTCGAGGGTACCCATGAACGCAGCAGCCACAGTGCTGTTGGACTGGTGCATGTTGGCGTCGCCCATGACGACCAACATGTAGTTGGCACCCTCTTTGAGCTTCGCAGCTTTCTGTGCGATAACGCCGTCGCCCCGGTTGGCCCACACCACACCGGCTTGCGCGTTCGATTCGCGCAGCGGGAAGAAGGGACCGCCGAGCAATGGGATGGCCACATCCAACTTCGATGAGTCGATGCCGTCGTACACCGCAGCAGCGGCCGTGCGGTCAGCGATGGTCGGGAAGATGGACTTGCCGACCAAGTCCTGCACCGTGATGGTGGGGATGTCCTTGCTGTCGAGCAACTGGTCGACCTGCATCAAGTCGACGACGTTGCCGCCCGCCTCGTTGATGCTTTGCGCGAGCGTGTCGGCTTGCTTGTCGAAGCTCTGGTTCAGGATGTTGGGGTCGGTCAGGCTGTACTGGCCACCGTTGAAGACGGACTTCAACTGAGTCTGCTCGTACACCGCGAGGTTCTTGCGCCCGCCTTCGTTGACGTAGAAGCCGTCGAAGCCCAGCGCTTTGATGGCCTTTTGCACGACTGGTTTTTCAATCTCTTGCCAGTTGCCGTTGGCGTAAAAGCCTCCACCATTTGACCCGCGCGGGCGACCCCACTGGTCGGTCTCTTTGTTCAACTCTTCAACAAGCGCGTTGATGTGGTCAGGGTTTTGGTAGTCGAACGGGTTTTGCGCGCTGACGTAGAGCGGCATGATGTTTGGGCCGGTAGGCAACTGGTCGGCCACGGCCTTGTTGAAGATGCTGCGCACCGTCGGGTTCAACAGCTCGCCCATGCGCATCTTATGGACGAGCAGGTCGGCCTTCTCAGGGTCTTCGGCAAAACGCGCGCGGAGCTTTTCCTCAGCATCTTGCTGTGCGGCTTTGAGTTGTGCGGGAGACAGTTCGTCTTCGTAGTGCTCGACTATCCACTCTTTGCTCATCTCGCTAAAGTCTTCGGCGAACGCCGGGTCGTGAGTCACAAAGATGGCGCCAGCTTGCTTGGCCTTGAAGGCCGAGATGTCGCGGGCGGTGCCGTGGTACATCACGCGCGGCTTGCCATTGACATCGACCACTTGGCTCGCGCGGAACCACTGCTTGAATTTTGGTGAGTCTTGGTCGAGCGTGGGCTGACCGCTGAACGCACCTTTGATGAGGTGAGGCAGCTCGTGGCGATACAGCGCTTCAGGCGTCACACCCATGTGGCCAGCCATCACGGTGTAGAACTGCTCCATGAGGGCAGCGCCCTTGGCGTTCACGTCGGATGAGAAGCGACCGGAGGCGTCGAGCTGCGCTTTGATTTCGTTGCGCACGAGTTGCGCGCTGGCGGCCATCTTGACGCTGTCAGCGGCTTGCGTGATGACGCGCTCGGCCTGCTGAGACAGCATCTCTTGCGCGTGCTCTTGACGCTGCGTTGCTTCGGTCAGGCTGAGACCGTCGGAGGTGGTGCTCAGATGAGGCAGCAGGGCCTGCTCGAGCGGCGTACCGGCCACGGCAGCGGTCAGCTCACCGATGGGCAGCTCGACGCGCGTGCGCGACACCAGCGCGTCAGCGAGTTGCGCTTCGACGCTTGGCAGTTGCTTGGCGATTTCGGTTGCGGTGACGCCTTGCTGTTGCAAGGTCTCGGCCAACACCTGTGGGTCAATCCACAGCGACGTGGGCGCGTCTTTAGCACCGTTGGCTGCCTCTTGCACGAACTCGCCGAGGGTGGCCTTGTCGAGCTTGTGCAGGTCGGTACCGGCGGCTTCTTGGAAGATGGACTGCACGATGCCCAGCTCGCGCTGCGTGCGGTCGATTTCAGTTTGGTGCGCGCGGTTCTTGATGTGCAGTGCGGACTCGACCAAGGTCTTGACGACACCACCGACAGTTGCGCCCACGGCGCCTGCTTCGTTTGCGCCACCGAAGTCGATCTTGGCTTCAGGGTTGGTGAGGTACTGACGCAGCATGTCTTGGCCGACGTTCTCCAACCACTCTTGCGTGCCCTCGCCTGCGGCACCGATACCGATGCGTGCGGCCGAGGCCATCATCGCGTTCTTGATGGGCACAGCCATCTTGCCGAGCATCAGGTCGAGGCTGTACTTTTCAGTTGCGCCGGTCCACACCGCGCCGAGCACGGTGGCTAAATCTTTTGAGCCTTGGCTCGAGGGGTCTTTGTCGACCTTCTCACCCATCTGGTCCAAGCCCATCGAGTACATCGACGCGGTGCTCAGTGCGCCGAAGCCGGTGAGCGCCATACCGATTTGGCCAGCGACTTGGCCAAGGCCACGCGACACTTGGTAGCCAAAATCTTTTTGCGCGTCGGGCACGCCCATGTACTTCTCAGCGACCGCCTTGATGGCGTCACCTTCACGGCGCCAGTCAGCACCCACCAGAGGGCCAACGAGCGACTCGGTGGTGGGCTTCTGTGCAGGCAGACCCATCGGGCCCGCTTGGGGTGTTGGCAAGAAGAGGTTGGAGAACGCTTCGATGCCGTTGCGTTGTGCGATTTCAAGACCGCGACCGACACCGGAGACAGTGCCGCCGACCAAGTCGCCAGCGATAGCTTGGCCAAAGCCGCGCAGCTTCGCTTCGATGCCCGACATCGCAGCACCATCGTTCTGCGCGAGGGCTGTGAACTCAGGGTTCAACAACTTTGCGCGCAGCACTGGAGAAAAGCGCGAGGCTTCTTGCAGCTCGGCGAACTTGGCACGCGCCTTGGCTTCACCTTCAGCGGTCTCGACCACCACTGGGGGCAGGCCCGTGGTGTTCGACAAATACTTCAACTCGGCCGCGCGGTCGGGCGTGGTCTTGGTGGCAGCGTCCACGCTCATGCGCAACTTGCCCTCCTCCGCGGTCACGCCCTGACGGAAGTTGGCGAACTCCTCGTCGAACGACTGCAGCTTCGGCTGCACTGTCTGTGGTTGGCGTGAAGCTGCGAATTCGGTTTCAAAGTCGGACATTTATTTCTTGCCTTTTTTCTGCTGGAACTCGTACCACGCGGTGGCTACAGAGGTGGGGTCGGTTGGCTTGCCTTCGGTGCGCAGTTGCCTGACCACAGTGCCGTATTGCGCGGTGGGAATAGAGGCGATAGACACGTTGTCGTAGGCGGGTTTGCCGTTGGCGTCGACGGTTGCCACGCGGACGATACCAACCTGCGCGATTTTCAAGGGGTCGACGTCACGCACGTTGACCTCATTCGTGCCGTACAGGGTGCCGGGCATGAGAATCTTGGCCGATAGTGTTGTTTTGGCAATGTTGAGCTTTTCTTCGCTTGTAAGCGGGCGGCCCTTGGCTCTTTGCTCGGTTTTGATTGCCTGCTCAACACTGAATCTTGCCTCGCCAAGTTTTGCCTTATCAGGCTGGGGCGCGTCCGGATTCAAACCCGCTTGTCGTGCGACGTGGTTGAAGTCATCGGTGTCGATACGTGCCTCGTCTTTGTTTGCGGCGTTGAGCATGCTGTCCTTCATCTGCAACAGGTGACCTGTGTACTTCTGACCGAGCGTGGGGAGCAGCGCTTCAACTTCTGGGCGCGACATGCTTGCGATTTTGGTTGCGTCGTAGTTGTAGAAGTTGGATGCCTGCTCGTGCTCAAGGATGGCTTGCTCGGCGTTGTTCAACTGCACCTTGGTGCCCAAGATGTACTTCTCGAGTTCGTCCTTGCGCACTGGTGTCAGTGCGGACCATTGGGGTGTCGCTTTGATTTGCGCCAAGTCCATGCCCTTCTGTGACATGCCGACGATGGTGTTGGTGGAGGCAGCCACACCTTGCGCGTGCGCGCTGGCTTGGAAGCCGTGCTGAATGGTCAGCTCCTGACGGATGGCCTTCAACAGCACCGGGTTACCCTCGGCAGCCTTCACTGCAGCCTTGTCAGCCGCAGCCAAGTTCAAGATGCCATCGGCACCGCGCAGCTTTGGGTCAGCAGCCAACACCCGGCCCTTCTCCCCACCGTCGTAGTCGGCGCCGGTGGCGGCCAAGCGTTGGTCGAGCGTATCGAACAAGCGGCTGTCGATGGTGCCCTCACCCTTGGCCTTCTCGTAGAACGCCTTGGCCTGCAGGTACGTGGCTGGGTTGGCCAACAGGTTGTTGAATACACCGACGTTAAGGCCCGACACGGCCTCTTCAGTCTTCTCTTTCAGGAGGTCGGCACCCCAACCCTTCGACTGGCCATAGATGGCCAAGCGCGCGCGCGTGGCGTCGGTCTTGTCCTTGACGTTCTCAGGCGTGGGGATGGCGGCGGCCGACTTCGCGTCGAGCGCGTTGTTGGCGTCGACCTTCTGCGCGAGGGCGACGTCGAGCTGCTTGTTCTCAAACTCGGAGAACGCGGCCGTGCTCACCTGCGCTTGGCGCATGATGGAGTTGGCAAACATGCGCTGCGCTTGCGTGCTGCCCATGTCCTTGGCGATGTCTTGCTGGGTCTTGTTCCAGAACTCTTGCGAGCGCTGCGTGATGCCCTTGGCGTTTTCGCCTTGGCCTTCTTGCGTGGCTTTTGCGGACCATTCCGTGTACGCGGCCTTGGCTTTGGCTTCGGCGTCAAACACCTCGGTCAATGTTTGGCGCTCGGCCACGCGGTCGATGGCGTTGGCTGCGGTCGCAAGACCAGTACCGGCGGCGGCCATGTCGCGCGCTTGCACGCCACCGAACTGGTTGGCGTTGGCTTGGTCGTAGTTGAGCGCTTTTTCTTGGACCTGCGGCCCGTCGTACATTGGAATTTGAGGCATTGCTTAGTTCCCGTTGACGCCGTCGTTGATACGGCCACCGTTGTTGTAGCGGTACCACTTGTCGGCGACGTTGCCTGCACCAGCGAGCATCGTGCCGCCTGCGGTCAGGTAGGGGTTGTAGCTGGCAGCTTCGGATGCGTAGCCGTTGGCGCGGTTCTTGTACCCGGCGGCTTCGCGGTTGGCGTTGTTCACCGTGGTGCGCTGGTCCTCGAGGCCGTAGTAGTCGGTTTGTGCAAGCACGGCAGCCGGTGTGCCGCCTGAGAGGTCCAAGCCGTTGGCTGCCATGTTGGCCGTTTGCTGACCACGCACTGCACTGACCTGACGGCCGACGCGTTGTTGTTCGAGGTCGCCACGGTCTTGGGCGTCGTGGCCCATCATGGTGGCCATTTGCGCGTTGCGTTCGGCGGCAGCCTTGGCAGCTTCGGCGGCGTTCATTTGGCCGACGGCTTGCATGCCGGTGCCTGCAATCGAGGTGCCCAAGGCGAGCATCTGGGTGGTGCTCATGCCCGCAGCGGTACCGGCGGCTGGCGCCACGCTACCGGCGACGACGGGAGCCACGTAGCTCTCGGCTGCGGCGGCACCTGCGGCACCCGCTTCAGCGGCGCCCATCGCGCCCCATGCACCGGCGGCTGCGCCACCTGTGTAGACGACGGCGGCAATCATTGCGGCTTGGGTCAGTTTTTGTGAATTACACATGGGCGGGCCTTTCAATTTGGAATGGGTGGAATGGGAAACCCAGCGCCCCGTAGGGCACCGACTTCTCAATGCCGAAGCCCAACCGTTGTAACCACGCAACACTTTTGATGTTGCGGGCGTCCACATGGTTGGCCAACGAGCTGTACTCACCCAGCATGGACTGAGTGTAGGTGCGACCAGCGTCGATAAACGCTCGTTTGTAGCGGTCTGCACTAGGTGTGCCCATCATCCAAGGGCACCCTATGTTGTATAAAAACGACACTGTGGTCACGCCGAGTAGCGCGACGGGTTCGCCGTACGCGCTAATGGCCATCACACATGAGTCGGATGCGAGCACCGAGAGGCGCAGCGCATCGAGGTAGCGCCGGTGGCCGAGGGTGGCGTGGCACTCCTCGCGGTCCCCTTCGCGCAGGTTCTCCGCGATGTACTCGATGCCCTCGTCGGTGGGCTCAGTGAACTCGTACCGCTCGGTTTGCAGCAGCGGCAGCCGCCACGCCTTACCCACCGACCGACACCTTCATCGTCAACGCGGAGAGCGTCAACGGTGTCGGGTCCGAGCTTTGAATCCAGAGCTGTGCATCGGGCGTGATGTCGGGGTTCACGAGCAAGTCGAGAACCTCGGAGCGCAGGCGCGGTGGCGTGTCGTAGTTCTCGTTGGTGCGTGGCGGGATGGTGCTCAAGCGGTCGCTCGTTGGTCCCACCGACAAGATGCCGGTGCGGTTCACGCGCAGGTACGCGTAGTCGACCGACTTCATGGTGCCCTGCCCGCCAGCCATTGCAGACTCGAGCGCCATTGGCAGCGTCTGAATATCAGCGGTGAACGGCAAACCAATCTGCACCTTGGAGGCTGCAACCGGCAGCGTGACAGAGCCGCTCGTCACGACCAAGTTCTTGACCACAGCGCCGTCAGCCAAGGCCACAAGGGTCTTGCCCTCGAGCCAGCTCAGGCCGCTGATTGTCGTGGTCGCTGCGCCCACGTAGGTGCCACCACAGTCGACGTAGAACGAGTCGCCTTGCGTGGCGAACACGCGCGTCGACATGCGCTCGACCATGCGCTTGGTGACGCCACCGATGGTGCGCTTCACGAGTGCGTAGAGGATGTCTTCGTTGTTCTCTGCAACGACGCACACGCTCTCGAAGAGGCCATCGGTGAAGTGTTGGTGCCAGCCAAAGACTTGGTGCTCGGGCACGTACGACATGCCGAGCAGCGCGCCGTCGGAGCGCACGAACCACGCAACTTGGTCAGGTGAACGCGAGTAGGCGCAGTCGTTCAACGTGTAGCCGTTGAAGAGGTGCGGCGCCATGATGGAGCGGTCGTCGGCCGCGTACACCTGCGACTGCCAGTTGAATGACAGGTCGCGCACGCGTCGGCCGTTGGTTTCCACGTACAGGCACGAGCTGCCGGTCAAAATCGGATGCACGCTGTTGGAGCCGTAGAAGGTCTGGCCACGCACCGACAAGTTCGCTGGGGTCAGCGCTTGGTTGTTGGCTGCTGCAATCTTCCATGCACCGCCCACGGTCAAAGCGATCAAGTCGTTCAACGGGATGAGGTGGCGAATGGCGTTTTGCTGCTGGGCCTTGATGGTGAACGAGAGCGCGTCGGCTGCGTTGCTTGGCAGTGACGCGTTCAGGTTCGACTCGGTGGCCGACTTGGTGCCGTACACGGTCTGCGGGTTGTTGACGGTACCGGCGAACATGCGTCGCTGCTCGTAGTAGCCCACGGCCGAGGGGTAATTGCCTGCGGTGTCGAGGCGAATCGTGGTGGCCGGTGGGTTCTTTGAGTAGTCGGCGGTGATGTTGTCGTCGGTGAAGGTCACGTCCGAGGTCTCACCGATGTAGCCGTAGAGGCGCCCGGGGTTGTTCATCGCCTTGTAGACGCGATAGGTGCCTGCACCTGTCACGGCCGACCAGTTGATGGTGTTCTTGGCGCCCGAGAGCGACAGGTCGTTGGTCAGCAGCAAGTAAGCAGAGGCCAACGACTCTTCGACGCCGTCAGGCGTGACCATCGTGACCTTGTAGTACATATTGCGGTTGAACGCAGTGCCAGTGCCTGCGGTAGCTGCGCCTGTAGGTGTGCCCGGCACGGCTGGCGTAGCCCCCAGCGTGGGTGCTGTCAGCGTCCAGCTCACTGAACTCAAGCGTCGCAGCTCGTAGACCGGGTAGCTCTTGTGCGTGATGGTGATGACGTCGGAGGACTGCGTGTACTCGAGGTCAAACAAGTCGGTCGACGCGTAGGGCGAGCTGATTTGGTATGGACTGCCACCGGAGATGAGCGTGGCGCCCAACGTGTGGAAGCGAATGTAGTTGTGGCCGAACTCGAGCACCATCGTTTGCGTGGCGCTGAAGGCGAACGGGATTAAGCGCACTTGCAACGCCGAGTTGCCAGCGGTGTTGACGTAGGCAAAGCCCGGGCGCTTCGTGACAGGGCCGTGAGGCAGCACCATCGCATTGCGACACAGGGCCAAGCCCGTTTGAAACTTGACGTTATCCAAACGGCCGTACATCTCTGGCGTAATTTCCCCGCCAGCAAAGGAGCGTGTGAGTTCTTTAACTAATGGCATAGCCGGACTGTGGGTAGATCACTGGGTTGGAGCCGGTCGCGTTGCCGGGCACTGTGCCTCCGCGCGCTGCGACCATCGAGGGTACAAACTCGTCCGAGCGCCATGAGCGGTTCGCATCGTACGAGGTGGCTTCTTTCGCTTTCTTGGCGGCGATGTTGTGCAAAGACGAAGCGGCAGCACCGCCGGACTCACCGCGCAGGATGGGGCCAGCGAGGTAGGCTGCGAGCTTGTATGAGAGCGCGGTGACAAAGCCGGGTGAGAAGCGCGTGGGGTCTTCCACCGGGCGGGTGTAAATCAGGATGGCGCTGGCCACGTTGGTCAGCAGCACGTCGCCCTCTTGGTCGAAGTCGACCGAGTCGTCTTCATGCAGTGTGGAGTCGCCTGTAGGTTGCATGCGGCGTGGCGTGATGCAGTCCGCAGGGCGCATGTACGCGTAAGCCCACACGTTGCTGGGGTTGGTGCTCAACGGGGACAAGATGGTGCGCGTGCGCGCAAAGGTCCAGTCGTTCATCTCGAGCACCTCATCACGAGCGATGCTAAAGAAACGAGCGCAGTAGTCAGCTTCGACCGAGCCATCCACAGGCGAGATTGAAACCACTTGGGCCTTGTTGCCGAGATGACTCAGCGCAAGGTTGCAGATGTCGACGGTTGATGCCATTTGAAACTCCTTAAACAAAAAGGGCCGAAGTTACCCCCGGCCCTTTTCTTTTTCGATGTGCCGAGGCTTATGCCAAAGCTGGTTCGCCGCCTTCGGCGCCTTGCTCTGCATCACCGGCGGGCTTCGCAGCCTTTGCCGGTTTGCTCTTGGCAGCGGGCTTGGCAGCAGTCAAGTTGCCCTCCGCGTCGCAAGCTGCGAGGTTGACGCCGGGGGTCATGCCGCCGGTAGATGGGTCGTCGTTGATGTCAACGACAGCGCCTTCTTGAACGAGGGCAACACCGATGAAGGACAGCTCGAGGACTTTGTAATAAGCCATTTGGGACTCCGAAAATTACGCGACGGTAAAGCCGCTTGGGTAGAACTTCTGACCGTCTTGTGTATCGAGGCCGAAGAACGATGTGACGGTACCGGCAGAGCCAGCACCGACGATGACGTAACGTGCGCCCAAGTAGCGCTGACCTTTGCTACCGATGCGCGCGTTGAGTTCAACTTCAAAGCGAGCAGCAGCAGTCAAGCTGGCCAAGGGAATCGCACCAGACGAACCGATGACGGTCACGTTGCTGGACAATGCGGCATCGTCAGCCTGAATGGCTTGGATTTCCACAGAGGTTGCACCAGCGAACGCAGTACCGATGACGGTTTGCAGCTTGGGGTACTCAGAACCAGCGCCGATGTCGCGGTTGGCGCCCAAGTCCACAGTGTTGGTGGACAACACAGAAGTGTTGGTACCAGTGACGGTCTGCGCAGAGGCGACCAAGAGGTTGTTGTCGATAAGCATGATTTTTTCCTTTTCAGATGAGGTTCGCAGCAGCGAGGTAGGGGCCGAAGCCCCTATCCCGTTTAGACCACGCGTGCTTCTGTGTTCAGGAGCTGGTCCACCTTGCGGAGTGGCACGCCCAAGAAGTCAGTCCACTTGGAGGCTTGACCGAACTGGGTCACAGCATCGCGAATCGAGATGGCGTTTTGGCTCTTGTTCAAAGCCTGCACGCGCAACATCGAGTACACGGTACGGTTCATGTAGAACGCAGGGCGACCCATGTTCAAGTTCGGGATGCGGTCCAAGGCGCGGCTCATCAGCTTCACCAAGTCAGCGGCAGCAGATTCTGCAACCAAGTTGGCCACGTTGATGTTGGCGATACGCACAACATAACGCCAGTCTTTCACGACCAAGCCGTTCTTCCACTGGTACAAGGTACGCAGAGCTTGGTAGAAGTTGCCGTTGGCATCAGGTACCGACTCTTCGCCCAAGTCTTTGTGTTGCAAGCCAGCCTGTGTGCCTTTGGGGAAAGGACAGAACACAGTGTTAGCACCCCACACCACCAAGTAGATGGATGTGTTGTTCGAGCCAGTGCCGCCAGCGTCGATGATGTTCACCGAGTTGCCTGCACCGGAGATGGCGCCGTAACGTGTAGCGAAGCCCAAGAAAGTCTTGGGGTCCACACCGGGGTTGCCGTAGAACAGAGTCTGCGATTGCAACTGGTTCATCGCTTCGATGAACGCGCTGTCTTCGGACAAACGGAAGGAGGCAGTGTTGCCGTTCAGCTTGGCCAATTCAACGTCGATGTGGCTACGTGCTTCCATCAAGCCGCAGGCTTCGTCAACCTGTGCAGTGGTGGATTTGCTGGTAGGTACACCGGCGTTCAGAGTGCGCCAATAGACGGTAGGCAAGCCGGTACGAATCACAACGCGGTGACCGGTAGGCAAGTTACCTTCTTGGAAGACGCAGTCTTCGAGGATTTCGTTGGTCTGAGACAAGAGTTCAGCAACGGCGGGGACTTGACCGTTAGGGTCGAGTCGTTTCGCCCAATCGGCGAGGGTCAGTTGACCAGATGCAAGAGTAGCCATGAGGCAGTTCCTTTCAGTTCATAGTGGGGTACAAGCGCTTCTCGAGCGACTCGTTCTCGGGCGTCGGGGCACGAGACCCTGAGCGCACGAAGGTGTCTTCCGAAATAGCCTTACCTGCTTTGAAAGCGAACCGAACTACCTCTGGATGGTTTCCCATTCCGCTGGAGTTCAGCAACGCCTTCAGCTCGGGTGAGCCAAAGGTGTCGATGGCCTTGCGCGCAACGGACATATTTTCTTCGAGGTTATCGCCGCCGAAGTCTTTGTCTGTCTTGCACTGTTCAGCCCATCCCTTCACCGTCGCGACGTGTGTCTCCGCTTGCTTCTGTTGCATTTTGGTTGCAACGTCGGCGATGCGTTGAGCATCCGCTTGTGACAGCTTCAGTTCCTTGGCAATCGCGCTGAACTCATCGGCAGCTTTGCCGTCAAGCTCAACGCCGTCAGGCATCGTGAACTCGTACTTCTCAGGCACTACGGGCTCGTCGCCCTTTGCACCCTTGTCGCCCGCGTTCTGCTCGTCACCTGCTGCTTTGCCTTCGTCGCCTTTGACAGCGTCTTGAGTCTGGGCCGCAGGTGGCGTAGCGCCGGTGCCTTCAGTCGTCAGCACAGTGGTCTCTGCCGCTGTGTTTGCTGCGGGGTCCGTTGCGCCGGGGTTGGATGTACCGGTGTCTGGGGTCGCGGTTGCAGTTGTCATTTTTGCTTTTGCTCTTCGAGCATAGTTACGAAATCTTCCATGCAATGCTCGATGACCTGCGCTTGCAGCATCAATCCAACATTGCGTTGTCCTTCATTGAAAGCCATCACGCTGCCCGAGTTGTTGAAGCTGGTCCGGTTCACACCGGCCTTCTCCAAGAACCACCACACAATGCGGCGACCACGCGGGCTGCTCATCATCCACTTGACGTCGGCGACGAAAGTGCGGTGTGCGTTCTCAGCTTTTAGCTTGAGAGCTTCTGCCGCTTCTTCGTCGTGTTCGTCGTAGGTGTGTGCCATGTTGGTCGCAATCTTATGCGGGGCTTAGTGAGTTATCCGCACGCGCTTACAGGTTACCTGCGGGGTACAGCGCGAAGATGCCGGTTGCAGTGGTGCTCGTGGCCAAGATGCGTGAAGCGTTCACGCGCACGATTTGGCCAGCGGTCAAGCCGGTCAGCACTGCGGTACCGCCACCAGCCAAGTTCACGTTGACGTTGCCGCCGACGGTCACGTAGATGGCAGTGCAAGGACCGTCAGGCAAGTCGGCGCTGTCGGATGCAGTGACTGCGTTACCTGCGAACTCGGAGAGTTGCTTGATGCCGTTGGTCAGTTGGGCTTGAGAGAAAAGTTTATTGGGCATGGTTTGCTCCTATGGGTTAATAGCAGGCGAAGATGCCCGTTGCGGTGGTGCCTGTTGCCAGCACCCGAGATGCGCGGATGTACTGCACGCCGAACCATGCCGAGCTGATCGGCAGGGTCACGGTGTTACCAGCAGCGGTGATGAACTTCACGTTGCCTGCGCCAGTAAAGATGAACGCGCGGCAAGTGCCGTTAGGCAAGTCGACGGTGTCGCTTGGCGTCACGGCCTGAATGTCGTTCAGTGGTGTGTAGTCGTTCTTGTCGACGACTAGCGGGTTGGGGTTGGATAGCATGAGTTACTCCTTAGCCGTTTGAACTGGGGTACATGGCCGAGGCATCGACGCTCGAGGCGCCGCCTGCTTCCATGTCCGTGAGCTGGATGCTCAGGTAGGGTGCGGTGTCGCTGTCGGCATCGGGGTTGACCTCGCCCACTTCGACGCGTGCGCTTTCGATGATGCCGAACGCGGTGATCTTGACCTTGCTGCCCACAGGCAACTTGTCGATGCCGAGCGCTTTCACCTGCTCGTCGTCGAGGTTGATGCAAGTGCCGTAGCCGTAGCTGACGGGTGGCGCCATTGCCATTGCGGCTTCGTTCAGCTCATCTGGGCTCTTCTTCAAACTAATCATGGTCATGCTCCGACTTGGGTGGATGGTGTGCCGTAGCCGCTGAACATGCCCATCACGTCTTGCAGCTTGGCGGGGTCGACTTGCGATGCGGTCGCGGCCGTGTTGGCCATCGCGTCCGCTGCTTGCATAGCCTTGGCGGCCTGCGCTTCTTGTGCGCGGGCTGCGCGAATCTCTGCGATTTGGTCAGGGCCACGCACGATGCGAGCGGGCACACCGAGCGCGTCGTTGTACTCTTCCATGAGCTTGTCGGTGTCGAGGATGTCCCACACGCTTTGGTCTTGCTTGGCGCCAGCCAATGCACCGACGGTTGCGATGGCACGGTCGAACGAGGCCAAGCCCACGGCGCGCTGTGCTTGAGCCAGCATCGACACGTATTCGATGTTGACCTCGCGGCCACGCATCGCTTGCGGTGGTGGGGGCAGGATGCCCGCGTCCATGATGCGCTCGAAGGTCGCGTCGATGAGCGGGTCCAACAGCTCGTTGTGCAAACGCTCGAGCACTGGGCCGAGCATCAAGAGCTTCTCTTCGTGGCGCTCGGCCACTTCGGTGGCCGTGATGCCAGAGCGCGTGTCGTTGGCCAGCATCAAGAACAGGTCTTCGTAGAAGTTGGCCTTGATGCGACTGCGCACGTCGACGATGGACTCTTGCAGTGCGCGCAGGTCGAGTTGCACATCGAACATGGTCTTGATGGCGTTGTCGCCACCGACGTTGTCGACGTACTGCACGCCACCCGGCAGGCGGTTCACGCCAGCTTCTTTGAGCGTGGCGGGCACCTGCAACGGTGGGTTGGTCTGGTAGTCAATCGCTTGACCCTTGCGCAGTTGCTCGTGCTGCAACTGGCGAATGTCTGGCAGTGCGTCGTGGCCCGGGCCTGTGCCGTACACGTCGTTGCCGGTGACAGCCCAACGCGCAGCGAGCGCAGGGAAGCGCTTAAAGCCTGACTCACCCAGCATCTTGTTCGGGTCAGACTGACCGCCCTGCTCGTAGTAGCAGGACTTGAACTTCATGTTGAGCGAATCTTTTTTGGTGATGTCGCGCCCGGTGCGTGGCTCGATGACGTGCTGCACCAAGACCCACTGGTCGTAGTTGCCTTGGTCGTACAAGCGCTGTGTCGCGAGGCTCGCGTTCTCACGGCCGAACTGACTCACGATTTGGCCCACGGTCATGTTGAACTCGCGGTACATCGTGTCGACGATGCCCTTGTCGTTCGTGGCGAAACAGTATTCGCCCACGGTCAGCGGGAAGTGGTGAATGATGTTCTCGAAGTCAGGCATCAACACCGAGCACGCGGTGCCGAAGGCGCCCAGCTCTAGGTAGACCTGATGCAGTGCGCGGTACGTGTTCGAGCGTGCGAACACCTCGCGCATGGTGTCGGTTACAACCTGCAACCATTCCTTGACCTCGTGCTGCTCCATGAGCTGCTTGTCGGCGAGACCAAGACGAAACCACGGCCGGGCCGGGCTGGTCATACCAGCCATGAGGCCAGCGGCCAATACGTTGAGTGAACGCTTGGCCGTGGTGTCGAACACCTTTTTCTGACGCTGGACCTTGTTGCCCTTGTTGGCGTCGGTGTAGAAGAAGCGGCCCGACAGTGGGGCCACGTAGTCGACCAAGTCGCGGTAGTCCGTGAGCCATGTCGCGCGCTCGGCGCGCAGCATAGACCAGCGCTTCTGATAGCGCTGCTTGTTGGTCAGCGGGTTGATGCCGATTTGGTCAGCCATACGTTAAGCACCCAGCAGGGTTGAGGCTTTGCTGAGGTTGAGCGAAGAGTTCTCGACGCCAGACGGGCCGGTGAGCAATGTGCTCGCCGCAGTGCCACCGTTTTGCATCGCCTTCTTACGCGCGTCGCTCATCGAGCCATCGGCCGACGTCGCGGCCTGCTCGGCCATCTTTGCCTCTTGAGGCTTCTCGATGGGGGCAGCCGCAGGGGCTGAGGGACTTCCACCTAAACACATAGGCAACTCCAGTTTGGTTGGGTAATTGCCCGCGATTGTCAGCGGTGGCCGTCAGGTTATCCGCACCCCGTCACATATTGGCGAGTGGGTCGTAGTCCATGACCGCGCTGTTGTCGGCGCGTTGCGCACGCTTGATGAGGTCCAGCTTCGGCGTTTCCATGCGCGCAAGAATCAACGCGCTCGCACAGTCTGGGCTGCGACCGATGCGCTCCTTGATGTCGTCGCGGCTCTCCACTTTCACGGCCATGCCTGCCATCGACCACTTGGGTGCAGCGAGGTCGGCCAGCAGCTCAGGGTCAGGTGGCAGCGCGATGCCGGTGTCATTGACCGGGTCCAGCTCCTCGCGCAACTTCCACCACACCTCAGAGCGCAGGTTGAAGAACTTGAGGCGGCCCGACTTGTCGCTGGCCAACGACTTCTCGGCCACGTTGACACCAACCACTTGCTGCTTGGCAATGCGCAATAGGTCATAGGGCGATGAGCCCACGCCGATGACATCGAGGTGGATGGGGGCTGAGTCGCGGCGCTTGGCAATCACCTGCCCTGCCACGGTCTCACCGTCGGGTGTGCTCGAGCCCGGCAGCTTCAGCAGGCGGTCGTACCAGTTGCCGACGTGGCGCGTGGCGATGACGGTGGCATCTCGCCCACCGCGTGCAACGTCGACACCCATCGACATCATCTCGCCCTTGGGGCTGCGGTCGGTCCAGCGTGCCATCGCGCGCTCAATCCATGCCGTTGGGATGACCTGCCAAGGGTCATCTTCCATGCCCGCTTGGAAGTCGCCGTACAGCATCTGGCTGCGCAGTGGCTCTGGCAGCGCTTGCAGCACCGACAGGTAGCCCGAGCCCATGAGGTACGGGTTGTCCGAGATGCGCGACGGGATGAAGGTGCGTGACTGTGGCGTCACGATGTCTTGTGGCAGGTAGTCGTCAGCGTCGAAGTCGTAACACGGTGCGCCATCCTTCACGACGAAGGGCGTCTTGTCATCGACCCAGATGTCGCGGCTCACGCCGTTCTCACCGGGGACCACGCCCACGTAGCGAATCTCACCGGGTTGTGCGCGCTCGCCCTTGAAGTTCTTGTCGAGCCACGGCCCGAAGAACGTCACAATCCACCGGCCCTCGGCCGAGGTGGGTGGGTTAAAGGTCAAGAGCGTTTGGCAGTGCTGGCCCGGTGTGGTCGAGCGGTTCCAGCCCATGAGGAAGCGCACCTGAATCTCTGCGAAGTTGGCAGCCTCATCGAAGCACAGGAATGAGTGCGGGCGCCCTTGGTACTTCTTCTCGTCACCGATGTTGGGTGTCGAGCCGAACTCAATCTGCCGGTCAGGCAGGCGCATGATTTTGTCTTGGCCGTTGTAGCCGTCGCGTGTGCCCGCCATGTTGAGCACCTCGTCGACGATGGCTGTCAGCTCGGTACCGTTGCGACGCAGAATCATGCTCTTGTCGAACTGGGTGAGCGCCTTGCCCGCAGCCAAGAACGACTTGCCACCACCGGCCGCACCACCGAAGCCAACCACGTCGGCCTTGGACTCATAGGCCATGAGCTGTGGGCCGGGCAGCGCACTGAATGGACGCTCCTCGATGTCGGCCACGATGAGCTGGTTCAGCTCCTCTTGCTCTGCCTCGGTGAGATAGGGCAAGAGCTTCTTGATGTCGTTGGGTGTCATAGGGAGTCGCCGAAGAACTGCTCGGCCAATAGCAGCAGGGCTGCCACGAGAACTATTTGGTCGAAGCTCATGCCAAGTCGCTCAGGTCTTCAGGCTCTGAGCCCTTTGCCTTGCGCGCTGCGGCCAGTGCCAACAGCGATGCGATGCGCGCAGCCTTCTTGGTCTCGTCGACCAGTGTGAGTGCGCCACCATCGGCGCCGGTGATTTCTTGCTTGTCGCCGAACTTCTTGCGGCGATAGCCCTTGAGCAAGAACTGGGCGAGACCGTCGCTGTACTTGCGCACGGTCAGGTATTTCATTGAGCCATCGGCGTGGCGCTCGATGACCGGGCGGCCATCCTCGTCGACCTTGATGGTGCCGTCGCTCTCACGCTCAAACACCGGGGTCATCTGGCCTTGATAGACCACCGGCTCCTCGACGCCAGCGAACGCACGGCGCCGGGCTTCTGACTCGAGCAAGTCGTACGCGTCCTCGAGGGCTATGTCCCACGCCGCAGCGAAGTCGGCATCGGCATCACGCCGAGCATAGACAGTGGACGAGCTGACGCCTGCCGTGCGTGCTGAGAGTGCGACGTTGCAGGATGTGGTCAGTAATTCGAGGAAAGGCTTTTGCCAGTGTGGCGTGCTCATGGCCGCCATTGTCACCAGACGGCCCTTGGTTATCCGCCCGAGGTGTTGTTGAGGGGTCGGTAGCTGTCGACCTGTTGAGCCCGTATACGGCCCAAACAAATGTCACGCACCGTGGACTTGGAGATGGTGACGCCGTCGTCCCACTTGTTGGCGATGGCCGCGTAGCTCAGGCCCTCGTCGCGCAGGTACAGGATGAGGTCGACGTCTTCGTCCGAGAGCTTCGAGCGGTGGTGGCCTTCACCGACGCGGTAGCCAGCAGCGTTCACGGCCACTCGTTTGGGTTTTGGCGTTGCCGCCGGTGTAACTTGTTGTTTCATGCGAATTGGTAATTTCCTGCGTGTTCGTTTGCCGTTTAACCGAGGGTCAGTGCTTGGCACCCATGCACCCATCGCACCCTTGTTTTCCCTTTGTTTGCCTCGCCCTAATCCCCCTTGGCCCAGTAGGGTCTTTATTTACTCATTACTCAACTACCTAAAAGAAGGGAGACATGGGAGACATAGGGCGCGCTCCCTCTGAAAACGCGTGGCCCCCATCGCCCTATGCAACACCCCTTGCGCCCCTTGCGATGGGTGCCAAGCAACTCAGGCGAGGTCATCGAACGTGCGATTAAATGCGGATTGGCCCAACGCGCAATTTTCTGCATTTCCCCAAACCTTCAGACGATGGGTGCCATCACGCACCTGAGTCTTCGAGTAGCCCAGCCCGCGCAAGATGCGACCAACCCTCAACTCGTCTTTTCGTGCGAGTTGCTGCACATTCATCCCCAACGCGCCTTGCATAAGGCTCGTGATTTTGAATAGTGTCTGGCCCTGCTTGACGCTCGTGCCGTCCGTGCCGAAGCTGTCCTCAGCCAGCCAATGGCGAATCGCCTCCTCCCACGGGTCACTGATTGTGTGCTCGGCATGTACCGCCCCGGCGAGCTGCTGGGCCTCACGGAACTGCACACCGCCCTCACGAAAGCGCGCAGCGCCCTCGGCCCACAGCTGCAGCAAGTCGGCCTTGATGCCTGCGAGGTCAACGTCACGCACGCGCAACGGCAGCCACCGGCGGTTGCCTGTCTCGTCGGCCAAGAACTCGTCGTTGTTGGTGGTGCCGATGAAGACCAAGCGCCGTGGGAACTTGGTGCTGAACTCCTTGTACTTGGGCACCCACTCCTCGTGCGTGCGAGTGACGAACGCCTTGACGTGCTCAATCTCACGCGAGTGCAGGCCGCGCAGCTCACCGATTTCGCCGATGAGCTTGCCGCGCATGCGCCGGGCCATCTCCACCTCGTTGTCGTCGAGCTTGACCTCCATGAAGTGGTTGGGGTCCATCACCATCGCGGCCACGCCAGTGGACTTGCCTACACCTTGGTCGCCCACCAGAATGGGCACCATGTCGGCCTTCACGCCCGGCTGAATGACACGGCCCGCCATCGCGGTCCAGATATACAGGCCACAGCTCTTGGCGTAGTCGCTGTGCTCGGTGTTGAAATACTTGGTCCAAAACTCCTCGATACGCGGCACGCCGTCCCACTCCAAGCGCTCGAGCCAGAGCTGCGCGCTGTCGAACTTGTTGTCGTCGGCCACGAGCCCCACCACGTCGCGGATGAGTTCACGGCCAATGGGCTTGAAGCCACCCGCCTCCAACCTGACACGCAGCCGGACGTAGTCAGCGTCAGTGAAGTTGCGCCAGTCGGTGGTCTTCCACGGTGCGAGCATCAGCTCGTCGTTGAAGGCGTCGTAGCCCACATGCACGTCACACACATCAGCACGACGCAGTGCGAGTTGCAGGTTGCCCACGGTGGAGAGAATCTCGCCCTGTCGGTTGCGCTCGAACGCAGGCAACAAGAGCGGCAGCTCAGTGTCACCGGGCTTGGGCTCGATGACTGCGAAGTCCTCGGTCACATAGCCCACGGCCTCGATGAAGTCACCGTCGGTGCGGTGCTCGCAGTGCGCGTGCAGGCAACGAAAGTGGCCCTGCTCGAAGCCACCCACGCCAGCCGGGAAGTACGACGTGGCCGACTCCGCGCTGTCGCTGGTGTGCTCATCCTCCCAAGGGCATGCGATGTGAGCGCGACCCTGTGAGTCAAAGGACTTGACCCAGCCGGTGCGCTCGAGGAAGGTGAGCACGTCATCATCGACGTCGGCCGAGTCGCGTGCCACCTTGGGCCGTGCGCCGGGTCCGCGTGCAATGCTGGCGCTGATACCGTACACGTCCTGCAGCGACTGCCACAAGGCCTCGAACTCGTCGCGTGAGAGGTAAGGGATTTCGTCAGGCAGGCCTCCCTCCCACTCGTAGCGTGAGCCCGAGGGGTGCGTGCCGATGGCGATGAACTGCTGGCCGTTGGCCAAGAACTCGATGGCGCCTTGCTCGGTGCGGATGATGCGCTTGGTGAACGGACCGGGCATGCGAAACGCGAGCAAGAACTTGGAGCTGTTGCCCCGGCACCGCGCAGGCAAGGCGCCCACGTTGAGCTCGATGGCGTCGCGCACCTTGGCGGCCAGTGCTGGGTCACCGATGTCGACGTCGATGGCTCGCACCTCGCGCGTCTGGATGCAAATGCCGAGGTCGCTGTCGCGCTGGTACCGGGCGATGTCCCGGTCGGTGGTCTGGTTGTCGGTCCACTGCGGTATGCCCACGACATGGCGGTCGCCGTTGTAGCGGCTGGGCGTCTTGCCGATGTCCTTCATCTTGGACTTCGGGGACACCGTGGCGTTGGGGTTACTGACGACCGGCAGTAGGTCGGCTTGCAGACCGAGGTGGTCCGCGAGGTGCGCCCAGTCAGAGGGCGCTGCGCCGTAGGCGGCGCTTGTTGTTGCTGTCATTCTGTACTGCCTAGTGTTGCTTATTGGGTGACGAACTCTTCGACGCGACGGGCAAACGAGCCGAGCACGTCGCTGCTCATATCGCTGCACGCCTCCATCCACAGCCGGTCGATGTCGTCTGCCGACAGGCGGCGGGCTTCGCGCAAGGCGAAGAGGGCCACCGTCACGCCGATGCCAACACCACCACCCAACATGAAGGCCACGAAAATTTGTAGTCCGCTCATATCGCGCCGCCTTCCGTGTCGTCGGCTGGCAGGTACTGGAAGTCACTGCGCACAGCGGCAGCGCCTAAGCACTTCTGCGCAAACTCACACGCACGGCACGAGGCGTTGAGGTCTGTGCGATACACCGCTGGCAGCTTGCCCTTGGTCTCCTTGCTCATGGCCAGCGTCACCTGCTCGATGCGCTTGGCCAAGTCAGGGCTGGCGTCACGAAAGCGACCCGCGAGGTGGTAGAGGTAAGGGCGCGAGGTCGAGGCACGCTGGGCCAGCTCGGCTTGTTGGGCGGGGTTTGCGGCTTGCATCCACGCCTTCATTGAGGACATTACGGTCATAAAAACTCCAGTTATACAAGCGCGCGAGTTTACTATTTGCTAAAGGCTTTCGCAACTTGCAAAGGCGGTAAAGTTGTGGCACTGTTGCGAAATGCCAACGACTTTCGACACTCGGCGCACCAACCTGCGCAGGCTCATGGAGCAGTGGGGCGGCCCGACATCACTGGCGGCCAAGCTGGGCCACAGCAACGGCTCGTACATGGCCCAGCTCGCCGGGCCCCACCCCACTCGCGACGTGAGCGAGAAGGTCGCACGTCAGATTGAATTGACCCTTGGGCTACCGCCCAACTGGATGGATGTACGCCACCGCCCCACCCCCACGGAGCCCAACACCTCGGTGTTGATCGACGTGGTGGCCGCGGTGACGGACGTCTTGCAAAGTGAGGGGGTCAAGCTGCGGCGTGACAAGTTCACCGAGCTGGTAAACCTCACGTATGAGCGGGCCAGTGACACAGGCTCTATCGACCAGATATATCTGCAGCGTCTGGTGCGTTTGTTGAAATAAGAAAAAGAAGGGAGAGCAGCAAAATGCAACGGGAAGCAATACGTCAGCGGATTCAATATTTGATTGAACACGGCGGCCTGCACCAGCAGGAAGGCCCCAACCTTCGGCAGCGCGCCATCTTCTGGCTGCTAGTGGTCGTTGTCACCCTGCAACTGGTTGACCTGTTGCGCTGACGCCACACAATTTAAATAAAGCCCCACTAAGTCGTGGGGTTTTTTATTGTACTGCGTTTTAGCATGTGCTAAAGTCAAGCCATCAACAACGCAACAGGAGTACAGCATGAAATACACCGACTACCAACTTCCAAAGACCCGCGCATGGCTCGACGCCAAGATCGATGTGGTGATGAACCGCACAGGTTGCGACAAGGCCAAGGCCATCGCAGCGCTCGAGGCTGAAGAGTGGGACATCAGCGACGCCATCGTCGACATCCTCGCCGAGACACGCAAGCCCAGCGCGCAGACCCTCATGGCCGCCGCCCAAGCGATGGGCAAATTGCAAATCGTTCACATCGGATAAGGAGCCCACCATGTTTACTTACGTCGCCTTCTACAAAAACAAACAGATCACCGTCAAAGCCCTGCGTTCATACGACGCGCAACTGCTGGCAGCCAAACAGTTCAAGGCCAAGAAGTCTTACGAAGTGACCGTCGTCCTCGCCGACAAACCGGTCCACCCAGCCAGCATCTAAGGAGCACACCATGAGCATTGACATCTCTGACGTTGAACTGGGCTACGTCGACGCAGCCCTCTGGTCGAGCACACACGACGACGGCGAGCCGCTCGACGTGATGGGCGTCGAAGCCATCCACCCTGACACCCGCAAGGCGATGCTGGCCGACGTGACGGCCTTCGTGAAGAAGAACCGCTCGCTGCTGATTGCCTCGGGCTTGCAAGACGCGCAGGTTGGCCACGACTTCTGGCTCACCCGCAACCGCCACGGCGCCGGCTTCTGGGACCGTGGCCTCGGCGCCATCGGCCAGCAGCTCACCGATGCCTGCCATCCCTTCGGCGAAGTTTATTTGTATGTCGGCGATGACGGAAAGATTCACCAATGACCGTGTGGCCCTTTCCCCCTCACCCACTGCCCACACCCGCACGCAACAACCCACCCAA
>Ga0213920_1000357_pt1 | contig 38633 bp, 41 predicted proteins | sample McNCre1117MG_FD_161054 | JGI IMG/M metagenome (GOLD analysis project Ga0213920, IMG submission 161054) | Freshwater microbial communities from McNutts Creek, Athens, Georgia, United States - 11-17 MG | ecosystem: Environmental > Aquatic > Freshwater > Creek | place: USA: Georgia | collected...
GATGGCATTAGCAATACAGATGCCTGTCCCCAACATGCCTGGTGGATCAAAGGATATGTACCAGCCGACAATCATGCGACTGTAAACATCGATAGCTACCGTTATCCAAGGACGTCCGATGGAGACTCGATGCTCCGAATCCACCAGTTCAATATCAACTAAGGTATGGTCAATTTGGATTACGGAATAGGGGCGTGTGACATTGGGCACCGTTCCGTTTATGAGATTGAGTCTGTCTGCAGCCGCCTTTCCGTGCCGTTTTTTGGCGACATCTTTAGGGCTAATACGACTGGCTCTAGCAACCAATGTAGGCAGACTTGGTGGCTTGACATTCGCATTGCGGCATCGCCTAGTCACTTCTCGATGTGCTTTTGCATAAGATCGCTTTTGCGGCGTCAACCAGTATTCTGCAATGACGTCAGCAACTATTGCTTCAACAACATCGGTAAGCCGAGATTTACCTGCATCTGAACGAGGTTTTCGAACGATGCTGGACATGACGCGTCCTTCGCGAAATTCTTTTATCCAACGATATATGGTGGCTGGGCTTACCTCAGCACTCGCTGCTGCCACTTGAATCGCATCAACGCCACATTTATCCAAGTCTATGAGCGGCTTGATGATCAAGTATTTTTTCTGAGCCTCTTGAAACTGCTTCTCCGACAAACTCGCTAAGTCTGGACGCGACGCTCTAAATGACGATGACTTTGATCGTAGCTCGGTCAGTGCGACTAAGCGCTCCGCGCCCGTGGACATCTCTCTAATACGAATCTGATTGGGCGACTCGAAAGAGGAAACAACATATGTACCGAGCTCATCGATAGAGACGATGGCACCTGGCGTTACATCAACGATACCAGTCATATTCTTTGGTCATCCATTTTGCGCGTGAGTGTTTGAGCATCCTCGACCAAACCGTGGTGTCAAGGGTAAGCGGCTCAATGAGATCTGCCTGTAGATCCCCTGTGCGTAACTTGTTCCAAACCCAAGGTACGAGATATGCCTGTTCCATGATTTCTGTTGTTAGTGAATTAAGTATTTCTCTTGGCGTTGTAGTTCGATCAGCGGGAATGGCTTGATTAACAGAAGCTAGACGTTCATACTGATTAGGAGATAGATAGCTGTTGCTGGCTAAATGTTTAAGGTCGTAGTCAAGCAGAAAACGTACGTTTTTGACAAATGCAGGACGTAACTGCCGCTCAGTCAAAACTTTAAATGGCACAAACGTTCCTTCTAAAGATTGCTTTATTCCACGGACCTTTACTCGGTATTCAGGCCACATCTCCTTGAGAACTTGATAAGGTTTGACTTCAAAGATAGTTGACCGCAAATGCCTTTGATCACTCAGGCATTCCATTGGATGAAATTTGACAAGCACATCAGGTGTGTATCGACGGTACTGCCCGCTAGGTGTGCGCCAAGGAATCACGACCGGTTGCTCTTTGTATTTTTCTACTCGCCAGTCAAAATCTAAAACGCAGAAAAAATCGTATTCCAGTAGCGACTCAGCTTGAGCAGTGAGGAGACCTCCCTTGGCTGTTGAGCGTCTCAAAGTTGTGCTGTAAGGGTTCTCTTGCACAACATGCTCATGACCGCTAGTCATGTGCTGGTAGCCAAGTAGACAAGGGATGAGGGCGTCATGTGTTTTCCTTTTAAACGAATGGAACGATTAGTCAAGAAAGGCCCACGCGGTCTATCAGGTCGTAAAGGGGACTCGTGTTACCCCAGCTTTTATCTAATTTCACCATTCGGTTCCATTTTTCTCGGTCCTTCGCTTTGTATGTGACGTACACGCCTCCGCCGCCTATGCAGACTTCAAAAAACTTCCTGCTTTTCAGCGCTACATCGGCATCTGAGATCACCTGATTTAGATCGGAGGATGGCCACGTTATAGAAACCGCTCTATCTTTTTCAGTCAAGCTACTTTTGACTACAAAACCAGCATCACCACGCATGTCTTGCGGGATTGGATGTTCTCCAGGGTGCTCTAGCTCCCAAAGCGCATTGAATGCGCTTCGTTGAAGTTGAACATAGAACTCCCGAACTCTCCCCTCCTTCAGAAGAGGCCATGCTTTGTGTCGGATCGCAAAAACATTAACAGCGCGTATTGCCACAGCGTCTGAGCTTTGGCCGCACCATGACCAAGTCTTGAAACAGGCGGGGCCAACATCGTATAAATCTGATTCATCGATTTGTAACCAGTTCTCATGCAGCGTGATGGTGACAGCTTCCCAGTCGCGCAGATCGCTCCCGCTAACTGTTTTGACATGCTCAAAGAATTCGGCTTCTGTGCCATTCGTGGCAATGCCAATAAACTCTTCAATCCCCAGCCGTTCACGAATAGGGCCAATGGCCCATCCAAGCCCTTCCAGCACGAGTCCATTGTGGAACCCGCTTGTAATCTGACTAAATATGTTTTTGGCTAAATTTGCCCAGTCCCCGAAAAATCAAAGTTAGGCAAATTCGTCATCCTCACCCTCTTGCGTAGCCTGCCTCCAATTGGTTTCGTCAGCGTACCTGGCCAGCAGCGCGTCCATATCAAGGATGAACTCTTCGTCGCTGAATTCGAAGGTGCCAAACAGATTTACATGCTGCCAGGCCACGGGTGACATGCGCCGGATGGCCGACACGGCATCGGTATCGCCTGCTGCCAATTTTCGTTCATAAACTTGGGACAGCAGCATCGTGTTGTAATAAATGACCGCATTGGCAATCAATCGAGAGCAATCATTCCAGACCTGCTGTTCTGCCTCCGTCTGGACCTTGAATTTGCCACCGTTGACAAATGCCACGGCGCGCCGGAAACGATGGAATGCCTCCCCTCGATTGAGCGCTTTCTGTACGCTTTGACGCAAGTCCACATCGTCAATGAAATCCAGAATGTACAAAGTACGGCAAATATTGTCGAGTTCCCAGAGCGCTTTCTTGGTCTGGTTCTGGCGTGCGTAGCTGCTGAGTTTGCGCACAATGGTGGCTTGCGTGGTGTCCTTCTGTGCCAGTGAGGCCATGATCCGCTGGATATTGGGCCACTCGCGAATGATCAAATCGGTGTCTACCTTGTAGGATGGACGGATCAGCACATCTTGCGCGTAGCTGCTAGGGGCCTCGAAGCTGACCAATGAGGCGGTTTTCTTGCGTAGATCCTTGTACCGTGGGGCAAATCCATAGCCGAAAGTACGCAACGTCCAAAAGTTGACGTGATTGGTGCCGTGGGTATCTGTCGAATGGCGGGTAGGCCGTATCTCCGAGGTGTTGTTGTAGAGCAAGTCAAAGACGTAATGACTTTCATGCTCATGGGTGCCAATGATGCGCGCATTGATGGGGACGTGATTGGCCACCACGGTGCAGGCGCTCACCCCCTTGTCCAGGCCGAAGTATTTGGGTGAGTAGCGGGCGTTGAACGTGTCGATCTTGGTTTCCATGCGCTGACCGTCGCTACTGGAATGCACCTCATCGCGGATGTTGAACAATTCAAAGGCAGACAATTTTGCGGTGGCGTTGCTGATCGCGTCATTGGCGCCACGCAGGGTTTCAGGACGGAGCATATTGCGCGCCGTTGTCAGCAAAGTGGCGTAGCTCAGACCGGACACCTCCGCCATCTTGCCCAAGCCCATGTTGGTGCCAAAGGCCACCACGCAAGCCAGTATTTCTCGCAGATTAGGCATGGACTTTGCGTGCCGTCCAAGAACGTGACTAAACGCCTCCAGGAATCCCGTTTCCTTCGCCACAAAGCGCAACAAATCCGCAATAGCGATGCTGGGCAGTTGCGCGTAAAACGCATGGTTGGTTTGTACCTTCTCGGTTGGATACACCAGCTTCCAGCGCTTCTTCTCACCTTGGCCCGCGATCTTGATGTGCTGGTTGAGGCTGTCTGCAATACGTTGGTTGACAGCCGCGTAGCGGGTGGCCAGGGCTTGGTGAAATATCTCCAAGGTGTGACTAATGGGGGCCAGCAATAGGGGGGCATCAATTTCAGCAAGAAGAGTCGCCTTGTCTTTCCACCGCACATCGCTGATCAGGTCATCTTCGAACTGCCGGAATTCATGGCTGTTGGTGACAAAGATGTCCCCCGACTCCAGTGCATTGCGCAGCAGTCGGTAAACCAAGAACTCATAGCGATCAATATCCAAAGCCTTACCCTCGCCCTCTTGGGCGTCGCTTTTTGGGTAGAGATAGCGGCGCAGATGTTTGGGGATCAGCGCGGTTGGAAAGGCCGCCTTATTTGAATGGCGTGGGGACTGGTGCTGACGCAGCACCTCCTGCAAGATGCCAATGGCCTCCACCAGCGGTGCATCCTGGACGCGACCTGCAAAATCCAGCTCACAAAAGAGGTGGCGCAAGTTTCGTTTGATGGTCATGGACAACTTGGCTAGGTATTCCCACTCGAAGGCCAAGCGATCGAAAGACACATTGCGCAGATAGTTGGAAACACTGGCGAAACTCTGCGGATCAAGCAATGAAAATGCCCGCGTCTTGACGTTGATAAACGGGCTGTCCTCGGCAATCGACTCATCCACAAACAGATTGAGCACTTCCCCGGCGGCCCCCAAATTAGCGTTGGCCTCCGTCGTCGCATTGCCCATGGCCTCCATGGCCGCCGCTTTGGCCTGCTTGTCAAATTGGCCGACCAGGTAAATAAAGGCTTCGATCAGGTTGTCATTGATTTGCCGGTATCGATGCAAGGCAAAGCACAGTAGGTACAAGCGAGCGGCACCGCGTGGCATGCGCTGGAGCTTGTAATGGGTGTAGTACGGGACCAGCGAGGCATAGTATTTGCCACTCTCCTGGGAAAGTCCGGCAGAGGCCAGAAACGCGTTGGCAAATTCGTGCAGTGGATGGAAAAACTGCCGCCTTTGCACTTCAAGCCGCAGTTCCTTGAGGCCAAAGTTTTTCGGTTCCCGTTTGATGGCGTTGATACTCAATTCCTGCCCGCTTCCCAGCAGTAGGGCATCCAGGCAGTCCACAATTTTGGCCGATGCCTGTTGCACCAAAAATTGCGTGAGCCGCTCCATTTCTGCGGCGATAACGCCACCTATCATGTCCTGCAAAGTGCTGTATCGCGGTGCTACGTAACGCTGTTGCGAGAGGTGCTGCAAAGACTCCCGCAGGATGTACAGCGGCTGTGTGGATAATGCAGCGTATCGCTGCATCCGCATAGTCAACTCGTCTTTGGCAATGGCATCCCATGCGCGGTATTTGGCCAGACCCAGAATGGCACGCTGCACACTGGTTCTTGTGGTGCTGGATGGCAATACAAGCCGCGTTACATCCAATCGGCTGAAAAAATGTTGTGCCAGGTAGCGCAAATCTGGCATGACCTGTGCCGGTGTGAAATCAAAGAATTGCCGCTTCGCTTTGAAGTAGCCCAGCTCTAACGCCAGGAAGATCCCAGCAGCGGAGCGACGCCCCTCAACTACCTGACGCTCTTGTGCGCTCATATCGAAATAGTGGCGCCGCTCTTCATCGCCGAATTGAGGTAAGCCATAGAGTTCGGTGATTTCGGCTGGCGTGAGGATGTTCAGGCGGTTCGCGTTCGGTTTTGTCATGGTTTTGGGGTGAAAGAGTTGCAAAATAATGTGAGCATGTACACAAATGTGGAGATAAGTCTTATTATCGAAATATCGACATTATTTACATAAACCTCACTTTGTGAAAAATAGCTCACTTCAGATGATTGCCGCAAACAGGGATGGTCCAACCGGGTTTCCAAGCTTGGGTGAGCTGGCTGCGTTGCGTGCCTGGTACGAGGGCGTGAGTTCTCGCGAAGCGGTTGATCGCTACCTTGGTGCCCAGCGCACCAAGGGCGAGTCCTCGCGCGGCGTGATCCGGCGAATCCGCCAACAGCTCATCGCCTTTGCCAGAACACGCCACCTAGCTGACCTAGTTGAACTTCTGGATCATCCAGATTCAAATAGGGCCAGTCTGTCTCGCAAGGTGTTTCAGGCGATCGATTACCTTCGCGATGCAGTTGTGCCAGAGCCGTTAGTAACCGACGACATCGGCAAGTGGTTTTCAGCGCGGAGCTGCCAGGCCTTGAAAGCTCATGGCATCAACACACTGGCCGATCTCACCGTGCGCGTACCTAGGCGGCGAATGTGGTGGGTAGACGTCGAAGGGCTGGGTGCGACAGGAGCCAAACGGATTGAAGCGTTTTTTGCACAGCATCCACAACTGACAGAACGGGCTCGTGCCTTGGTTGCGGCGTCAAGCAATCCAGACATCGTCCCCTGGGAAGTCCTACAGGTGCCTGAGGACGTTGATGGCGCCAACGGTGCGTTCCGTGCCCCGCGTAAAACCTGCTCACTCAATGCGGACAACGACTATCAGGCCGTCTATGCCTGGTTGTCTCTGCACGAAACGCCATCCACACTGCGGGCATACCGCAAAGAAGCCGAGCGTCTGATTCTTTGGGCGGTATTGGAACGCGGCGTGGCCATGTCTTCGCTGACTGCGGAAGATGCGGTGGTATACAGAGCGTTTTTGCGTCGACCAGCAAATCGCTGGATCGGACCTTCACTATCGAGAACATCTCCAGAGTGGAGGCCATTTACCGGGCCACTTTCCGCACGGTCTGTGGCTTACGCGCTGTCTGTACTGGGGGCCATGTACCGATGGCTGATTGAGCAAGGCTATGTGCTAACGAATCCATTTGCCGGAATCAAGGTGCGCGGTGCAGCACGCACTACCGCCATGGAGATCCAACACGTCTTCTCTGATGGCGAATGGGCATTGATTCGCACTATTGCGGACGGTTTGGAATGGTCATACGGGTGGACAGCACCAGCGGCACAGCGGTTGCGTTTTATTTTGGACTTTGCCTATGCAACGGGACTGCGCATCAGCGAGTTGGTTGGGGTGACACTGCGCTCGGTGCACGTAGACGACCGCGATGATCACTGGCTTCGCTTGGTGGGAAAAGGCAGTAAGCCCGGAAAAGTGGCCTTGCCCCCACTGGCCAGAGCTGCCTTACAGCGTTATCTGGTACAGCGAGGACTGCCGACCACACCAAGCATGTGGATTCCTACCACCAAGCTAATTGGAGCCATGAATTTGGAGAACCAGTCGGGAATATCAGCGACCCGGCTCTGGGTCGTGATGAAGCGATTCTTTGAAACTGCCGCCGGTGAAGTGGAACAAGAAAGCCCAACTCTTGCGGAAAAATTGCGCCAGGCTACGCCGCATTGGATGCGCCATACCCATGCAACCCATGCGCTGGCCAGAGGGGCTGAGTTGACTTCGGTGCGAGACAACCTGCGCCACGCTTCCATTGCTACTACGTCGATTTACCTGCATGGGGATGATGTCAAACGGGCCAAACAGATGGGCAACGCATTCTTGGTCCGGGACTGATGAAAAAAAACTTCACCACGCTCGCTCTTTGTCGTTTTTAGACGATAATAAATTATGTTCACTGTCCGGCATTACCTTAGCGAAGATGAAAGAGAGCCCTTTCAGGAATGGTTGAAAAAACTGCGCGACCCTATTGCGAAAATTCAGGTGGTCAAGCGCGTCAACCGGATTGAAGGCGGAAACTTCGGAGATCACAAGTTCTGCCGCGATGGAGTATGGGAGTTGCGAATTGACCAAGGGGCAGGCTACCGCGTTTACTACGCAATGTCCGGTGCTGTGGTCGTGCTTCTGCTATGCGGTGGAGACAAGGGCTCCCAAGACGCCGACATCGACCGCGCTATTGGGTATTGGAGAAACTGGCAACGGAGGATTGACACATGAAAGATCGAAGCCATGACGAAGCGATGGCCGAACTGTTTCGGGATGACCCTCAGTTCGCAGCCGAGTATCTCAATGATCTACTGCAAGACGGTGAGCCCGCTGACCTGCTTGTTGCGTTGCGCCAAATAGCTCAAGCACACGGAGGTGTGCGTACGGTGGCCAAGGAAACAGAGCTGAATGCGAATCAACTTTATCGCACACTGTCGCCGCAAGGCAATCCTGAATTGCGCAGTCTTTTTGCAGTACTCAAGGCGTTGGGACTACGCCTGGCCATACAACCGGCACAGCCGCACGCCGCAGTCTGAAGTTCCGCCGGTTTGGGCTTACTCGCTATCACAGTCGAAGATTGGGCCTAACTTTGATTTTTCGGGGACTGGGCAAATTTAGCCTTTTTACGCTCACTGAGCAATTCGGCGTATTGTTCAGCTTCTTCTATATTGGATTGATGCAAGCTTGAAACTTCGATGGCATCAACCCAACATTCTTCTGCGGTTTTTGATCTGCCTTCGAGTGATCCGACTTCTAATTCGCCTTCGTCTTGGCCGCAATAGAGCAATGTGTATTCATTAGTATCGAATAATCTTGTTGGGCCTTTTACACCATTAAACAGATGCCATTCCACACGGCCATCATGGAGTGTGTAAGCGCGAAAAGTTTTCTTGCCTACGGAGTCAAGGTAAATTGGAATTTTCATAGGTTGGTTTTTTTAGTTAAGCAGCAATGGCCACGCTTTTGACTCTTGGCCCGCCAACTGACAGCCGCCTTTGTTCTTGGATGATCCGCCCCATTGTTTGAAGAAAAATGCAACATCTTGGCTTAGACATTGGTGGCGCAAATCATCAACCCATTGAGACTGCATCGGACGCGCATGCGGCCCGCTTTCGCCACCAACTACAACCCAATCTATTTTTTGCTCGCAACAACTGCTTGCTCTAACAATATCGACAGGGCCAAGTAATGGCTCCATGCTCAGCCAACGAAGTGCTGCGGGGATGCTAAACAGCTTCGGAATGTCTCTATCAGCTTCGTCTTGGTTCACAACGCTAATACCAAGCCAAACATTAGGAAATCCTGTTGGCCAGTCATAGGGGACCATGGCGGCAACATTACCAATGCGCTTAGTCAGAATAAGCCAATCAAGGTTTGGTGTCTCTCGAATCAATGCCCAAAGCTCATGCCTCCAAGTAGGATCAATTTTGTTATCAAACACGTCGGCTAGAGAAGCGCAAAACACTCGGCGCTTGCGACCATACTGAGCGAAGAATTCGGCGTGTCCAAGATTCCATTTGCGAGGCAGCAACCAATTTGATGAGCTTGTGCGCCTGCGCGCCTCGTTGGGGCCCCAAACGATAGACAAAGTTCTTGATGGCGTGCTAACCTCCGCATAGCAGTTGTCGCAGCCTGGTGAAATTTTCGCGCAACCCATCCACGGATTGAAGGTGCTATCAGTCCAGGAAATTCCGGTCGATTCAGCCATGCGTTGTTTCCTTCAAAATATTGGGCGTACTGAGCCTGGCTTTAGTACCAAATTCATGAACGTGCTTGGAGTGAGCTGGACAAAACGTTTTTTTGCTCGTTTGATCTGTTCAAACGCACCTTGGGTGTGCTCGACCACAAGCCCGCATTCATCAGGAACTTCTGCTGGATCAATGAGCCCTAAGGGGGCAACGTAGAACACGCTCTCGGCTACTGCCAAATAACCCGTCCTCTTTTCGGGCTTGGCCACATCGCTCAAAAAGTCCGAGCGACTAACTTTGACTTCGTGAACGCAAGGGGCAAAATTTTTCTCGTTGTATGTAGCAGCAAGCGAAAACACATCCGGACGTATCAACTGGCGTTTACCTGAATCCACGTCTACCCGCAATTCAATGTTTTCCCACGTAACGCGCCCTTTCTCTTGTAGGTGCAATGCCAATCGACTTGCTAGCTCGTGATGTGGCGCCCTACGTTGAATTTCACGTTGCTTTTCTGCATGCAGCTCTCGCTCACCTGCGGGCGTCGTGGTGAAGTAGACGCCACCAATCACGTCGCGACGCTCTATCAGACCAGCTGCTGCCAGATCAAGGTCAATACCGTCGGTAAGACTGGCACCGCCACCTGGTAGGCTTTTTCCTTGCCAGTAGTGGCGCAAACGGCGAAAGTGCAATCTCGTGAGCACGTTTGGTTTCCTTCAGGCCGCTGGCCCCTTAAAAATTGATGCAAAACGATCCCACATTGTTGGGGCCGCTTTCCAAGTTTTCCAGCCATCCTCACGCTGGCCGGTCAGTCGCATGTCATCGTGCAGCCTGTAATCAAACCTTGTGACCAGTTTGCAATCACCACAAACACCAGCAGCCTCAACAACAGCAACGCCAGGGATGGGCCGCGAAACTAGACCTCTTAAAAATTCTCGGCGCAGCGTCTTTCCGCAGCACGAACACTCGCCGTCAAATTCTTCCCACACAGCGTTGTTGTCAAAAACAACTGGAAACTGTGAGATCACTGGTTGCATTGCCAGAAGCTCACGGTCTCTTTGCGTAACGGGTGAGGTCATGGTTTCTTCTTAATGAATGCGCTTTTGAAGACTGCTCTTTTCGAGATCCCAGTTGCTAAGCCATTGCCGAGCGTCATCCTTATTCATGAGTCGCGCTTCAACACCAAAATCGCTCTTCCATTTTTCGATTTCTTCTGAGGCATCTGCTGCAAAGCGCGGGTCGGCATCGACTACCGCAAAAGCTGTACCTGGCTGTGTTGGGTCTTCTGCGACCCATGCGTTTGGACAATCGCTCATTTTGTTTTCCTTGGGTTACTTATAGACGTATGTACGTGTCACAAATCCGTCCGCATGGCTTGCATCAGGCAAAAGAGCATCAACAAAGCCAATCTTTAAAAGCACTGCTTTCGCTACGGGATCATTCGCAGCTTCGGCCACACGCACTGCGCCAAGCCAAATTGACTCGCCCGTATAAACATATCCGTTAGCAGACCCGTGAGAGCAAGACTCCGCATCTTCTTTTGCTTCCAGTAAATAGGCTTCTGTATTGCACTCAGGACAGGGCATGGATAAATCATCAGGGTCATACGAATCATGATCCGCATCCCACATATAACCGTCGCCACGGCACTCAAGTGTTGAGTTTTTATGTTGATAGGTACACATCTGTTTTCCTTAGTAGCGCAAGAAGCGTTTTATGCGTGCGCCGAGTTGCGCCAAACAAAGGCCACCAGCAATCAAGGCTAGGGCAAAGATGAACCCGAAAACGCTCTCGGGAATCCACCAAGTGGGCAAGCTCCCGTACAGTGCAGCAAGGCTGCTATCAAAAGACTTATTACCCATCCGGCTAAGAGCATTTACAGCAGCACTAGCCACCATGCCCCAACATCCCGCCATAAGCATGACGACCCCTGCGCTGGAGCATATTGCTCCGGCTACCGTGATTCGGTCGGGTCGCACAACAAACCAGCCCCAAATGTTTTCAAAAAGTTTCGCCATAACGGTTTCCTTCAGCTTTGTGATGTGCGGTGCCTTGGCAGCTTAGTGCTGAAGTTGTTCCATTGCACCCTTAGGCTTGTGGGTTGCATCAATTGCATTCGCGTAGACGCGGCTTGCAGTTTGAAGTGAACCTGTCAAAACAAAATTCAACAGCCACAAACAAGCTGTGATTAACAGCACAATATTTGGTGTACTTTGCGCTTGAACTAAGCGCACCCATTCGATCCACGTCACGGCTTCTGCTGGTGTCATCCGCACCCAAGCAAGGCTAAAGAGAGCAACTGAATAAAAGAAGAACTTCAAGATGGTGGACATAAAAACTCCTGTTAATTAACGAACTGCACTGCAAAGGCCTTGAGCCTTCACGCTGGAGTCAGCTGTTTTCCTTGGTTTAATTAACTTCAATGGATTCGCCGCGCCACTCTTTGATTGGTAGAAGCGCTTTATTAATTGCTGCCTCATATTCACTGCTGTCCACGAAGTGATCAAAGCCATCGGCAAGAGACTTGCCGTCTACATCAGACCGGAAGTAGGGAATGCCGCCGCTTGCTAAAAAAGCATCGAACTGAGCGGCTTGCCAAAGACGTTTTTTGACTTCATCTGTCGTTAGTGGGTTTTGGCGCACCAGCTCACTACTAACAAGAAATTGAGAAAAGATCACAAACTTTTCAGAAGGTGTTGGCGGTTGTTGTGGGGATTGCGTTGTATTCATGGTTTTTGTGAACGAAAATAATATTCGAGAATTTCTAGGCTAGCCGCACCATTTGAAAATCAGCAGATAAAACGCCTTTGTTTTTAATTTGAACCAAGGCCGTATTCTGAGGAACAATCGAATCTAAGAGCTTCTCATCCAAGCCAAGTTTTCGAGCGGCTAAATTAGTATCTGCCTTAGCAAGGCCCATGACCAAAATTGTTCCAGTCGCTTTGATGAAGTCATCAGTGAAGTGCGCCGGTGTTTGTGAAACGATCCATAGACCTAAACCAAATTTTCGAGCCTCATTGGCAATCTTGTTCAAGACATCATCGTTAGCATCAGAAACATAGCGCTTGCCTTCATCCAAGACAATAATTTCTACTACGTCATCTTGAAGACCGCGCTGAATTGATCGTTCAAAAATACGTGCACAAACCATATCAACAAACATGCTTTGAACTGGGATTTCTAATGGCTTGATAACATATTGCCAAATAGGCGATGCTGGATCAAACGGCGGCGCAACAGAGTTGTAAATGCCGATGGCACGCAAGTTTTGAAAACGCTCATAAACAGAAGTCAAAACATCTGTCGAGTTGTACCTAATCATGTCATCTAACTCACGACCAGTAACGATCGCATCAAGGTAACTTGAATATGCCGAAGATGCTTTTTCTTTGGCTTTATCAAGCGAGTCAACCAACTCAGCCCGATCAGTTTCCGACAAAGCAGCATCTCTTTTCGACATTTCAGCTACTTTGCGATGGTATGCCCTAGCCGCTTGATTCACATCTTTGAGCAATGCCATTGATGCACTATTGGTGCCGCAAAAATGCGCTTTAAGTTTCCGCTCAGTAAACCTCACGGCATCATCCATAGTGGGTGCAACTTTGAAAAGCGCCTTAGGCTCCCACATTAAAAAATCACCATCGTAGTGCTGTTTCTCAACAAACCAACACTTCTTTGACTTGAGTTCTGGAGCATCACCAAAGTCATCAAATCCTCCCCTGAATCGACCTGTATTTGGGTCTTTCAGCAATTCTTTGAATCGCGCCCTATGCTCATATGAAACATCTAAATAAACACGATTCTCCTTACCCTTCATGATCTCACGTACTTGTTGTAAATCATCCGGAATCCATGTGCTAGGTTCATCAGCCCTAAATCCGTGCGCAGAATACAAGTCCTCAAGCAAGTACCTCATAACTGCTTCTTGTTTAGGCCCTAAAGGCTTATGTTTTTTAATGGCAGCAATGAACTTTTGAATTGCCCGACGTACCCCGCCATAGTCAGGATCAGGATTAATTTCTAATGGGTTGTAGCCATACGGCGTAGCTTCTGAAAATTTGACGCTAGAGCAGTAAGGTAATTCGATATCACCATGAGGATCAAAGACGTGCACGCGTACAGGCTTGCGTAGATTAGAGGCTGACAAAACAAAAGCGGTTACCAACTGGACAAGCTTGTAAGTTTTACCCATGCCACTTACGCCAGTAATTTGCAAATGCCCATTAATAGCCTTCAATGTGTCCAGCATCACTGTGGCATCTGATTTTAAGGTTTTACCAATTGAAATTTGCATTTTTTAATAACTTGGCGTTGTTGAGGCCCCATCAATTGATGGGCCTCTGATATTTATTTAAGCTTAGAAACTTCCGTTTGAATTACCGCAGGTACTTCACTGGGATCTACGATCATGCCAGTCAACAAATTTGCAATCTGCTGTGCCAAAGCACCTGGAATGCTCAAGTTACATTGAACATCATCCATTGCATGCCGGATGTTGTCGTCTGTACTCATTGACTTTAGCAAAGATGTGACTGTTGCAACCGCCACACGACAAGTAACTGGCGGTAAAACGATCTCCTTCTCCCCTCCCCCATCATTTTGGCTTGAGGGAATATTGCCCAGAATACTGTTCCGAACTTCAACAGGCAACTCATAATTTTTGCCAACGGGCGTGCTGCTCGCTTTTGGCGCAAGAGTTTTCTCTGTAGCCTGCCCAGCCTGTGCAAGAGTGGCCAATGTTTGATCCACGCCTCCGCTCGCTGGGTTCTCGCTGGTACTTTGTTGCCCAGTAGACGCAGAAACAGGTGGAGTCGTTGGTTTCTTCGAATCATTCAATGGCGCAGCTTTAGCAACTTTGGCTTCTAACGTCAAAGAATCAATAACGTTGCGATTCAAAGGCTTTTCCAGCCGATCTGGGTCGCTTTCTGGAAGAGATACGCGTCGAATAATTTCAACCTGCATTGCTTTAGGCAAAATTGACAAGCGGTAGACCTTCTCAACGGTATCTGCGATACCTGGCACCACCCACAATCGTTGCTGCTCGTCATCTCCGAACTTAACGAAGCGACTGACCCAGCCTTGGCTTTTACCTAATCTTTTTGCAATCTGAACACCGTTCAATGGGGCAACGCCTTCGCTTCCCTTCATGAGATCACGAATAGATGAAGCAATTTCAGCGTCCGACAAATCTTCACGGTTGACGTTCTCAGCTAGCTGATAAAGCAAACGGTAATTTGGATCTTTCAGATCATTTCGAATAATGGCACGAATTGTTGGCTTGCCCAAACGAAGATGTGCACGCGTGCGGCGCTCACCAACAACAACAAGATATGTCCCATCACCAACCTCTTCAACCGTAATCGCTTGGATTAGGCCACCGGCATCGATTGACTCCGCTAATTCAACAATAGCTTCTTCATCTGTTTTAGAAACTTGGCCATCAGGTCGATGAAATGCTTGGCGCGGTTGCTTAGGATCAAACCTAATTTTGTTCAGCGGAATTTCCACTTCAGGCGTCCCATCGGACTTCATTGGTGTGGCACGTTTTGCCAATTTCTGCAAAGCAGAGCTCATATTTATCTCCTATAACCGTTCTAAGATCAAAATTTGATCACTTACGAATAACTTGATTGCAAAGATTTCGCCATTGCATTTTCAAATCTTTAGGGGCCCCTCTGCGCAACCAAACTGGCTGAGCAGGACTCTCCTCCATGGCATCCGCCACACCTGTACGCACAGTTAATGTGCCCAAAATCTTCTCTCCATAGGTTTGGCGCATCCACTCCTCTTTTTCACGATGAGATTTCACACGCATATTTGCACGATTCATCAGACCGTACCACTTCAACTTAGGATTCATCGGCGCAATAGATTTGTCGATTGTTCGCAAAACGTTTTGGAATCCAGTAATGCCCGCCATGGATGGCTCGAAAGGAATAACTGCAACATCGGCCCAATACAAAGGCGCTAGATGGCGCAAACCCACCGCTGGAGGCGTATCAATGATCACATAATCGTAACCCAAGCTACGAAGCAAAATCGGCAATTCTGGCGAATAAGCGCGATCCTCTGCCCCTGAGTCAAAATCGTACCTGTCTAACTCTGAATGCCCATGAAGCAAATCAATCTTGGGATGGGTAGTTTGAATCGGGACCGGCTTAACGCCCTCAAACAAGGACCCGACTCCATCCTGAGTTTCATTAATAATGTCAAGATTGTCCGTCACATACTGACTTAAGTTACCTTGAGAATCCAAGTCCAAACATAAGGTTTTGGCATTTTTCTTCTCTAGCCCAGCATGGGCAAGATGAAAAGAAACAGTCGTTTTTCCCTGCCCACCTTTTTGGTTAATAACGACGATGATCTTAGTTTTAACGTTGCTCATGATTCAACCTTTCCTTTGGTGCAGTTCAGCCAAAACCTCGGGGGAAGAACTCAATCTATCACGCATCACATCTTGCGCAGTGAAGAGTCCACGACGGCCCTCTAAAAGTTCGTGAGCATTCTTTTTGTTGGCAATGTGCCCATAAGCATCTAAGACTACTTTCGGAAGCCTTAACGTGATGCCAACCGTCTCACCATTCTTACTTTCTCTCATAAATCCGCCTAGTGCATTAAATGATGCACAAGTCTACACTAGATAAGTGCATGAATGCAAGCAGTCAACAAAATTAATTTTGCAGCAAAAGAAAAGGGCTCGCATTGTTGCAAGCCCTTGTGATTTTCCTTAGCCTTCAATAAGCCCTGGCCCTTTGTATGGGTGCACATAAGTACACCACCAGTAAATTGTGGTAAACAAGAATGTTCTGAATGAAAGCTGGCGATGCGAGCCCGTTCCATTGGTGTTGATCACATCAATGGCGTGCTTGATGCGGTCGTGCAGCTCATTCGGGATGAGCATGTTCAACGGAACCCATCCCAAGTCATGGGCTCTCCGAGGACTTCCACCAGATGAACGATGGATTTTCGCGAATCGCCATTCAAGTGGTGGGTTCGCTTTCCATGGTTCAACAGCAAGGAAGCTCTCCAACATGTGCACATACATCCGATTCAACTTCCGACCGTAATGCACATCCGCGACCTGGCGACAATAAGTCAGCAACCAATCAGGAACTGACGTTTGAGCAGGAGCAAATTCTGGATTCATATGGTAGATACCTGGTACACCTTCAAACTGATCACAAAGATGAGATTGCGCCATGAAAACAACCACATAGCAACATTCAACAATTCATTGATTTTACACAGGCTTATGGGATTTTTCTATAAACGGCACGACCAGATTTAAGCTCATAGCTTCAGCATCGCTTACGCCAAACTTTTTTGAACACCATAGTGCGCGGAACCTTAATAGTGAATGGCTCACCCGCTTTATTGCGCAACGTTGGCTGAACAGCCATGTATTTACCAATAATTTGAGCCCCCAACTGCCCATACTGCTGAGCTAGTGCAGTTGCAATAGATTGCTGTGGCGTTGGCGCTGCACCCGTGGTCGCTGGTTGTGGTACAGATTGTTGCACCTCTGCCGTGATCATCGACATTGCAAACGTCAATCCGAACAAACGCAAATAATGGTTGTCAACATCAGCAGCAAGCCCCGCTTCACCACTTGTGTCATACGCCTGCATACCAGCCAAATTTAATTCTGACCCATCAGGAAAATACATCATCGACCAAGCGACCAAATTGCGCCCTTGCCCAAGAGCCACTTTGGAGTCATATTTGCCTTGAACTGTTGACAGTGCAGGAATGAGCAATCGACAACCGGTAATGGTGTCATACACGTCCTCAGTAACTTTTGCCGTGACTAACCCTGGCAAATCTGAATTAATCGCATCTTGCAATCTCATTGGAAGGCTTGTTCCAAACTTAACTTCATTAGGCGAAATGGCAGCAAGGGGCACATGAGGGTGGTATCCCTGCGTTTCTTTTTCTGCTTTCTTCAAGAAATCAAGTTTTTCGTCTTGTTCTACATCTTTGGGGCCATTTGCAGCCTGTAACCGATCGCTAGCAGAGTTGACCGCAGAGAGAATTTTTGCAACATCTGAACCAGATCCTGTGCCTGAATTAGATCCAGTGGGATTGTCGGGCTTGGTTGGATCGCCAATCGAAAAAATTTTGACCTGCAACCCTGTTCTACGAGCTTGTGCCATTCTGGTATCTCGCTCGACCTTCGCTGCATTAGCCGCTTGCTCCTCAGGAGTTAAGGTTTGACCGCCTCGCCCCGTATTTGTTTGATCAGAAGGAATTTCTCCCCCTGTTTTATTCAGCGCTGGAACATTTTTATCTTTATTCTTTGCAGCCCCCCCCCGTTTTTGGTCTGAATCCAAACTGCTATCCGAATAGTCTGCTTGACGAACCAAACTCGTTGGGCCTGCACTCGTTGGTGCAGACGGATTAGCACCGATTGAAGGGTCTGGATCGCCCTTTAAGTCGCGGGGCGCACCCTCAACCGTTTCATCAATTTTACCTTTTGGTTTATTGGCATTCAATTCTGATTTTGCTGATTGTTCTTCTTTGCGACGATCCATAGCATCTAATGCCGCAAAGAAAATACCCAAGAAAAGAAATATAACCAACAATACAACACCAACAATTCGCACAGAAATACGATCTGCAAATTTTGGAGTTGGGCGAAGATCCGAATCAATGTTTGGTACGCCTGATGCCAGATCAAAAGGATCTTTTTTCTTTTCCATTAATTACTCTCTCTCGACCAAAAGCTCTTTTCTTTGCGCTTCCAACTGATCATCACTTTGTCAGTGCCTTTAATCAATTGCGCCTTATCAAACAGCTTTGACACTACATAATGTATTGCGCCAGTAGTAGGATCAACATCGCGCCTGTAATTCACTACTTGTAAATTACCATTTTTATCCACCAGTGACAGCGTTGGATTCTCACCATTGCGCACAGAGTCAGGCATTGCAATAAAAACACGCTCCCCATCATTAAAAACACGTAATGGTTTAAATTCATAATCACCATCAACGACGTAATCAAAGGCCATCTTTTCTGGTGGCACAGCGATAGGCATGACATTGGTACCATCCTCTTTCGCTTCTGCGACGGCGACCTTACCCATTTTCTCTGACCAAGAGGCAACCAATTGATCAGGATAATAAAATCCAACTCGATTTAAATAAGGCCCTTCAACTTTTGGAGAATGCAATTTAATGTGATACGTTCGCCGATCTGTAAAAACAATAGCATTTGTCTCAAGATCAGCATCTCGTGGTTGAATCACAATGTGTTGAACAACTTTGCCTTTTTCGATGGATTCAGCACCATCCCAAGTCCAATTAACCTGATCACCCAACGAAACTTTTTTAACGTTTTCTGAAGGCTCCATTTCAATATCACAAGCGCGAAGTGGCGAGCAAGTTAACTTGGGCATTGCTTGCCCGTAAGGGAAAACTACTTTTCCATCTGAGGACATTAAGGCCCGCGCCTTGGCACCAGATTGCCAACGCTGTGCTTGCGCAACTGCCGCATCTTCAAGTTCGTTATAACGCTCAGCCGCAAAAACCAAATTAATTGGAAACACACTCAAAATTAAGTGCGTAACTACAACATTTATAAAAAATCGCTTCATCATTTATTCACTTTCTGCCAGCTCAAGTCGCTAACCAAGAATCCAATTGGATTTCGTTTGAAAACATTTTCCTTATCTGAAGGACTCAATTCATACTGAACAATCGCACGCCAAGACTCCACTCCAACTTCTTCGCCAGCCAAGTTAAATGAATGCTCTTCCCAATCAAGCTGCCAAGATTTAGCAGTAAGTCGAAGCGCAGACTTCATTTGAACTTGGACTGTCTTTGTTGCACCAACCTCATTTGGCGGTGCTTTACGCAATTCAGTGCGCACATAAGTCTTAGCCGCACCATCTAATCGAATAAATGCTTTATCGATCCGGTAGTTGTTTGCTTGTCGATCCGTAGTAACAGTTCTAAGATCTTCAATTAAGTCAAACATTTCACGATAGACCAAGCGACGCGGATCTGTAACGGCTTCATCACCAGTTAGCGCCTTCACTGCAACAACTTGGCCAAGTCGATCGACCTCCATCACCATTGGTATGTATTTAGACTTGGAACCAATGTAAATATTCCCAGCTATTGCGAAAGCTGCTAAAGCCAAGCAAAAAAATGCAAATAAACGCCAATTTTTGGCGTGAGCAGCCATTCGGAGAAATCGATCTTCATGTTGTATTGCCGCTCGTACCCAAGGCGCATCTGATTGATCCTCTGAAGCACCATCATCCAATGTTTTATCAGTCATTACTCATATTCCTAAATATATTACGCATTTTTTGATTTATTTTGCAGCAAAATTAATCACTGTGGTGGGTGTTAACAGAAACGTGAGTCGCTGCACGTTCTTGCGAAACATGTTGATTGGTATTTGCCAAATGATCTTTCCAATTTTTTCCTTGCGACTGGTTAGACAACGCATCAACCAATTTATCAATACGTTGATCCGTAGAACTCCCACCACCTGAAATCCCAGCATCCATGCCTGATCCAGCCGCAGATGATGAAGACGAATTCGGTGAATCTACATTCGGCCCAATGCTGCTCGCATCGGGCAAAGCAGCGCCCTCCGGTGGTAGTGGAGCCCCATTACTAGCCGTTTTAAACGCTGAAGCAGCATCGCCCATTGAAGCCAGCGGAGGCGGAGGCGGAGGCGCACCTCCCAACAGACTACCACCAGACGCGCCACCTAAACCACTTGATGAGGCATTTGAAACAGATCCACCACCTTGAAGTCCACGAACAAAGTCAGACATCGCTTGTGGCATGCCACCAGTTGCACCTGCAGCAGCCAGTCCACCAGAGGCAATGGCGGCACCCGCAGCGGCCCCAGCCGCAGCAGCCGAGGCGATATCACCAGTTCCCATTGATGTGCCACCTGAGGCAAGGGTGGCGGCAACGGAATCTGATTTGAAAAACAAATAAGCTAGCACTAGATATGCACCCAATGCCGCCAAAATGACGTTAATTGCATTACCGATACCATCAGTAATGCTGCTCGCAGTGAGAGATGAAATTGCATTACTCGCCACACTATTAACTTGAGTAAATGCAGACATAATTAATGTCATTAATATAATTCTATAGCTCAAAGAAATCAGGGCCTTAAAGGGCGCAATACCTTGATCCTTCAACGCGTTCAACCCCAAAAACGAAAAACTTAACGGGGACAACATTACTATTAACCCAAGCTCTAATTGAATCATAAAAATCTTGCAGGCAAAAAACATTCCAACAGCAAGAATTACCAATAAAACAATTATTATTAATGAACCAGCGGTATTGCTGCCAATGATACCAACACCTCCAACAGCAACAGCAATAGCGGCCAATGTAGCGGCTAACCCCGTCGTGCTAATCATGATACTGCCTGGAGAAGGCAACGAAATACCTAATAAGTCAAACATTTCCCCGCCAACATCGCTAATGAATTGAGGTCCATTATTGATAATGTAAGCACAAATACCAACCCAAGCGATCGCTCCGACCGCTTTCGCAATGACTGTTTGAATATCTGCATCACTTTTCAGCAACGAATAATTTGTCATAAAAAATTGCAATGCGGCAAAGGCTCCAAGCCAGCCAATTGCACGCGCAGATAATTTATTAATTGCAGGAACCATTGCTGATTGGATAATGGTTAAGACAGACTCAGCACTCATGGCATCATCTGCATAAGCCGCCGTGCTTAATAAAAAACCAGCCAACAATAAAAGGTATTTAAATTTCATAAAAATAAATTTCGTCAATCGATTTTTTTGAACTTTTCAACACCATTGAAACTAATTGACCCATCCGCATTTTTAACAAAGGCAACGGGCATGCCACCATCAAATTGAAATTTGATTACGTTATCAATTACATGATATTCAGTCTTTTTTGAACCAAAATGGACAACGCCATCTGCATCAAAAACGTAACGGGATTTACCATCAATCGAAGAAAAAACACCTTCGATTTTTATGTTCTGAGATGTGTTAGATTTGTCTCCACACGCAGACAACAACAAAAATAAAATTAGAACAGATAACAGTTTCATCAAAGCTCCTTACATCATTTCTTAAAAAGAACATTATTCCACTTAACGGCTGGAGCCGTTTGAACTGGCGGGATCGGCGCGGTATAAGGCGTTGCAATTTGATCATATGCTGCGCGACTCGCTTCTTCTTTTGCGTTTTGAGTTGCCATATATGTACTTGCAGCAATGTTTTGACTTGCCACCAAATCACCCAAAGACTGCATCTGCTGAATTTGTCTCACATTGATTTGAGATAATGTTTGCAGAGAATCTAAGGAGCCATTTGTTTGTTGTGATTGGTTATATAACGCGCTCAAAGCCTCGGTTTCAGATGCATATTGGTCTCGATGCAACCCAGCAGACTTCATCGCCCCCTCCAAGGTGTCGGTATTGGTTTTATGCCAACGAAGGAAGTTTTTAGAAAGAGAAGCTGCTTGAGGGCTTTTAAAGGTGCTGGCAAAGTTTTTATCAATTCTTGCCATATTTGCACCAATAGCATTTCCCCCACTCATGATGTCACCAACACCATTAATGATTCTGCCAATATCAGCTCCAAGAATTGAGGCTGGATTCTGGATGAGATTTTTCATCTCGTTTTCCATTTGAATGCCCTGGCGAACGTATGCGGCGATTTGCTGCTCGTACTGTTTAGCCAACTGAATGTTGTTTGCGATTTGAGTTATTTCAGTAGACCCGCCAGTTCCAGCAACAGTCCCAGCCATGCCCGCACTGCTCATAAGCGCCATTACGATCATGGGCACAAGCTGTGTTTTCAATGCTTTCATTCGCTCTCTCCATCTTTTGCAGCAAAATACCACATTAATTGATTGTTATTCTACCCGAGCAAAATGCCCTGTCAAGACAACTTTTCGGCCTCTTCGAGAAAAAGACACCGCTTAGATTCAATCCCAGCATCTTCATCAACAACTACGGAGGCTTGGAGCTCTTCCATAGAATAAGCCGTTTCAACAAACGTACCTTGCATACCTTGCAAAGGTACAAAGGCCTTCACAGGCAAATGTAATGCATCATTTTTCATCTTAACCTCACAAACTCTAACTGTTCCTTGCCACAATGACAGGAATACCAAAAAGACGAGAAAACGCACGAACACTTTGCAATTGAATCAAAGGAATGTTTGTAGATTTTGCCCACCAAATGTTACTGACCGCTAACAATACATCCGGTCTAGTCAACCCGATACGAAGCAAAGAAAACGCCAAAACTTGTTCATAGCAAATAGCAACACCAGCACGAATTCCATTGACATCAACTTCGGACTTATTCGTTAAAAAGTGAGCTGCTGCGCCGCTTTCTGTCCACGGCTTCCACATCCCTACAGGAACTGGAATACCCTGAATAGCCGCCCTATCCTCACCATGTCTTGCACCAAGCACAAGCAACGCATTATCGTATCTCCCATCTGCAATCGGGATCTCGGCCCCAACAAGCAATCGCGCCCCGCGTGCAGCCAAATCAACCTCCGCTTGACGCAATGAAGATGATGCAAACCCATCAAATGCACCTACTATTGTTTCAGGCAAAACGACAACTTCTCCTTTTTGGATAGACCTAACAAAATTTGCAACCCACTGAACTCGTCTCATTGATGCAAGCAACTGTCCTGCATCATCGATCCCATCACTTGAGAGTCTTGAAAAACTTGTGTCAACACCTCGCCAACCAGTTGGCGGTGGTGAAGATCTTGACATTCCTAAATTTGCAAAAAAAGTAACGACCAACAACAAGGCCAGCAATTTAATATTTCGCGCAACAAGCGCAGACATTACTCCAAATGTTAGGAGTAATCCAAACAGTCCAAGATTAGGGTACATAACACCAGAAACACTTACTGGGTTGAGCCATCCAATAATTGCTAATGGTGGAAGTGCACAAATCACCGAAGCAATAGGAAATGACCAAACTTTTTGGCCCCCCTCGCTATGCCATAAACAAACAAATGGCATAGTTAATAAAGCATTGGAAAAACACCACATGCTCCAACCCAGTAGTGGCGAAGTAGCATCTCCAAAGAAAATCACTGCCCCTGCTGGAAGTCCTCGCGCACCCGCCAGAAAATATCCGCCAATCAATGCCGCAGCATTAACTCTTGTTTTAGTCAAGCCCCAAATAAATGGGAGCACCAAAATAAATAAAAGAGGTGCAATATTTGAAGTCCCCCCCCAGGCACACCAGCCGACAGCAGCACCAATGAATAGAAAAAGCAAATTCATGAAGTGATGTTCTATGCACAAACTAGGCAACAAAACAAAGATGTTATTCAGCCATCGCCATAGTAGCTTTGGCACCAAGAACCACAGGATCAACGCCTTGCCTGCGCAACCAATGAGAAACCCAGTTTGATCCGTGTTGTTGTGAGAGCAATTTCACAGTCTTGCGATCATCAGGGCTTGAGGCCGCAACAAATGCCAATGCAACTGGACCAAGCTCTAACTGAAAAAGTCTTCGCCCAGCTGGGCTTGTGAAAAAATAATCGCGTTTAGGTGTCGCTACTGAGAGCAACTCAATTTCTCGATCACTCAATCCAATAGATTTGTAGAGCTTTCTAATATCCTCCATCGTAGAAGCGGCATTATTTGGCAACAATATTTTTGTAAGACAAGAGGAGAAAATAGTCGATGCAATTGAAGATTTTGCAACGTCTTCTAGCTCTTGGGTCGCAAAAATAACCAATGCATTGGCCTTTCTCAATACTTTGAACCAAGCTTTTAACTTTTCTTCAAACATGGGGTGGCTTAGCATAAGCCATGCCTCATCAAGGCAAATAATTGTTGGTGCTCCATCTAAAGTACGCTCAATCATTCGAAAGAGATAGAGCAAAACGGGGACAGTATGTTTCTCTTTCATCTCCAAAAGTTTTTCCATTTCAAAAACGGTAAAACGATTCGTAGATATAGTATCCCGTTTGGCATTCAACATGCCTCCAGCTAAATCTTTTTCGTATTGAGCAAGAACTTGTTTAACATCCCTGATTTGAATAAGTTGATTCAAATCAGTAAAAGACCTCATTTCCACTGGGCGCGTCCGTAACAAATCGAGAGCTCGCGTAATTTCAACGCTAACGTCATTATCGACCTTGACATCATGCAAGGCTAATATGGTTTCGACGTAGTCAGCAGCCCAAATTCGATCACTTTGTCGATCTAATTGTGCAAATGGTGCGAACCCAATTGAAGAGGCCGAAGGTGAATCATCATCAAGAAAGCTGTAATGAGTTCCCCCAACACCAAGGCACAAAGCCAACATTGACTCGCCCTTTTCAAAGCCGAAAAAGCGAGCACCTGGATAGCGCATGTGCGATTGCGCGATCAATCCCAACAAAGTAGATTTACCCGCACCTGTTGGGCCGCCAATAAAAGTATGTCCTACATCACCGTTGTGCAACACAACACGGAATGGCGTGCCACCACTCGCAGCCCCCTGAAACAATGGTGGAGCGATCCCATTCTTATAAAGTTTTTTATAAAAAGGACACGGATTTGATACTGGCCCCTGCCAAGTCGAAGTCAGCGGCAAACAATCAGCCAAATTCATACTGTGTATTTCGGGTTTTCGCACATTTTCATAACCATGTCCAGGCAATGAACCTAAATATGCCTCAGTACAATTTACATCTTCATCTCGACACGAAAACCCTTGTCCTTCAATTGATTTAATTAAGAATTGAACAGTTGCATCTAAATATTCTTTGTTGCCGTGCATCAAGACAACAACTGAAGTCCATTGTCCATACGAAACAATATCAGATTCCAAATCGTTCAAAACGGCTTCGGCATCTGCTGCCATATCGGCAGCATCTTTATTAACGGGGCCACTTGTTTTGCCCATAACGTCTGCCGCAAATCCACGGATTTTTTGACGCCACTTGCTTCTTACTTTGGTCGTGCTTGCTTTAGCTTTATGCTTGTCTCGGGCGATCCATCGAGTCGTCCATCGAAACTCAACCCCCACTCTGTTAAGAATTTCCAAAATACCAAACGTCGTACCATGATCTGGGGGAGATTCAATAGCGACTACACGAATATTCTTCGCATTCAATATTGGTCGAATCCCTGGAGAAAACCCATGACTCCCAACCAAATAGTCCACTCCAATTGGCACGGTTGCAGCCGGTAAACGGACAGGATTTGCATCGCCAGTAATGCAATATTTAATATAACTCAATTGATCGTCATACCAAACCATACGTTGGGTTGCTAAATCACGCTCTTCTCTTGCCGAAAGTCGAACCAATTTACTTCCAATACCGGTCTCTAACACAGACACATAACCAAGCATTTGTCGCTCGAAATATCTAAGTGTCTTATCAACTAGACGACTTGGACTCATTCGCTCTTTATCGCTTGTTTCATATGCAAATTCTCGAACTTTGTTGACCAAAATAGGATCTGGAAGGTATGTGAATGTTATGAAATATTCATTTTCATAATGCATGCCTTCTTTTCTGTACTGGGCGACTCGTTCATGCTCAATTGCACGCGTTACTGGATCAAGAAACTCACCGTCATCTTCATACTCAACAGACTGCACACGGCGCGTTGTTGAATGGATCATCCAACCACCTGGTAGCTTTTTAACCATTTCGGCGACACGCATACGCATGTAATTTAATTCAGCATCCGAAGCACATTGCATATCTGGCCCACGATATTTAAATGTGCCTATCAGCTCTCCGCCTTTACCTAAAACAATGCCAGGTTGAATAACCGTTGCATATCGAAGTAAATCGGGAAATCCTGCGCGTTGATTACGAAATTCCGGATGAAAAAAGTCAACGCGCATAAAACCCCCTCAAAAACAATAAACGAAAATTGATCATGTAAAGTCCCTTACCTGTGGATGCTCTGTTGCCAAATCAGACTTAGGCGCGTAATATTTACGGTACTTAAATTGTCGCAACACAATATCAATCATCCAAGGATCTGCTTTATAGGCCTCTCGCGCAACCCACAAAATGCCCAAGAATAGCAAAGCAGGCAACGCGATAGAGATGCCGTAGAAAAAGCCGAAACCATTAAACATAATCCAGCAAAGAGTCACTGAAATAAGTCCAGACAATCCGACTAATCGACGATCCCCCCCTAGCCACGCGATTTTGCGTAGCAGGGATTTTCGTACAGGCGTTCTATTAGACATTAGCAGGCTGAGCCGCCAAATCGCTGGAAGGCGAATGCCAAAATACCACCGAATGCAAGAATCAAGCCTACGATCGTAATAATCGTGATGGCCTTTTTCACACCATCGGTAATTTCCGCACCAAATAACAAAGCAGCACCGCCAGCAAGCATGGCAACAATTGAAATGCCAAAAAGAAATTTACCTGTTAACACTTGAACGACCTGGCAAATGCCATCGCCCAACTCATCACCATTACTTGCAATAGCACCATCACAGGCAAGTAAAAATAACACGCCAGCGATCAAAGTGGTGCCATAGCGTTGTGCATAGAGCGCCAAGTTAGTTCCAGAGATAGCTACATTTTTTTTCATGAAAAACTCCATTTAGTTAAGAAATCATCGGCGCACAACAAAAAGTCGCCGCCACAAACAAACACCCGCAAACAAAATTACAACAACCCCAATCGAAAAGGTGTATAAAAATACATGCGACTGAGGACTACAAGTACTTGCTCCGTTAGCAAATATAGAAAAGAACCGTATTATTTTTTCTAAATATGAATTCACAAAATTGCCTTTCAGTAAACACCAGTTATTAGGAATTTCTGAGAAATTTGGTCGTAGCCATCAACACGAACAATCTCTTTAACCCTTCGGCCTGCTTTTGTTTTCTCCAAATAGACAACAACGTTTACTGCTTCACCAATCAATACTCTTTGAGGGTGAGAAGACACCTCTTGGATCAACTGATCCATACGCGTCAACCCCTTATATGCAGAATTTGCATGTACCGTTGAAAAGCCACCTGGATGTCCGGTGTTCCAAAGCTTCAACAATGCCAATGCAGGCCCACCAGAGCGCACCTCACCAACAGTGATGGAATCGGGTCGATAACGATTGACTACGATCGAAAGACGCTCCATTCCTGTCCAGGCAGAAGTACGCAAAAAAACTCTATTTGCAAGGGCACACTGCAACTCAAGTGTGTCTTGCAATAAAAGCATTCGAACATGAGGCAAAAGAATCGAAAGCTCGTGCAAGAGAGCATTAACAAACGTTGTCTTTCCTGACCCCGTGCCCCCCACGACCAAAATATTCTCTCGATCTACGATTGCAGCACGAAGCAATTCAGCTTGCGCAAACGAGATTACTCCGGTCCTCACATAATCATTCAAGGGGAAAATTCGCCCTGCTTTCTTTCGGATAGTGAATGACGCTTGATCGACAATGGGCGGGGCAATTCCAGTGAAGCGCTCACCATTCAGAGGCAACTCTCCCTCAACAAAAGGATCTTCACGACTTAATTGCCCATTTAATGATGAAGAAACTTGATTCAAAATTGCCATCGCATCTTGTGGCTTGATGCTGCCAGCTTTTGTCATTTTCCCAAGCGATTCAATCCATAGGCTGCCATCATCATTCAACATAATTTCAACAACATCAGGATCATCTAAGGCATTCAAGACGACCTCGCCCAGCGCATAACGTAAAGCCACCAACCTGCGTTCATCTAGATCATTCGTAGTCAAGTTATCCCTTTGAATTTTGCTGCAAAACTCTAAAGCGCATTTTTTATTGCACCTTCATTCGACTTAGTGTACCATTACTGCATTAATTAATCAATGATGTGAATGGATCAAACCAATGCGGCAAAAAAACACAGTCTTGCTCTCTCTCTTAGGTAGCTTGTGGCTTTTGGCATCACCCACGGCCCACGCCGTCTATACGGTGATTGATGACGATCTCTACCCCACGTCAATGCTCGAAGCACGTGCAAAATTGTTTGCCCCAGTGTCCGAGCCTGATCATTTCAGCATCTCATTCCGCAAATCACAAAGCGCCCTTGGTGCATCAGGATTTGCAGCGCTGAACGCAATCTTGCCAAATTTGCGTAATGGCACGATTCGCATCGTAGGTCGTGTTGATGCAACTCCATACAGCATTGAAAAACAAGGCTCGCTGGCAAGAAACCGAGCGATCAACATACGAGATTTCCTTGTTAATGCGGGCATTCCACTTAGCAACATCACGATCGTTGCCGATAACAACCCAAATCCCCAATCAAATGGTAGTTTGTATCCAAGCGATATCTATGTGACCCGTTCCCAAGCAAGAGGGCAACAACTAAACCCTCGTGACTCTTTAGATGCGAATGAGGAACTTGTCAGCTCTTCACGCCCGTACGCTACTACTACTAGCGCGACTAACCTGGTGAGTCAGCCAACATCAAACAACAGCGGTAACGATCAATTAGTTCAATACATCAACCAAGCTGTGCGCTCGGGACAAATGACACCAGATGTTGCCGTTCAATTATTGAGGGCAATTGTTTTGGGCGGTACAACATCAAGCAGCCAAACAGGTCAACCCTCCTCCCCCATGCCTGCGCCTACTACTCAATGGCTGCTCGACAAAAAACTTACTCTTAAAGACAACATCGATGCATGGGCGAAATCATCAGGTTGGAATCCAACAGTTTGGGAAGCTTCTGCATTTTTTGAAGTGACCAACACAACCACCATTGAAGGCGGTTTTCCTGATGTGTTACGCAAAGTTGCAGATAGCACAGGCCTGAATATTTGCGCTAAGAAACGTGAAAAGTTTGTACGTGTAACCAACGCCAATGTGGCGTGCAACTGATAAGAAACCCCATCATGATGAAGACCCTCACCCAAACAGCAATCGTGCTCTGCACATTAACTGCCGGTGTTGCTATTGCACAAAGTCGCAATGAGCCCACCCAACCATTACCAATTGCACAACTACCAAACGAAAAAGAAGCCTTAGCTCTCAACATACGTCAGATTGCGCAATCACCAGAACAGTCACAAAGTTCGACACTCCCAATAAAACCGATTGAGGCGGTTATTGCTGAACCTACCGCTGAATTTCAAGTTACACCAGCGGATCAAAACTTTAGGAAAGTTTTAGCGCGATGGGCTCAAACCTCAGGATGGACGTTTGAACCCGAGCATTGGACGGTCTCGCGTGATATTCCAATTGCTGGCTCCGACTCAATGGTGACTGATTTCAAAACAGCAGTACGCCGTTTACTCAAAAGCACTGGGCTTACAGATTTGCCCGTTCAACCATGCTTTTACACAAACAAAGTGTTACGCGTGATCCCCGCCAGCGAATTGTGCTCACGCTCTGACAACTAAACATTGAGATCCAAACCATGAAACAATTTCGTAATTCATTATTTATTGCAGTTTCCATCGTTCTATCAAGTTGTGGGACATACTTTGCGGATAAAGACATCCGTAGCGATGGAGACAAAACAAGCGACCGCGTTGATCACTACCAAGACGTAGCGAAAAATCGTGCCAAAAACTACAAAGAACAATCCCTTCGTCAACAAGAAGTTGATGCGCCGTGGTTGGCAGGAAAAAGTGTCCCCCTCTCACGTGATTTATCGTTACCGCCTGTGTTGCGAACGCGCCTTCGATTGAAAGAAAACTCAGTCGATGCTTTAGGACGAACAAAGGTCACTGCAATCACACCCGAGTGCAACCCCACTACGTACACACTCCAACGTTTGGCGAGTTGTATCACCGCGCTTGTCGGTGTTCCAGTTCGCTTGAAACCTGACGCACTTCTTCCTGCCTCACAGTTTGCATTGCGCCGCGCAGGCACAGGCGCTGCACCTGCAGCAGCATCAAGCGGCCCCTCTGCTAATCAACCCACAGAACTTTTAAGTGTGGCCCCCGTGGATATGGATCTGAATACTTTGTTGGATTTAGCTGATGCAACATGGGGCGTTAATCATCGAGTAACTGAAACTGGAACCATAGAAATTTTCCGACTAGAGACTCGCGTTTTGCGATTGAAAGCACTCGCTCAAAACGTAACGAATGAAGTGACATCGAGTGCAGGATTCAAAGAAGAATCAAAAACCACTACGAAAAGTACGGCAAATGACATTCTTGTGAGCATGAAAACTTCTTTGCTTGCAATGGGAACTGTTGCGGGCTCTGTTGAGGTAAACGCTGATTCCAAATCTGTTGTGGTAACAGACACACCAGATTCAATCGCTCGCATGGAAGCATATTTAGAAACAGAAAACAAACGCCTCACTCGGCGTGTAACTCTGATCTTCGAAGAGTTGTTCGTCACAAACAAACATGGTCGCGAAGTTTCTATTGACTGGTCATTGCTCTACAAACGCGCAAGCGACGGTGCAGGAGCATCAATTTCATCACCTAAATCGCTCGTGAGCACCAATCCAGGCTCTCTTGGGTTCAGTGCCGCAGGAAACAGTCAATACACCGGTTCTACTGCGATTTTGCAAGCTTTAGACGAAATGGGCCTCACGGTTACTCGCCGAACATTTCCTGTTTCAACGCTAAATGGCAATGCACAAACAATTGGGCTACCAACGGTTTTTGATTATGTTGCCAGCGTAGCAAGCAACGTTTCAACATCCACGCTCGGAAGCGTCAGCGCTCCGACGATTACGCAGAAAGAAGACAAGTATGGTGTTTTCCTGACCGTGACACCGGAAGCACAAGACGATGGCCAAATTTTGGTGTCGTTGAATTTGGCTGATCGAACGGGCACTCTGACTCCATATACGGTCCAAGTACAAGGCAGCGGCACCACTGTGCAGCAAAGAAATATTCAAGAAGCAAATTTGACAGGGCGAACAGTCGTACGAACAGGCGTAACTCACTTAATCGGTGGTTTGGATGAAACCGTCAATGGCACATCTGCACGTCGCTTTGATGAAAAAGCCCCATTGGTTTTAGGTGGCTCGGATTCCACAAACCAAGCATCACGTCGCATCATTTTGTTAGTTACCGCCGTCGCCGAAGACAGCATTTAAGCGCAGCACTATGTTGTTTTTTAAACGTGATCCAAACAAAAGCATGACTAGCAAACGAAACGAGGCTAACAGACATGCTGCCCGTCCTTTGCAGTTCGTTCAAAGCTCGACTCACAGCCGCGCATTGGTACTTGGCCTGAACTGGCGAACCATCATGTTAGCTGGTGGCTCCAATGCAGCAATAACCATCGCACGCGAAGGCGAAGCAACGCACTACTGCGTCGTTGGTGGGCAAACAGTTGGGTATGGTTTGGTCCCAAAAGATAAAGTCCAAACCTTACCTGAGCAATCATTTCCAGCGGCCCTCTTAGCTGGTCGCCAACATGCTGGGGATGCTCTTTTCGCACTCACTCTTAGCGAAGTCGAAGTATGGGTCGTTCAAACCCGTAATGGCAGACCTAGCGGTTTAGATGAAGTGCTGATTGATCGCAATAATGGTCAAGTTGAACAGCTGGCATTAGCGTGGCTAGCTAAACGCACCAAACAAAATTCATCATCGATCGTTTATACAGATCTCAACGTCGGCGATCTAGGGGTAAAGGTTTATCCATCGACTCTGCAATCATTGATGACAACACCAGCAATGCCTGCAGACTTGCTACTGGCGTTGCCTGCTGCGAATTTTTTTGCTCAGATAAAAATTCCAATGCCTTTGCTAAAAGTCGCAGGCGCTGTGTTTGCGCTTTGGGCTGCAAATGTTGGTTACGAAACATGGGATGCAACGGTCACGCAAGAAAGACGGGCCGAAGAGCTCGCTCAACGCCAACAAAATGAAGATCCAAAAAAAGTTTGGACTGATTCAATAAATCAATTGAGTTTAGGGCGACTGAATCCCTCAATTGACAACCTACGCCCGCTTCGTACATCTCTTGGAGCCCTTCCAGTTAATTGGCGTGGATGGCATTTAAAAACAGCAGTTTGCAAACCCAAGACACCTAGCGCAGGTAAACAAACATGGTTCTGTTCCGCAAGTTATGAGTCAGACGGAAAAATATCTACAGCAACAAACCTCGAACTTGAGGCTTCTGCACCAAAAGATTTCACTGTGAAATTTGCACCCACTCAATCACTGTCGCTAGAGTGGTCCGTTCTCACTGAAGTGAAGCCTTTAAATATTCTTGAATTACCAACAAGAGCGCATCAGCTACTGGTGACAGCATCAAAACTACAAGAGCTCTTGCCTGCATTAAGCGATGCTCCAAAAATCACTTTCACACCCCTAACAGTTACACCACCACGCCGTGCAGATGGAACAGCGATACCTATGCCTACGAATTTTGAATTGCCAACAGAAGCGGCTATCAGTCTAAAAGGGCCTCTACGAACGATCGATGCTTTAGTTGACCGTGGCGTGATCGCTGAATGGAAAGGTCTCACATTGTCATACGCACAAACAGCACCCGAATCTGCCAACCTCCGCACCTCTGCATTGCAAGTTGAATTGAATGGAATCCTCTATGCAAAAAACTAATGTTTTTAAATTTTTGCTTTTTGTTGCAATGCTGCACATCGCTAACGTATTCGCTCAACAAGAAATCAATCCAACAAGTGCAGAGACAGTGGATGCTCTACTTCATGCTGAGAACCGTTCTGTTTATGAGCGAGAAGCACCACCAAGACAAACAATCAAGAAAAGTGTGGAAATGTCTGTGCAATCAATTTACGGGGCTTCATCAAACCTAAGAACAGACATTCTGATTGGCGACACGTTGTATGCCGGTTTATCAATCGGTGACAAGGTCAGCTCCTATGAAATCGGTGGGATTGAAGGCAGTTGTGTACTACTTTACCCAGCTCGATCTGCGCGTGAACGAGCACGAACCACACTGGCATTGGCCAGCCTATCTAGTGACGAAGAACTGCTTCCAAAAACGAAGTTAAAGGGAAAGCTAACACAGCTGTGTTGGGTTCCGCCACCTCCCAAGCCTATCACCACAACTGGACAACCTCAAGGATTTACAGCACCGTTTGTTGTCCCTTCAATTTCGTCTACGCCGCGATAAATATCATGTTTGACTTCTTCAAAAGAAAAGCCCCGCAAGCTACGTCCGGATCGATGGTCAGGACATTGAATGCAGCTGTAACAGCCGAAACAGAAATTAAAACCACAGCTGTAACTGCTACTTCATTCAGTGAATTTGGTGAATATCGACTGGCACCGGACTTCATTGAACGAAGCGATGATTTGAGTTCAATTCCATTTGTTGAGTGCATCAACGCAAAACTATCACTGTCACCTCATCTTTACGTTTCCCTCGCGATTGTTCAAGCGACAAAGTCCGGTAAGACTGCGGTGCTGATGGTTGCGCCAACGGTTAACAAGGAAGATCTCACTGAGTATGTGGATATCTTAGCCAATCAAGGATGGTCGCTACCAACAACTGGTCCGCAAATCTGGCGTGCAGCCCCGTCAATCATCATGGCTGTAAGTCAGGGCCATCTTGGGCACCATCAAATCAGCGCAGTCCAAGCAATTAAGCGTGACAGTGGAAAAAGTGCCTTATGGCAATCTTTTATCGACGTAGCTCAGTGGGCACATGATCAAGGTGCCAATGATATTGATTACGCTGTCAATATTCACAATAGCATGTCTCAAATCTGTTTCAAGATCGATGGCCGTTACTTAAAACCTCAACGCTGGCGTCTACCAACGGACACAATGCTCCAGATGCTTGGGATCGCTTGGCAACGGGGAGATGGCGGTTCTGATGCGACATTTCAACAACGAATTGAGCAACAGTGTCAGCTTGAAATTGATTTGAACAATGGTGTTCGCGTCCGCATGCGTTGGTCTGGTATGGCAACAGATAAAGGTCCCGTCATCACGCTACGTATTCAGAAACTTGGGGCATCAGCTATTGTTCGTACTTTAGAAGGCGCTGGCTATCTATCTTGGCACCTTGATGTTTTCAACCGTGCCCTACAGAAAAAAGGTGGTTTAACCACCCTCGCTGGAACCGTGGGTTCTGGTAAATCAGTCACCGCCGCAATCTTAATGGGCATGCTGCCAAGACATCTCAAAAAGGTGTCGTTTGAAGATCCTGTTGAACTCGACATCGTCGATGCTTACCAGAAAACGATCATCCGCGATTTATTACAAACCGGCGATGGATCGGACCCAGCATTCGCTTCGGCTGTCCGTGCACTTTTTCGATCTGCATTAGATGTATTCATGATGGGTGAAATTCGTGACCAAGAAAGTGCGCGAGTTGCACGTGCCGTCTTAGAGTCCGGTCATTCCACATTTACTTCAACACACGCACCTAGTGCGCTAGGCATTTTCTCAAAATATGTAGGGCCGCAAATTGGAATTCCACTTGATGTTTTAGCGACTCCTGGCAATATCAAACTCAATGTGTATCAAACTCTCTTGCCACAAAACTGCCCACATTGCGCGAAATCTCCCACTGAATTCGCGTCAGCGTACTCATTGAAAGAGGATTCTCTCTCTGAGCATAAACGCTATCTTGAGCGTTTCGAACGTCTATATGGATTCAGCAGTGATGTGTTGCGTCTCCGCGATCCAAGAGGATGCGAGAAATGCATCAAGCCCGAACTATCCGAACTGAATGGTTTTGCGGGTCGCACAGTTGCTGCTGAAATGGTTGAACCGGATGAACAGATGTGTGATCTGTTGCTGTCCGGCAATCGAGTACGGTTGCAAAAATATTGGCGCGAACTCTCAAACCAAAAATATGACGACCCAGATTTCACTGGTAAATCAGCAATGGATGTCGCAATTTTCAAAGCATCACTTGGGCAGATTGACCCTCGTGAAATCGAATTGCAATTCGAAAGTTTTGCTTCTGTTGAACATAAACGATCAACTTTGAAATCCAAAGTGCAGATGACTGCAATGCTTCGTCAAGTGTCCACAGCCCCCACCAAAGCAGGGGCTCTGGCATGACAGAAAAATTAACCTTCTCACAAAAACAAGCGGCCTTAAAGTTTCGCAGCAAACGTGCTGAGTATTACGAAGATTTAGCAGCACTACTGACCACAACAAACCGGAAGATGCTATCAATCTTTGAAGCAGATGCGGAACGTTACGGTAAAGCACCTCGCGGGCAATTATCAGCAATGTGGGCACAACGGTTTATCGAAAATGGTGCGGATCTTGCGAGCGCTTGGAGAGGAACCTTACCTGCAGATGAAATAGCAATTTTGCATGTCCAACAAGACGCTGGTGAAGATGCTATTCCCTCCGCATTGAAAGACTTAGCTGTAATGGCAAGGTTATCTGATCGAGTGATTTCAGAATCGATCAGCACACTGGCAGTTGCATTTTTATCATTGCTTGTCGCGACCTTGGCCATCTCGGTCCTGCCAGGTTTTAGCGTATCCATGATGAAAGAATCAATTGAAGTCCCAGTCTCATTTTGGGGACCATTTGGCCAAGCCATGGCCGCGTGGGATAGCGCTGTTAAAGCGTATTCCATGCCTGCCTTTGTCATTTTGCTAATGACAAGTACTTGGATCATTTGGTCTGCACAAAACTGGATCGGTTTAGCTCGTGAAAGAGCAGATCGCTCCATCACTTTGTATCGCACATTGCGTGAAATTTCTGCCGTTCGCTTCTTGATGGCAATGTCCACGTTGACGCGAAAACGCGGCAATGTGATGCACACACTTGAAGATGCACTATTCAATTTAGCTGACAGTAGTAGTTCGCCTTGGATGCGTTGGCGAATTGAGCAAGTATTAGACCGAATCGCAGAAACTGGCGCAACTACCTGTGATGTTTTCGACTCAGGAATGCTTTCACAAGAGATGTTTTGGCGACTCCGTGACGTAGAAGAAGGTGGAGGCTTTGCTGCGGCATTCGACGTGACGAGTAAGTATGTGGCAGAACACTTAGTTCCGCGATTGATTAAACGACTGACGGTATGGCGCTGGCTTCTTCTATTCACCAGTGTTGTGATTACCGGTGGAATGGTTTTATGGATTCAAACGGCAACCTTTGAAATGAAGGCGGCGGCGATGAACTACATGGCTGGATAGGAGGTAATAAATAACGAATTGCTGCAACCCTATAAATTTCAATCTTTTTATTTCTTCTTAAGGACACATCATGAATAAATGCATTAATGCAAAAACATCAAAGCAACCCAATCTGAAAAAACAACGTGGCTTCACACTCATCGAACTTTCGATTGTGCTGCTGATCATTGCTGTTTTGGGAGCCCTAGGCTATCCAAAAATTCGAACATTTTTGATCAGCGGGAAAACCAAACCCACTGCAGATGACATCACACTTGCAGTCACTCGCATCCGAGCGAATGCAGAAGGCACCGGCAACACTCCGTATGCATCCGTCGCTACGAACACCATTGCAAACACACTTCGTGACCGCACAAACGCATTGACGGTGACCGGAGTCGGCAACGCCGCAACGCTCCAACACAAGCTCGGCGCGACAGGCAGTCAAGTTACCGCCGCACCCGCAACAATTACAACTGCTGGAGATAGCTTCACACTCACATTACCAACTGTCAACAGCGGGGCCTGTCCTGAGCTTGCAACATCGCTTCAAAACAGTGCTGAAATTATTTCGATCAACGGCACAGTCGTCAAAAGCAATCCTGGTAGCACGCTTTACAACGGTCAAACAGCAGCAGCAGCATGTACCGCTGACGACACAAACTCATACGTTTTTACATTTCGTTGAGATCTAGCCATGTTGTTTAAGAAACGTCCATTTGTAACCCAAGAAAATAGAACTCCCAAATTGGGCGTTTCTAAACAACGTGGCTTCACACTTATTGAGCTTTCCATCACGTTGTTGATCATAGGAATTCTCAGTCTATTTGCAATGAAAAAAACACTGCAAGATGTGGATGATGCAAGCGCATCAGCAATCGGTGCATACGTTAGCACCGCCGCGGCTGGTCTCGATAACTATGTGATTATGAATTTCACGTCTTTAACGAATGGAACCAGCGTCGCAGGCGTGGCAACAAGCACACAACCAAGCATCACCGAATTACGAACTCTTGGACGCTTGCCAACAAGCTTTCCTTCTTTTTCGCCTAATCAACAACAATTACGATTCGACATCGTTCGTACAAGCTGCCCTGGAACGGGATGTACGTTAACTGCAACGGCATGCTTAACCGCACCAATGACAGTACATGGAACCTATCGGGACGATCTTGTAACGCAAGCGATGATTTCAATGGGTGGACATGGTGGTCGAAGTCACCTTAATGCAGGATCAGTTGTCAGAGGTGCCACTTTCAACGTGGCTAATCCGCTTGGGAACGTAGAAGGTATTTTGTGTGGGGCCAACGCTGTTGATGCAGCCCTTTACGCACAATTCACGAAAATGAACGATACCCGTGATCCGAATTTTCAAGGAAACGTGAGTATCGCTGGCTCACTCAAAGTGGGCTCAGGTACAAATGGCTCTACGAGCTGCGCACTTGGTGAAATTCTCACCAGTGGGCAAATCATCAGCCGTGCTTCCAATTGCATTAACAGAGCATGGTTAGACGGAACAAATGGCCAGGTTGGCGTAGCTAATGCGGCAGGAACCACTCGCGCACTCATGGACGGCACCACCGGCAGCTTCACAAGTATGGACGCCTCAGGCACCACACGTGCTGGAGTGCGCTACAACGGCGCGGGGCAATCAGAACTTTTTAGTGACAACGCTGTTTTGTCAGGAGCCACGCTTAATGCAACCGCAAGCATCGGGGCAGTTTGTGCAACAGAAGCGGCAATGTCTTGGGCACTTCAAGGTACGCGCTACACACTCGTTCGCTGCACAAGTGGATTTTGGACATCGACCGGAGGTCTCGCTGTAGCAACGCTTGGTTCTACTTGCTCTCCAGACGGCTCTCCTGCTGTTACGACCACCGGTGCGCAACTTATTTGCTCAGGAGGAACATATGTAAATTTGACAGATCGCATGGGCAAATTCATTCCTATGGAAGCGTACACAGTGAGTGATGGAGGAACGATTCCTAAGCCTCTTTGTCAATCCGGATCTACAGGGACAGCCGCGTACCTTCTTGCAGGAAACGAGACGCAAAACATTCAAACAACGAACCGATACATACAAGATGTGGGAACTAGCTGGATTGCTTACCTACGCAATGGTTCGAATGCAGTGATTGCAGGTGACTTTGTTGCACAAACCTATTGCCTCTACTAATTTTCACAACACCAAAGGAGTTAATCATGAAATTTCCAAAGAAACAATTTTCCCAACATTTGATCATTGGTGCTTTTTGCGCTTTTGCCGCAACTTTGTCCTATGCTCAAGGCGTAGCACATGATCGCGTCATTCAAGATTTCACGCGCACAAATCGATTGACCGGCACACCACCTGCGAACTTGAGCAATACAGTGATTCCGAATCAAGGTGGCTATGAAAAGGCGTGGACCAGTTACTTTATTGGCCAAACACACAGTGTTCGTCACCCCGAG
>Ga0213920_1000359_pt1 | contig 38529 bp, 32 predicted proteins | sample McNCre1117MG_FD_161054 | JGI IMG/M metagenome (GOLD analysis project Ga0213920, IMG submission 161054) | Freshwater microbial communities from McNutts Creek, Athens, Georgia, United States - 11-17 MG | ecosystem: Environmental > Aquatic > Freshwater > Creek | place: USA: Georgia | collected...
AAAACGAAACATCGATGCCAAGGGAATTGTAGGCGAAGTAGTTCAATTAGATGAACAACGTCGTGCTACTCAAGTGGAATTAGACAACACTTTATCCGAATCTAATAAATTGTCCAAAGACATTGGAGAAATGATGAAAAGTGGCGAGAAAGCAAAAGCCGCGATTTTAAAAGAGAAAACAGTTTCGTTAAAAGAAAAAAGCAAAGATTTAGCGGAGAAAGCAGAGGCTTTAGCCGAAGAATTGACGCAAAAACTATATTCGCTACCTAATTTACCAGCCGATATTGTTCCAGAAGGAAAAACACCAGAAGAAAACCTAAACGTTTTTGAAGAAGGCGAAATTCCTGTTTTGCACGAAGGCGCGCAACCGCATTGGGAATTAGTAAAAAAATACGACATCATCGACTTTGAGTTGGGGGTGAAAATTACAGGCGCAGGTTTTCCGGTGTACAAAGGAAAAGGCGCAAGATTGCAAAGAGCTTTAATCAATTACTTTTTAGATAAAAATACAGCAGCGGGTTACAAAGAAATGCAAGTACCGCATTTGGTAAACGAAGCATCAGGTTATGGAACAGGACAATTGCCCGACAAAGAAGGACAAATGTACCACTCGACCATTGACGACTTGTATTTGATTCCAACGGCTGAGGTACCTGTGACTAATTTATTCCGCGATGTAATTTTAAACGAAAGCGAATTGCCTATTTTGTGTACGGCATACACGCCATGTTTCCGTCGTGAGGCAGGTTCGTATGGAGCGCACGTTCGTGGATTGAACCGTTTGCACCAATTTGATAAAGTAGAAATTGTTCGTGTGGAGCATCCAGACAAATCGTATGAAGCCTTAGATGGCATGGTAGAACACGTGAAAAATATTTTGCAAGAATTAAAATTGCCGTATCGAATTTTACGTTTGTGTGGTGGCGATATGGGATTCACTTCTGCATTGACCTATGATTTTGAAGTGTTTTCTACAGCGCAAGACCGTTGGTTAGAAATTTCTTCGGTATCTAATTTCGAAACATTCCAAGCCAATCGTTTGAAATTGCGTTTCAAAGACAAAGACGGCAAAAACCAATTGGCACACACCCTAAACGGAAGTTCATTGGCATTGCCAAGAGTTTTAGCCGGAATTATAGAAAATTACCAAACACCAGAAGGAATCGTAATTCCAGAAGTATTGCGTCCGTATTGCGGGTTTGATATTATAGATTAAAAAATTTACCATATAAGGCATATAAGTTCATTTAAGGATTAAATAATTTGTCATTTCGACGCAGGAGAAATCACACAACGAGATTACCCAATGCGGTGAAGCAATAACATATACAACTTTATATGCCTTATATGGTTAAAAAAATAATTGTATTCAATGAAGAAACTACTACTACATATCAGCCTGTTTTTTTCATTGATTGGTTTTTCTCAAAACGAGCAATTAGCGCAGTATTATTACGATAAAGGCGATTTTGAAAAAGCCAAAATCAGCTACGAAGAATTGCTGCAATCCATCCCTCAAAATTATCAATACTTCATTAGAACCATTGATTGTTACCAACAATTAAAACAGTTTGAACTTGCCGAAAAAGCCATTCAAACGCGTCTCGACAAGTACAAGCAAAGTTCGCTTTTGGTCGAACTGGGGTATAATTTCAAAATCCAACAACAGGACGAAAAAGCCCAAAAGTATTTTGAACAAGCTTTGGCTAAAATCAAATCCAACCCGAACGAAGTGTATGGCATAGCCAACTCGTTTGAGAGAAAAGTTTTGCTAGACTATGCCTTACAAGCCTATCAAATGGCAGTGGGATTACAACCTAATTTTAATTTCAATTATCAAATGGGGTTGTTGTACGGGCAATTAGGCAATACGGATAAGATGATTAACACGTTTTTGGATGAGGCGTTTACTCACCCCGAAAGCACTATTTTGATTCAGAATCAATTTTCGCGTTTCATGAACGATGAAGGTGATGCGGGATTTTCGGCTAATTTGCGCAAAGCATTAATTACACGAACCCAAAAGAACCAAGACGTGTATTGGAACCAATTTTTGAGTTGGTTGTATGTTCAACAAAAAGAGTTTGGTAAAGCGTTTATTCAGGAAAAAGCGATTTACAAACGCAATCCAGAATCCTTGACTACCATTGTCAATTTAGCCCAATTGGCGATTGAAGAAAAAGACGAGGCAACGGCAAAAACTATTTTCAATTTTGTTTTGGAAAATACCACCGACATCGAATTGTTGGTTGAGGCGAATGGGTATTTGATGCAACTCAAAATAGACACCACACCCGAAAAAGAATGGGGGACTATTGAACCTGAATTATCGGCTTTAGTGACGAAATACGGAATCAGTCCTTTTACCTTATCTTTGCAACTCATGCAAGCGCATTTTTTGACGTTCAATTTAAAAAAGCCTGAAGCGGGTAAAGCGATTGTCCGAACCGCGTTGGAATTGCCATTGAACGAATACGAAATGGCTCAGGCAAAAATGGAGTTGGCGGATATTTTGTTGTACGAAGAAAAGTTCAATCAGGCGTTGTTGTATTATTCGCAAATTGAAAACGATTTGAAGAACGATGCTGTGGCGCACGAAGCGAGTTTGAAAGCGGCTAAAACGAGTTATTTCAAAACCGATTTAGAATGGGCGTTGAAACAATTCAAAGAGTTGAAATCGGCGAGTACGCAGTTGATTGCCAATGATGCTTTGGAGTATTTTTTACTCATCAATGACAATACCGCAGCCGATTCGACACAGGTGGCTTTGAAGGCTTTCGCCAAAGCGGATTATTTGGAATACCAAAATCGGAATCAGGAAGCGATTCAAGCTTTTCAAGCAATTTTGAAACAGTTCAAGGGCCAAGAAATCGAAGCTGTCACAAATTTACGATTGGGAAGAATTTACGAAAAAGTAGGTGATTTTTCTTTGGCTTTAGGCCAATACCAAAGCATAATTGAGCAGCATTCGGACGGGATTTATGTAGATGAAGCGCTTTATTTTTCAGCAGAATTGTATAAAAATCAATTGCAGTTGCCCGAAAAAGCCAAGCCATTGTACGAAAAGTTAATTTTCAACCACCAAGACAGTATTTATTTTGTGGAGGCAAGGCGAAAATTCAGGGAATTACGAGGGGATACTAATTTATAAAAAAGGTTATGTGGTTATTTGTTTATTTGGTTAAACAAATAGCAATTTTTAAAATTTGAGAACCATTAAGAAATTAAGTTACATTAAGTAAGAGACTTCATAGGTTTGTGTATGATAAACCAGAGTTTACATTTCATCTTAATGATTCTTAATACCTTAATGGTAAAATCTTAAATAAACAAACACGAAATAAACAAAAAAATGATACTTTACAACGTAACAGTAAACATACACGAAAGCGTTCAAGACCAATGGTTACAATGGATGCAGCAAACTAGAATTCCAGCGATTTTGGCTACAGGAAAATTTTCTTCGGCTAAAATTGTAAAAGTGTTGATTGAGGAAGAAATGGGTGGAACCACCTATTCAGTTCAATTTACAACGGATAGTAAAGCCACTTTGGAACAATATTACGAAGAAGATGCGCCCCGATTCCGTCAAGAAAGTTACCAGTTATTTGGCGAAAAAATGATGGCTTTTAGAACGGAATTGGAATTGATTTCTGAACATAATTAAAAAAGCGAGATGGCGTAGTACCTCGCAATGACTCAATGGAAAAAGTAAAAGCTAAAAAACATCTCGGACAACATTTCTTAAAAGACGAAAGCATTGCAAAAGCGATTGCTGATACGTTGAGTTTAGAAGGCTATAATGATGTGTTAGAAATAGGGCCTGGAATGGGTGTTTTGACCAAATATTTGTTGGACAAACCTACCAATACCTACGTGATTGAAATCGATACGGAGTCGGTGGCGTATTTGGATGCCAATTATCCGAAATTGAAAGATAAAATCATTTCAAAAGACTTTCTACGATACGATTGTAATGAAATTTTTGAAGGGAAGCAATACGCTATCATCGGGAATTTTCCGTACAATATTTCGACTCAAATTGTGTTTAGAACCCTGGAATTTCGTCATCAAATCCCAGAGTTTTCTGGGATGTTTCAAAAGGAAGTGGCAGAACGCATTTGCGAGAAAAAAGGTAGTAAAACCTACGGTATTTTATCGGTTTTGGCACAAGCTTTTTACGATGCCGAATACTTGTTTACGGTAGATGAACACGTTTTTAATCCGCCACCGAAAGTAAAATCAGGGGTGATGCGTTTGAGACGAAAAGAAGACTTTAGTTTGCCTTGTGGCGAAAAATTATTCTTCACGGTAGTAAAAACGGCTTTTCAACAACGCAGAAAAACCTTGCGTAACAGTTTAAAAACCTTAAATTTGTCAGATAATTTAAGAGAAGATAGAGTATTAGATCTTCGTCCAGAACAACTTAGCGTTGAGGATTTTATAGCACTCACTCAAAAAATCGAAGCCGATGGAATTTAAAATCAGCAAAGAACTAATTCAAGAATTAGAGCAACTCATTCAAAATAAAAACGACCAGCAGTTGGAAGTTTTGTTGAATGACATGCACCATGCTGATATTGCAGAAGTTTTAGACGAGCTAGATTTTGATGAGGCAACGTATATTTTTAAAGTTTTAGATAGTGATAAAACGGCCGAAATTCTGCTAGAATTAGAGGACGATTTACGTGAAAATATCTTAAAAGGGCTTTCGCCAAAAGAAATTGCAGAAGAGCTTGACGAGTTAGAAACGAACGATGCTGCGGATATTATTGCCGAATTATCGCAAGAAATCAAGGCTGAGGTAATCTCGGAACTGCAAGACGTAGAACACGCCAAAGATATTGTGGATTTGCTTCGTTATCCTGAGGATACAGCGGGGGGAATCATGCACAAGGAGTTGGTGAAAGTGAACGAAAACTGGAATGTGCTGACGTGCGTGAAAGAAATGCGCATTCAAGCTGAAAATATTTCAAGGGTCCATTCCATTTATGTGGTGGATGATGAAGACCGATTGAAAGGACGTTTGTCACTTAAAGATTTGTTGACTACTTCTTCAAGAACCCCGATTAACGATGTGTATATCCGAAAACTGAATTCGGTGAATGTCGATACCGAAGACATTGAGGTGGCGCGGATCATGCAAAAATACGATTTAGAAGCCATTCCCGTTGTGGATGAATTAGGTCGTTTGGTAGGTCGAATCACCATTGACGATATCGTTGATGTTATCAAGGAAGAAGCCGACAAAGATTACCAGATGGCTGCGGGTATTACCCAAGACGTAGAAGCAGATGACAGCGTGTACGAACATACCAAAGCGCGTTTGCCTTGGTTGATTATGGGAATGCTAATTGAATTAGTAGCCTCGTATGTATTGAAAGGGAATGAAGCGACTTCGCAAGAATTTTATACGTTGATTATTTTTATGCCATTGCTTTCGGCAACTGCGGGAAATATTGGGGTACAAGCCTCAGCAATTATTGTACAAGGTTTGGCTAATGGTACTTTGAAAGGATTTAGCAGAGACTATTTTAGTAAAGAAATTACGGTAGCTATGATTTCTGGAACTATCATTTCCTTACTCGTTTTGGCGTATCATACCATTATGTATGGGCAATTCCAAGTAGGATTAGCCATTTCGATTTCTATTATTGTAGTGATTTTATTTGCCGCGACTTTAGGAACTTTGGTGCCTTTATTTCTCCATAAGAAAAAAATTGACCCTGCTATTGCTACGGGACCTTTTATCACGACTACCAATGATGTATTTGGAATTATCTTGTATTTTACCATTGCAAAATTGATTTTGGGAGTATAAAAAAATTACAACAACAACACAACATACAACACACAAAACATGAAAGTACACATTATTGGTGGAGGTAATTTAGGAGCCTCAATCGCTATTGGGATTGCTAAATTTACCGAAGGCAATCAAGTAACCGTTACCAGAAGAAATACGGCAAGTATTTTACACTTAGAACAATTAGGTGTTACGGTGGCTACTGATAACAAACAGAATATCCAAGACGCAGATATTATTATTTTGACAATTAAACCGTATCAAGTAGATACTGTTTTGGCCGAAATCTTGCCTGTGATTGCTAATAAAACTATTGCTTCGGCAGTGAGTGGCTTGTCTATTGAAAACTTACAAAATAAAATTGGCGCAACTCATCAAGCGGTGCGCATCATGCCGAATATTGCGGCTCAATTTGGTGCTTCGGCGACTTGTATTGCGTTTCAAGAAAACAACAAAGAAGCCGCTCAAAAAGTAGTAACGCTTTTTGAAGGCTTAGGAACGGCACCAATTATTGACGAAAAATTAATGGATGCGGCTACTGTTTTAGCAGCCAGCGGAACGGCCTTTGCTTTGCGTTACATTCGAGCCTCGATGCAAGCCGGAATTGAAATTGGATTTGACTGGCAAACGGCTTTGGCGATTTCTGCCCAAACAGTAAAAGGCGCTGCCGAAATGCTACTAGAAGAAAAAACACATCCTGAACAATTGATTGACCGAGTAACCACGCCTCAAGGTTGTACCATTGCGGGTTTAAACGAAATGGAAATGCACGGATTTAGTTCGTCATTGATTAGAGGAATTAAAACCTCGTTGAAACAGATTAAGGGGTAAGCCTTATTATTAATAAATACAAAGCCGCTGTAAATAGCGGCTTTTTTTATTTCGTTACTTTTAGCAGGCGCGGATTTGCAAATCCGCGCTATCGGGTACTGCTTTTATCAGTAGTTTTTATTCTGTGTAGCCCATAGTGTGTATTATTTCTTTTCCAATTTCTTTCGCGTCTTCCAAATTTTTCGCTTTTAAAAAGATATTATTCGCAACTTTTGCAAATCCATTTTCTTTGTCAAGATACCAAACATAATCGTTTTTATCAATCACAAAGTAAAAGGTTTCATCTTCAATTTTAATTTCAAAATTCTTTTCCATAATTATTAATCTGCATTTTTATTAGTCCAATTTATAGCTTTAGTTATATAATGAATTAACATTAATACTAGGAAAGTTAAACCAATCATTGTTAATGTAAATATTATCGAGTCATCAAATAGTTTTGAAATGATTTCCTTTTTAACTTCCAAACGTCCATTTTCAGATATTTCAATACTTTCAGTATGAATTTCCTTGTCAAAAGCATTGTTTTCCACAAGAGAAGAATAATTAATAGTATTTGTCGTTTCTTTTTTATTTGGTTTTTCACTTTTTTGTTTTTCGAATTCTTCATCTATTTTTTTTAAAAACGCTTCATCAAATTCTATTGAATCAGTATTTTTAAAATTACTTTCAAACACAAAATTGTATTGCGATGGTTTATAGCCAAGTATTTCTTCTGCTTCTGCCCAACCAAAACTATAGTCAAATAATGAATACTGAAATAACTTATTATAAGTTGAAAAACCAATAAACCAAACAAACCCGATTAAGATTGAAATTTTTATTTCCTTAAAAATCGTTACGATTCCGTTGGCGATAATTTTTTTATTGTCTGTTTTTGATTTTAAATTTTTCATTTTTACGATTTTTATGAGGCAAAATAACTGGTAACTCTTTTGTTTACGCATGTCTTCATGCAAGCATTTACAAACGATTTTAGTCGTTTGCAATTAATAAAATCTGTAAAGGAATTTGATTTGGAATCCAATGCAGTTTTAGGGCTTTTCAAATGTAGTAATTTTTTTAATTTGAAAATGAACTAATTTGAAAATTAGTATGACAAAAGTCTATTTCTTCAAACTCATTTTTAACCACAAAAAGCCTAAAGAGCCTGATACAAATGAAGCGACTAAAATGGCTATTTTGGAATAGGTAATTACGTCCTCGCCATCGTTTTTGAAGGCCAAAAGGGTAATGAAAATAGACATAGTAAAACCAATACCTCCTAGCATTCCAGCGCCTAAAATTTGTTTCCATTGTAAATCTTTAGGTAAAGATCCAATGCCTAGTTCCACGCAAATAAAAGCAAAAAGTACAATTCCGATAGGTTTGCCTACAACAAGTCCAGCCATAATTCCAATAGAATTGGCGTGAGCGAGTCCTTCTTGCCAATTACTATCTATAGCAATGCATGTATTGGCAATGGCAAATAAAGGCAAGATGACAAAAGCGACTGGACGATGTAATGCGTGTTGCAAGCGGTAAGAAGAAGTTTTTTTGCCGCCATCTCCATACGGAATTACAAAGGCCAAAAGTACTCCTGTAATCGTAGCATGAACGCCTGAATTCAGCATGCAATACCACATCAATCCGCCGCCAATTAAATAAGGAAGTAGGTGATGGACCTTTCTTCTGTTCAAAATAAATAGACCCCCTAGAATACTAAATGCTAATCCTAAATAGAGAAAGGAAATAGTCTCCGTATAAAAAATCGCAATCACGAGAATGGCTCCCAAGTCGTCAATTACTGCGAGCGCGGTCAAAAACACTTTTAAAGACGTTGGCACTCGATTGCCTAAAAGTGACAGAATTCCAATTGCAAAAGCAATGTCGGTTGCCATAGGAATTCCAGCGCCGTTTTGTGTAATGGTGCCAAAATTGAAAGCTAAAAAAATTCCCGCAGGAACAATCATGCCGCCTAGTGCTCCAAAAATGGGTAAAGTAGCGTTTTTAATGTTCGACAATTCGCCACCATATAGTTCCCGTTCCAATTCTAATCCAATCAATAAAAAGAAAATGGTCATCAAGCCATCATTGATCCAATGTGTAATGGAATGATGTCCTATTGGTGTTTCCCAAAACCCAATGTAGCTGGTTTGAATAGGAGAATTGGCTAATGCCAAAGAAAGTAGTGTAACCAAAAGTAATAGCAAACCGCCCGCTTTTTCGCTTTCAAAAAATTCTCGAAACAATCGGCTGGCGTTCATCTGTTTTACATTTTAATTAGAATGAGTGCAATTTACACATTTCACACCTAATTTTTTTGTTAATTTGGGTTTGCAAAATACAATCCATTTATGGCCATACAAATTCTTCATATCGATAGCAACCACCCTTTGCTTTGGAATCAATTGGAACAAGCAGGTTTCGTGAATCATGAAGATTTTACATCTTCCAAAGAGGCAATTGAAGCTAAAATACATAATTACCAAGGCATTGTTATTCGTAGTCGATTTAAAATTGACAAATCCTTTTTAGATAAAGCCACTAATTTGAAATTTATTGCGCGTGTAGGAGCGGGTTTGGAAAGTATTGATTGCGAGTATGCCCAATCCAAAAATATTGCGCTAATAGCAGCTCCAGAGGGAAATCGGAATGCAGTAGCCGAACACAGTTTAGGTATGATTTTATCACTGTTTAACAACCTAAATCAAGCCGATGCTGAGATTCGAGCAGGGCATTGGAACCGAGAAAGCAATCGCGGACATGAATTGGACGGAAAAACGGTAGGAATAATTGGCTACGGAAATATGGGTAAGGCTTTCGCCAAAAAACTGCGAGGTTTTGAGGTGGATGTTTTGTGTTATGACATTCAGGAAAATGTGGGTGATGCCAATGCCAAACAAGTGAGTTTTGCCGAATTTCAAGAAAAAGTGGAGGTGTTAAGTTTGCATATTCCTTGGACGCCCGAAACGGATAAAATGGTCACTACTGAATTCATTAACGGATTTGCGAAGCCACTTTGGATTATCAATACTTCTCGCGGAAAAAACATTGTCACCGCTGATTTGGTTTCGGCCTTGCAGTCGGGCAAAGTGTTAGGTGCTGGATTGGATGTGTTGGAATATGAAAAATTATCGTTCGAAACTTTGTTCCAAGAGGCAACTACTCCCGAAGCATTTCAGTATTTATTGAATGCCAAAAATGTTATTTTGACTCCTCATATTGCGGGTTGGACATTTGAAAGTCACGAACGTTTGGCTCAAGTGATTGTCGATAAAATAAAAACACTTTATTCGTAACTAAAAACTAATGGTATGGAAACTGTAAAACACGAAGCCTGGAATACTCCGCAACCACAATTCCAAAATAATAAAAAGGTCGCCTGTGGGATTTTTGCCCTTTTATTAGGTCCGCTTGGAGTGCATAAATTTTATTTGGGATACACAGGAACGGGTATAATTTGGCTAATCTTAAGTATTTGCTCTTGCGGTGCATTGACTGGTTTGTTTGGCTTAATCGAAGGGATTATTTACCTGACTAAATCAGATGAAGAGTTTTATCAAACGTATCAAGTAGGGCAAAAGCACTGGTTTTAATTATTAGCAGTAACTATTTTTTCAACCATTAAGGCAATAAGAATCATTAAGAGTTTTTCTTAATCTAACTTACTATCTTAATGGTTCAATTCTAATTCTAGTCTTCTTTCTCGTTGGATTTTCGTTCTAATTCGGCTTGGTATTCTTCGATAACAGGTTTCATAGTGCTTTCAGGAATGTCCGAAATTCTAAGGTAAATCAGTCCGTCAATCGCGTTATTGAATAAAGGATCCACATTAAAAGCAACCAAACGCGCATTCTGTTTGATGTATTTTTTAATCAAAACAGGCAAGCGTAAACTTCCTGGCTCCAGTTCATCAATAACTTTATCGAATTTGTTCAAATCGGCTTCCGTTTCATTGAAAACAAAATCTTTGTCGGCATCCTTTAATTTCACCTTGTACTCCTTTTTAGGGTGAATGTACTGCGCAATATACGGATCGTAATAATGAGACTTCATGAATTCAATCATCAATGATTTTGAAAAATCAGAGAATTGGTTGCTGATACTTACTCCGCCCAATAAAAATTTATGTTCTGGATAATGTAAGGTAGTATGAATAATTCCGCGCCATAGTAAGAACAACGGCATCGGTCTTTGTTGGTATTCTTTAATAATAAAAGCACGTCCCATTTCGATGGACTTGCTCATCATATCATGTAATTCTGGTTCAAAACGGAAAAGGCTATTCAAGTAAAAACCATTCATTCCGTATTTAGGATAGATTTCAGCTCCCAATCCCATACGGTAGGCACCAGCTAGTTTTTTTGCTTCATCATCCCATAAAAAAAGATGGTGGTAATATTGATCGTAAGCATCTAAGTCAATAGACTCATTCGTTCCTTCTCCCACTTCTCTAAAGGTAATTTCTCTTAAACGACCTAGTTCGTGAAGAATGTTTGGAATTTTATCTGCCTTGGTGAAGAATACTTCATAATTTTTGCTTTGTAACAAACGCGCGTCAGAGGCTCTTAAGGCATCCACTTCAGCAATCATTTTTTCAGTACTAGCAGGTGTTACAATCTCCTTTGGATTTTTATTCGAAGGTTTTAAGCTAGCGGCTTTTAAGAATTTACTTTTTTTCTCAAAAGGATTAGCTAACATATAGGTTTTCTTTCTCAAGAATTCCGAATATTCATCCAATGACTTGTATTCATTTTGTTCGGCTACCGAAATCGGTTTACCAATACGTACTTTAATGACACGGTGTTTTTGACTGAATACTTCCGAAGGCAATTTGGCTGTACGTAACGTACCGCTGATTTTAGAAAGGAAGTAAAATAAACCACTATTTTTGGCGTGGAAATAAATAGGCACCACAGGTACTTGTGCCTTACGAATGACTTTGATAGCACCTTCTTCCCAAGGTTTGTCCACCATTAATTTTCCGTCTTTGTAGGTCGAAACTTCGCCGGCAGGGAACATTCCTAAAGGCTTTCCATCACTTAAGTGACGAAAAGTTTCTTTGATTCCCACCACACTCGATTTAGCATCCTTATGATTTTCAAAAGGATTTACCGGCATGATGTATTTTTTCAAAGGTTCGATGCGATGCAAAAGGAAGTTGGCAATAATTTTAAAATTAGGTTCTCTTTCGAGCATTAATTTCAATAACAAAACGCCATCAATTCCACCAAGGGGGTGGTTCGAAATGGTAATATAAGCACCCTCTTTTGGAAGGCGTTTTAAATCTTCTTCTGGAATTTCAAATTTGATTTGTAAATCGTCTAATACCCCATTCAAGAAAGCTACTTCACTTAAATGTTTGTTTCTATCATAGACATTATTCAATTCAGAAATCTTAAGTACTTTCATGAGTACCCAGCCCGAAAATGTACCAAGGAATCCGTATTTATCCGTATTTATTGCTTTCGCAACTTCTTTAGCAGTTACTAAACCCATATCATTTTTTGTGTTTGAGGCAAGTGACAAAGATAACAAAAAACTCCATTTTCTGACTTTTTTGGAATCAAACTTCTACTTTTTTATTACATTTGAGGACGGTATTATGCCACAATAGGGAACTATAAAACACCACCTTTCAATGAAAATTATTTCGTATAATGTCAATGGAATTCGTTCAGCCATTTCAAAAGGATTGCTCGAATGGTTGCAACAAGCTGATCCAGACGTCATTTGTTTTCAAGAGATTAAAGCACAAGCGGATCAAGTGCCAACCTTGGATATTGAATTAGCAGGATATCCCTATCATTATTGGTTTCCGGCTACCAAAAAAGGGTACAGTGGTGTGGCTATTTTATCCAAAACAAAGCCCAATAATATTGTTTTTGGCACCGGAATTGAACATATGGATTTTGAAGGGCGCAACCTGCGTGTTGATTTTGATGACGTTTCTGTCATGAGTTTGTATTTGCCTTCGGGAACTAATTCGGAGCGCTTGGATCACAAGTTCATGTACATGGATGATTTTCAAAAATACATTGATAATTTGAAGAAGGAAGTTCCTAATCTGGTCATTTGTGGAGATTACAATATTTGCCACGAAGCCATTGATATTCATGACCCAATTCGTAATAAAAATGTATCTGGATTTTTGCCTGCTGAGCGTTCTTGGTTAGATAATTTCTTGAAAAGCGGCTTCATTGACAGCTTTCGTTTTTTAAACAAAGAACCGGATAATTACACTTGGTGGACGATGCGTTTTCCAACAGCGAGATTGAATAACAAAGGGTGGCGCATCGATTATTGCTTGGTAAGTGAGCCATTGAGAAACCGAATCAAACGTGCTTTGATTTTGCCTGAAGCCAAACATTCAGACCATTGTCCAATTTTGGTAGAAATTGAGTAGATTTGTTGGGAGCTTTTTCCTGCTATACGCTTTATCTTTTTATAAATTTCGGCTTTGAGTGCCTCCGCCTCAATTAAAAAAAGGATATCGCTTCTATCAGGGCTAGGGCGCTACAATAAAAAAGAAAAAATATAGTTTTAGTTACAAATACAATATAAACCCCATTCATCATGATTAAAAAAGTTGCCATCGGATTGTTAGTACTAGCTTTAAGCACTTCTTGTGTGTCTAAAAAAATCTATACCGATTTAGAAAGTAAATATACCGATTTAAAGAAAGAAAATAGAACACTTGCTGACGAAAATGCAGCTTTGGCGAAAGCCAAAAACCAATTAGAATTAGACAGTGCGGCTCTGAAAACAGATTTAGATAGACTGAAAGCCGATTATACTAAATTAAAAGCAGAGCATGAAGCAAATGTAGATAAGTACAAAGCATTGCAGGATTCGTACGCTGCTTTAGAAAAAAACAGTAATGAGTCTTTAGAAAGCAACATGAAGAAAAATCGTGAGTTGCTAGACGAGTTAGACGAAAAAGCCAAAGCTTTGGCTTTAGAGCAAGAGCAACTAAGCAAAAACGCACAACGTTTGAAAGAATTAGAAGACATGATTGCGGCGAAAGAGGCAAGCATGAAAAAACTAAAAGAGACGTTGTCTAAAGCATTGAATAGTTTTGAAGGTAAGGGCTTGACTGTTGAACAAAAAAACGGAAAAGTATACGTTTCTATGGAAAACAAATTGTTGTTTAGTTCGGGAAGTTGGGCGGTAAGTACCGAAGGTAAAAAAGCCGTGGTTGAATTGGGAAAAGTATTGGGAGATAATCCAGACATTGCCGTTTTAATTGAAGGTCACACCGATGATGATGCATTTACTGCTTCAGGACCAATTGCTGACAACTGGGATTTATCGACTAAAAGAGCGACATCGATTGTTGGGATTTTGAGCGAAAATAAAAAAATCAATAAGCAAAATTTGACTGCTGCAGGTAGAGGAGAATTTTCGCCATTAGCGAGTAATACTACTGCTGAAGGAAAAGCAAAAAACCGTCGTATTGAAATTATCTTAACACCAAGATTAGACGCTATTGCAGAAATGTTGAATGAGATTAATTAGTCTCACCTCAAATACATAAATTTATTTTTACAAAAGGCTCAGCATATTGTTGGGCCTTTTTGCTATTTATAGAATCCGTTTCAATTTGTGTTATGAAGTCTGTTAAATCCGTGAACTATTTTAATCGTAAATCATATTCAATTTGGACTAGACTTTTACCATTGTTATTACCATTCCTTTAGTATATTTGTTTCTCAAAAAAAAGCGACTTACAAACATGAAATACACTACTATCCCCAATACTGAAATTAAAGTCAGTAAAATTTGTTTAGGCACCATGACTTTTGGAGAACAAAATTCAGAAGCAGAGGGGCATGCCCAAATGGATTATGCCTTAGAAAACGGGGTTAACTTTTTTGATACGGCCGAGATGTATTCGGTGCCAGGACGTCAAGAAACCTATGGAAGTACCGAACGTATTTTAGGAACTTGGTTTAAAAAAACGGGGAATCGTGACCAAGTAGTTTTGGCAACGAAAATTGCGGGACCAAATCCGGCGTTTACGTATATGCGTGAAAAAGTGGATTTTTCGCCAGCGAGTATTCAGTATGCTTTAGACCATAGTTTGCAACGTTTACAAACAGATTATGTGGATATTTATCAACTGCATTGGCCAGAACGTAAAGCTAATTTCTTTGGACAACGTGGGTTCAAAGCACAAGACGATGCTTGGGAAGATAATATTCACGAGGTATTGACTACTTTGGAACGATTTGTCAAACAAGGAAAAATCAAACATATTGGGTTGTCAAACGAAACACCTTGGGGACTAATGCGTTTCTTAGAAGAGCACAAATACCACAATTTACCTAAAATTAAAACCGTACAAAACCCCTATTCTTTATTGAATCGCTCTTTTGAAGTGGGCAATGCTGAGGTATGTTTGCGCGAAAATGTAGGTTTGTTAGCGTATTCTCCAATGGCTTTTGGACTTTTGTCTGGAAAGTTTTTAAATGGGCAACAACATCCAACTTCTCGATTAGCATTGTTTCCTCAAATGGCAAGATATAGTAGTCCACAATCGGCTGAAGCGACTCGTTTGTATAACGAAATTGCTCAAAGCCATGGATTAACGCTAACACAATTAGCCTTAGCTTTTATTGAGCAACAACCATTTGTAACCAGTACGATTATTGGTGCCACAACTATGGAACAATTAAAAGAAAATATCGATACTATCCAGACAACACTTTCAGACGAAGTGTTGAAAGCGATTGATGGAGTTCAAGCAATTATTCCTGATCCAGCACCATAAAAATAAAAGCTTCCAGTCTTTAAGTCTGGAAGCTTTTTTAATTTATTTCAAACTTCGTATATCGTAAATCGTATATTTTTTTGCCTATTCTTCACCTGTTTTCAGGAATTCAAAATCAAATTCTTCTCTCGGTGGAATAGAATCTACTGCTATACCAGTGGTGTCTTGATGCTTACGAATAGTTAAAAACGCACGCGCATTTCCCGAAAGTGATACCCCATACGGATTGATGCTATCACTAGCTGTTAAAATCCCTCGGCGTAACATCAAATTACTCAAATAACGTTGGTTTTTCAAAGCAAATCCTTTCAGGTTTCCTTGATCGTCAAATTGATACATGAATTTCTTTGGACTTGGAATAATAGTAGCCAAGTACAAACATTCGTTAAACGTTAAATTCGGTGGACTTTTTTGGAAATAAAAACGACTTGCCTCGCCAATTCCGTATACGTTTGGACCCCATTCAATAATATTGAAATAGACCTCTAACATACGTTCTTTGCTTACAATTCGGTTGTTTTCCAAAATGTAAACCAACAGAATTTCTTCCAGTTTACGAGATAAAGTTTTCTCACGAGTCAAGAAGACATTTTTGATTAATTGCATACTGATGGTACTACCACCACGGGAGAATTTTCGGGTTTTGATGTTTTTGATAATCGATTGTTTGAATGCCTCGGTTATAAATCCGCGATGTGTAAAGAAAGAAGGATCTTCGGTAGTCAACACGCATTTTTTCAAATAAGGCGAAATCTGATCCATTGGAGTATAATTCGGATTTGAACTGCCTACAAAAACGGGACGTTGTCGCACATTATCAATAATGGCACGGTACTCAAATTCGCCATTTAATTTTCCTAAATTGGCTTGGCCAAAACGGTAAATACGTAAATTCTCTTTATTCAATTTACTGTCAAAAACAATGTCTTCAGGTTTGTTTTTATTGAACATGAAGTCCAATTTATAATCAAAATTTCCGCTAGCTAACATACCTTGAAAGTTGGTAAACAAACCATCGGGAAGCGAAGTGATAAAATCCTGTGCCTGCATTTTTGGAATACGGATATTCATTTTATAAATGGTATCTTCTTCGGTTTCGTAAGCTAAATACGGGTGGAATTTAATTTTATTCAATTGTACGGTTGAAGAGCTATCTAACGAGATAAAGTCTTCGCCTAGCAAGAATCGGTAATCAAAACGTGCATTGCGAATGACCACATCTTTACTCGCAATTTTAGGATGATTAACTTTCAAATTGGCAATCGAGGAGTAACCATCAATATGGAATTCGTCGCCATCACTTTCAATATTTTCTATATTCAAACGAATGGAATCAAAACTAGAAAGTAAATGAAAACGTTCGTCAAAATACGGTACTTTTATTGGTCCGCCATCCATATTGAAAAACTGAATATCGGCAGTGCGATCTCTGGGGTCAGCTTCTCCAGCAATGCGCCAACGTTGTGCAAAAGTGTTGGTTTTAACATGAATCACACTTTCTAAATCGCCTCCATCCAAAACTAATTTTTTGACATCAATAGTCGCTTTTTTTCCATTGTCATCTAATTTGAAAACCAAGTTTTTAATGTCCATATCCGTTGGCACCAAATTCAATAAGCGAAAAATGATTCGTTTAGCTAAGGCCGCGTAATCTCTTTTTTCATCCGTAACCTCTTGATTTTTGTTCTTTTTTAGAAAAGCATCAAAGTTGCGAACGTTACCTTTTTTTGTCAATTGCACCAAACCGTTTTTGATTTCTAAAGTACCTAATTGCACATCGCCAATGAGTAAATGCCAAAAACTGATACTGGTTTTCATTTTTTGGATTTTGAATAAGGTGTCGGCATGTTTAGGAGCCAAAACCACATCGGTTAGATTTACGGCTGAAATCCCATCAAAAGAAGCTGTTTTTATGGTAAATTTACTATCGTAATCACGATCCATTTTAACGGCCACTTTCTCTAAGGTTACTTTTAAAATTTCGTCTCTGAAATAATAAAATGTAGCCAAAGTAGAAGCCAATAAAACGAAAATAACGCCGAGTGTAATTCCTATTTTCTTCTTGTTGAATCTCATAAAAAATGCAGAATAATTGAAGTTGTAAAGAAAGTAAAAAAAAGCCAATTTTTTAGTTCAAATTAAAAGCGGTAGCAATTTTTTGGAGTGATGCAGAAATCCAAACGAATGTCTTTTTCAAAAACATCGGCAATGAAGGTTTCGGCTTCAAAGAACGAAAGTCCAATTTTGATCGTTTCAGGCGTACATTCAGCTAAAAACTGATCGTAAAAACCTTTACCATAGCCTACACGATTTCCTTTGGTATCGAAAGCCAAAAGAGGTACAAACACCACTTGAATTTTGGACGACGGCACTTCAATTCCGTCCATGGGTTCTGGGATATTGTATTCGTTTTTCTTGATTTTGGTATTGTCAGTAAGCAGGAAATGCGTCATTTTTCGGGTGTCGAAATCGGCTTTCGAAATCACAATTTCCTTGTCTTTGCCAGAAAGTAAATGCAACAAAAATTCGGTATTGACTTCTTTTTGTTCTTCAATGGGTAAAAAAACATGAAAATATGTTTTGTCCCAAATATCAAGTGCTAACACACTATTGGCAATTGCCAAGCTCATTTCTTCGATACTTTCTTCTGAAAGGTTTTTGCGTAAAGCTTTGTATTGCGTCCGTAATTCGGTTTTTGTCATAATCTGCAAAAATAAGAATTGAATTTTCTTTTAAACCATTAAGGCATTAAGTTAAATTTAGGAATCACTTAATGAGCCTTAATTTCTTAATGGTTCCAATTCCTAAAAGTAGCATTAATTTTCGCGCTGCAAAAGAAAACCGATGATTTTGATTTGCAAGAATGTTATTTGTAAATTTGGAAACAATTCGACTCGACTTAAAATGACATTACCCAGCATTGCTTTACAAATACAAACGCTACCAGACAATCCAGGTGTTTATCAATACTACGATAAAGACGGGAAGATTCTGTATGTGGGCAAAGCCAAAAATCTAAAAAAACGGGTTTCGTCGTATTTCAATAAAATTCACGATACGGCCAAAACAAATGTCTTGGTCAAGAAGATTGTAACCATCAAACACATTGTTGTTCCTACCGAAACCGATGCGCTTTTGCTGGAAAATAATTTAATAAAAACCTTGCAACCGCGCTATAACGTATTGTTGCGCGACGATAAAAGTTATCCGTGGTTGTGCATTAAAAAAGAACCATTTTCGCGAATTTTTTCTACCCGACGAATGGTCAAAGATGGCTCAGAATATTTTGGTCCTTATACGAGTTTCAAGACTGTAAATACTATTTTAGACTTGATCAAAGAATTGTATCCGTTGCGCACTTGTAACTTTGATTTGAGTGCTAACAATATTGAAAGCGGTAAGTTCAAGGTCTGTTTAGAATACCATATTGGTAATTGCAAAGGACCTTGCGAAGGATATGAAACGGTTGCCGAATACCAAAAACAAGTTGATGCCATTCGCGAAATTTTGAAAGGAAATTTCAAAGAAAGCATGAAAGATTTTAAGCGTTTGATGGTTGAATTGGCTCAAGAAATGCGTTTTGAAGAGGCTCAAAAAATCAAAGAAAAAATAGAAATCCTCGAAAATTACCAATCGCGTTCTACGATTATCAATCCGAAAATCACCAACATTGATGTGTTTTCGATTATTTCGGATGAAAGTGCGGCCTATGTCAATTTTTTACAAATTTCCCACGGATCGATTATTCGTTCCCATACCATGGAAATCAAAAAGAAATTGGAAGAAACCGACGAAGAATTATTGGAACTAGCTATTATTGAATTGCGAGAGCGTTTTCAATTGTTGTCCAAAGAAGTGATTGTTCCTTTTGAGGTCGATTTGGGCGAAAACATTAAAATTACGGTGCCTCAATTGGGCGACAAAAAGCAAATTTTAGACCTGTCTATTCGCAATGCCAAATTCTACCGCATTGAGCAGTTGAAACAATTACAAATTGTAGATCCTGATCGTCACGTGAACCGAATTATGGCTCAAATGAAAAAAGACTTGCGTTTGCCGGTAGAACCTCGTCATATTGAGTGTTTTGATAATTCCAATATTCAAGGAACCAATCCTGTTTCGGCTTGTGTGGTGTTCAAAGATGGTAAACCCAGCAAGAAAGATTACCGCCATTTCAATATCAAAACAGTTGAGGGACCTAATGATTTTGCTTCTATGGAAGAAGTGGTGTACCGCAGGTACAAACGCCTTTTGGACGAAAACCAACCTTTGCCGCAGTTGATTATTATTGATGGAGGGAAAGGGCAATTGTCTTCGGCTTTAAAAAGCATTGATGACTTGGGGTTGCGAGGAAAAATTACGATTATTGGTATAGCTAAGCGTTTGGAGGAACTATTTTATCCCGGTGATTCCATTCCGTTATATCTCGATAAAAAGTCCGAAACTCTCAAAGTCATTCAGCAATTGCGTAACGAGGCACACCGTTTTGGGATTACCCATCACCGTGACAAACGCAGTAAAGCCGCTCTTAATTCGTCTATAGAATCCATTCCAGGCATTGGCGAAAAGACTATGACTACCTTGATTCAGCATTTCAAAAGTGTCAAAAGATTGAAATTAGCCACCGAAAAAGAAATTTCTGAGGTGGTTGGGCTATCAAAAGCCAAAAAAATTACCGACTTTTACACTACCAAATAATTTTTTATGAGCCTATCCCAGCTGTCCGCTCCAAGTCCTCGATTACAATCTTTTTTTTCTAAGGAAAAAAAAGGAGCTTCTGTTGTCGCTCTTTTTTTTCAAGAAAAAATGAGATTTCAATCTTCGGGGCTTTCCACTTCCATCTGGGGCTTGTTGTTTGCGGTACTATTCGTATTCAGTTTTCAAAATACTTTTGCTCAAGAACAAAAAAGACCTAAAATTGGATTGGTATTAAGTGGTGGAGGAGCCAAAGGATTCGCACACATTGGGGTCTTAAAAGTAATTGAAGAAGCGGGAGTAAAAATTGATTATATTGGTGGTACTAGTATGGGAGCCGTAGTGGGCGGATTATATGCTTCGGGATATAATGCTACACAAATAGATTCTATATTTCAGACTACTAATTTTGATGAATTACTAAATGATTTTGTTCCGAGGTCTTCCAAGAGTTTTTACGAAAAACGGAATGACGAATCGTATGCTTTAGTGCTTCCATTCAATAAATTCCGAATCGGAATTCCCGAGGCATTGTCTAAAGGCTTGTACAACTTTAATCTGTTGAGCAAACTGACTCGAAATGTGCGCCATGTGAGAGATTTTAATCAGTTGCCAACTCCCTTTTTGTGTATTGGAACTAATATTGAAACAGGAAAACAAGTAGTGCTTAACAAAGGAAATTTGGCGCAAGCGATGTTGGCAAGTGCTGCTTTCCCATCCCTTTTTTCACCTATAGAAATTGATGGCGAATTATTAGTTGATGGAGGTGTGGCTAATAATTATCCTATAGAGGAGGTTCGAAATTTAGGTGCAGATATTATAATAGGGGTTAATGTACAGGATGGATTAGCTGATCGATCTCAACTTAAAAATGCTACTAAGATTTTGGTTCAAATTACGAATCTTCAGTCGATTGAAAAGATGAAGAACAAAATTCAAGACACCAATATTTACATTAATCCTGACATTAAAAATTATGGGGTTATTTCCTTTGATAAAGGCAAAGAAATTGTTCAAAAAGGAGAAGAAGCTGCTTTTTCTGTATATGAAAAAATTCACGCTTTGGCGGATTATCAAAAACCATATCAAAAGCCAAAATTGCAATTGGAAAAAGATAGTTTACAGTTTCGTCATGTCTACACCAATGAGTTGAAGAATTTCAATAAAGATTATGTGTTGGGGAAATTGCATTTCAAAACAAGTAAAAAGCTTACTTATGCTGATTTGCAATCAGGAATCAATACGATCAATGCTACCCAAAATTTCAGCGCTATTAGTTATTCGTTTGAGCCAGGTGAAAATGGAGAAAGTCTAAATTTGAGTTTAGTGGAGAATCCTACTAAAGATTATTTAAAATTTGGCTTGCATTATGATGGCTTGTTTAAAAGTGGCGTTTTGATTAATTTAACCCATAAGAAGGCATTGTTCAAAAATGACATTGCTTCGCTTGATTTGGTTCTTGGAGATAATTTTAGATACAATTTAGATTATTATATCGATAATGGGTTTAATATTAGTTTCGGGTTTAGGTCGCAGTTCAATCAATTTAATCGCAATGTAACTAAATCTTTAGGAGACTTAAATTTGATGCCTTTTGGAATAGATGCAGTTAATGTTGATTTTTCAGATTTAACTACTCAAGCTTACATCCAGTCAGGCTTTGCACAAAAGTTTTTAGTTGGAGCAGGAGCTGAGTTGAAATATTTAAAAATCAAATCAGATATTTTGACTAATACTAATTCGACGATTGATAACAGCAGCTATTGGAGTGCTTTTGGGTATATGAAATATGATTCTTTCGACAATAAATATTTTCCAAAAACAGGCTGGTATTTTGCGGCTGATTTTCAGTCGTATCTATTGTCTTCAAATTACACGACTAATTTTTATCCTTTTTCAATCCTTAAAGCAGATTTTAGAAAGGCAATTACTTTTTTTAATAAGGTAACTTTCAAATTTCAAGGAGATGCAGGAGCTTCTATTGGTAGTGATAGTGTTCCTTTCTTTAATTTTGTTTTAGGAGGATACGGATTTAATCCTATTAATAATTTTAAGCAATTTTATGGTTACGATTTTTTAAGTGTAGCCGCTAATAGCTATATTAAGGCTAGTGGAACAGTTGATTATCAGTTTTATAGAAACAATCACCTGAATTTTTCTGCTAATTTTGCTAATTTAGATCATAATCTATTTTCGTCAGTAAATTGGATTGCTTTTCCTAAATATTCAGGTTACGCAGTTGGATATGGGTTAGATACTGCTATAGGTCCTGTTGAAGTTAAATATTCGTGGTCTCCAGAAAATGCCAAAGGATATACCTGGTTTGGAGTTGGTTTTTGGTTTTAAGACTTTAATTAGACGTTTTTGACCTTGAAAACTCTTAAAATTTTGAATTTTATTGTGAATTTTGACAGATTTTGTTCAAAATAAATTAAAATAATCATTAAAAAAGGCACTTATTTTTTTATTATGTAAAAAAATAAGTGTTTTCGGTTTTATAAATGACAAATCTTCTGTTAAAGTATATTTTTAGAAAAAAAATTGATTCAACTTGCTGTAAATTTGTAAAACAAAAATGAAAGGGGTGGTTTCCTTTCGATTTTTGATATAAATTTTCATAATTTATAGTTTTTTGGTTAGTTAATAGCACAAAAACTCAGTCAATATTTGACTGAGTTTTTTTGTTTTAATACTTTTGGTACGGAATTGGTAATTCTAACTAGTAAGTACACCAAAATCAAGATGAAAAAATTCGCCTCCTTCATAGTTTTCTTAATCACCATTTCTTCGTATTCCCAAAAAGAAGATGCTTTCGGTGCCGGGGAATGGTTTAAATTCCGAATTCATTATGGTTTTGTCAACGCGGGCTATGCCACTTTGGAGGTCAAAGATGCTACTGTAAACAATACAAAAGTATTTCATGTTATTGGCAAGGGCTATACCACGGGAGTTTCTCGATTTTTCTTTAAAGTAGATGATTTGTATGAAAGTTACATTGATAAATCAACTAATAATCCCTATCAGTTTGTTCGAAAAATAGATGAAGGTGGTTACACCAAAAACCAAGAAGGATTCTTTACACCTTCTGCTAATAGAATTTTGGTCAAAGATTATAAAAACGATACAGAAAAGACGTTTGTAATTCCTAAAAATACGCAGGACATTATGTCTGCCTTTTACTATTTGCGAAATTTCCCAAGTATTGACAAAATTAAACCCGGAGAATCTGTTGCTATTGATATGTTTTTTGATGAAGAAACTACAAAGTTTAAGTTAAAATTCATTGGTCGGGAAGATATTACTACTAAATTTGGCACTATTGCTACCATGGTATTCCGTCCCTTGGTTCAATCAGGGAGGGTTTTTAAAGAGCAAGAAAGTGTAACCGTTTGGATTTCAGATGATGACAATAAAATTCCATTGAGAATCCAAGCAAGCCTTGCCGTAGGTTCCATAAAAGCCGATTTAGACGCATTCAAAGGATTAAAAAATCCGTTTAAAGTAAAACAATAATGACTAGTACCGATAGTACAAAGGCTATTTTAAAAGAAATTGATTTAAAATACGACGCCATAAATCAAAAAACCGAAACCCATCTAGAAGGGCTGCTCTGGTCTAAACCCATAACGTATTGGGATTATATTCAGACTGATGCTTTGCTGAGCCTTCAAACTCAAAGAACAACGCTTCCAGACGAGATGGTTTTTATCATGTACCACCAAGTCAATGAATTGATTTTCAAAATGATTTTATGGGAAATGCAACAAATATCGTATTGTCAGGATATTAAAATTGATTTTTTTACGGAGCGATTAATGCGAATTAGTCGCTATTTTGATATGTTGACTACTTCTTTCGAAATTATGGAAAACGGAATGGAAGTGGAACAGTACATGAAATTTAGAACCACTTTGACACCAGCGAGTGGTTTCCAAAGTGCACAATACCGATTGATTGAATTTTGCTCTACCGATTTAATTAATTTGATTGATTATCGATTTAGATCATCTATTAACAGAGATACTTCGTATGAATTTGCTTTTGAACATTTGTATTGGCAAGCCGCGGGTAAAGACTATAAAACAGGAGAAAAATCATTTCTTTTGGAAGAGTTTGAAAGAAAATATAAAAATATTTTCTTGAGTCACATGCAAGAGTACAACACGATTAATATTTGGCAAAAATTCAAACAGTTGCCTCTAGAAGATCAAAACAATTCTGAATTGATTCAAGCAATGCGCCATTATGATTACACTGTAAATATTACATGGGTAATGCAGCATTTGAATGTGGCCATTAAGTATATTGATCAAAGTGGCATTGGAGATGGTGAAGCCACAGGGGGGAGCGATTGGAAAAAATACATGCACCCTAAATACCAAAGAAGAATCTTTTTTCCTGAACTTTGGAGCGCTGAAGAAATAGCGCAATGGGGAGAACCAAAATAATACGATTACCAAATGTTAAAAAGAATACAGCCCTTTTTCGTAAGCCTACTAATTGTGTTGACCATTGTTTCTTGCACTAAAAACCAAGAAACTATAGAAGAACAAGAAGCAAAAAAGACTCCTTTGGCAAGCGAGTTTGGATTTATGTATGCTGATTTTAACGTAATTCACGATACTATTAAAAAAGGAGATACATTTGGGAGTATTATCGAAAAACAAAATATTGGAGACAAAAAAGTGTATGATATCATCGAGAAAGTGAAAGATACTTTTGATGTGCGTATCATGCGTTACAACAAGCCCTATGTTTTGCTTCGATCTAAGCATAAGAAGAACAAATTACAGGTTTTTATCTATCAACCTGATGCGGTCAATTATTATGTAATTGATTTGAGAGATACTTCGGTGGTGGCGTATAAAAAAACGAAACCTATCAAAATCAAACGAAGAACGATTGGCGGCGTGCTGAAAAGTTCGCTTTCTGAAACGTTGGAGAGTGCAAAAGTGGAAGGCTCTTTGGCAAGCAAAATCACCAAAATCTATGCTTGGTCGATTGATTTCTTCAAATTAAAAAAAGGAGATCGATTTGCTTTAACCTTCACGGAAAGATATATTAATGATTCTATTTATGATGGAGTTGATAGTTTAGAAGCCGCTTTTTTCGAATACAAAGGAAAGATAGTATATGCATTTCCCTTTGCTTCTAATTCGTCGGGGAAAATTGAATATTATGACGACGAGGGAAAAACGTTGAAGAATTTTTTCTTAAAAACACCCATTAAATTTAGTCGAATTACTTCTAGATACAGCTCTAATCGATTGCATCCTGTTCAAGGAATTTGGAAAGCGCACAAAGGAACCGATTATGCGGCTCCTTATGGAACACCGATTACAACTACTGCAGCAGGTGTGGTAGAACAAACGGGTTTCACTACAGGAAATGGCAATTTTGTAAAAGTCAAACACAACGGAACGTATTCGACACAATACCTTCACATGTCTAAAATTTTAGTAAGACGTGGGCAACATGTTACACAAGGACAAGTTATCGGTTTAGTAGGAAGTACAGGTTTGGCTACAGGGCCTCATGTGTGTTATCGTTTTTGGAAAAACGGCGTTCAAGTTGATGCATTACGTTTAAAATTACCAACAGGAGAATCAATGTCGGGTGTTTCTAAAAAAAGATACTTGCAGCAAATCGAACCACTAAAAAGAGAGTTGGATAGTGTAGCCAACTTATAAAAACACTTCTTTCCTTAAAAATTGTGATATGTTTTGGGTACAATTTGTATTCAAACTAATTTCAGTATTTTTGCCCCAAATTCAAAAACAACAAAACAAACCAATTATAAAAATGGCTTTACAAACAGTTAATCCTACCCAAACTGCTACTTGGGCAAAATTGCAACAACATTATGATGCAATTGCATCGACTACTATGCAAGAATTATTTCAAGCAGATGCATCAAGAGTTGAAAACTTCAATTTAAAATGGAATGATTTCCTTTTGGATTATTCTAAAAATAGAATCAACCAAGAAACGGTAACTTTATTATTGGAATTAGCCAATCAAGTAGGACTCAAAGAAGCTATCGCTTCTTATTTTGAAGGAGAGTTAATTAATCAAACAGAAAATAGAGCCGTACTTCATACTGCTTTGCGTGCCAAAGAATCGGCAGTAATTAACGTAGAAGGTCAAAACGTAATGCCTGAAGTGTATGCTGTTAAAAATAAAATCAAAGCTTTTACTAACGAGGTGGTATCTGGCAAAAGAACGGGTTATACAGGAAAAACGTTTACAGATATCGTTAATATTGGTATTGGAGGTTCAGACTTAGGACCTGCTATGGCAGTTGAAGCGTTGCAGTTCTATAAAAATCATTTGAATGTGCATTTCGTTTCTAATGTAGATGGAGATCACGTTAATGAAATTATCAAGAAAATAAATCCAGAAACGACATTATTTGTCATTGTTTCTAAAACGTTCACTACGCAAGAAACATTAACGAATTCAGAAACCATTAAAGAATGGTTTTTAAAATCAGCCCAACAAGAAGACGTGGCGAAGCATTTTGTTGCCGTTTCTACTAATTTAGATAAAGTAACGGAGTTTGGAATTAATCCAGACAATGTTTTTCCAATGTGGGATTGGGTTGGAGGCCGTTTTTCTTTGTGGAGTGCGGTAGGCCTTTCTATTAGTTTGGCTATTGGATTTGAAAATTATGACGCGTTATTAAGTGGAGCTAATGAAATGGACGACCATTTCAAGAATACTGATTTTGACCAAAACATTCCCGTAATCTTAGCTTTATTGAGTGTTTGGTACAATAATTTCTTTGGAGCTGAAAGTGAAGCTTTGATTCCGTACACACAATATTTGCAAAAATTGGCGCCTTACTTGCAACAAGGAACTATGGAAAGTAATGGTAAAAGTATAGGGCGCGATGGTAAGCCAGTTAATTACCAAACAGGCACGATCATTTGGGGAGAACCAGGAACCAATTCACAACACGCCTTTTTTCAATTGATTCACCAGGGAACCAAAGTTATTCCAGCTGATTTTATCGGATTTGTAAAACCATTGTACGGAGATGATAATCACCATGACAAATTGATGTCAAACTTTTTTGCACAAACAGAAGCTTTGTTGCATGGTAAGACAGAAGCGCAAGTACAAGCTGAATTTGATAAACAAGGTTTGTCTAAAGAAAAGGCAGCGGCTTTATTGCCATTTAAAGTATTTACTGGAAACAAACCAACTAATACGTTGTTGATTCAGAAATTAACTCCAAAATCTTTAGGGTCGCTTATCGCGATGTACGAACATAAGATTTTTGTTCAAGGAGTAATTTGGAATATTTTTAGTTTTGATCAATGGGGAGTTGAATTAGGAAAACAATTAGCTAATTCTATTCTAGATGAAATTAATACTAAAACAGTTAAAAATCATGATAGTTCAACTTCGTTTTTATTGAATCACTTTTTGAAAAATAAATAATTAGAGAACTCGATTATAAAAAAGTTATCCGAAAAGCGTTTTGAATCCTTTCAAAGCGCTTTTTTTGTTGAATTTAATAGTTATTAAATATAATTTTTTGAGAATTTTATTTATTTGTTGCGAAATCAATAAAAAAGCAATTTAAAATATTTTAAATGTATTTTTTTAATCCCGACCCCCTGAAAAATCGTTATTAATTCAAAAAAAACACTTAAAAGGTGATTTTTTTAACGTTGTATTAACGTATTAAGATAAAAATGTTATAATTTTGCCAAAAATAAATTAACAAAACAACAATGAAAACAATGAAAAACTGGTTACTTACAGGATTAATGTTTTTAATAGTTTCTACCGCTTTCGCACAAGGGAAAGTATCTGGAACTGTTACAGATGGTAAAGGTTCTTTGCCTGGAGCAAATATTGTTATTAAAGGAACAAAAATTGCTGTTTCAACAGATTTTGATGGAAAATTTTCTATCAACACAACAGCTAATTCAGGAGAATTAGTGGTTAGCTTTATTGGATATCAAGCTAAAACAGTTAAATTTAATGGTGCTGCTAATTTAGGTACAATTGTTTTAACTGCTGATGACAATCAATTACAAGAAATTGTAGTTAAGTCAGGAGTTGTTGATATTGCTAAAGATAGAAAAACACCGGTAGCGGTTTCTACAATTAAAGCTGCTGAAATTCAAGAAAAATTAGGAACTCAAGAGTTTCCTGAAATCTTGAAAAATACACCATCTGTATATGCTACAAAAGGTGGTGGTGGTTTTGGAGATTCAAGAATTAACATTCGTGGATTTGATCAAAAAAACATTGCAGTTATGATTAACGGGGTTCCTGTTAATGATATGGAAAACAGTTCTGTATACTGGAGTAACTGGGCAGGTTTGTCTGATGTAACTTCTGCTATGCAAGTACAAAGAGGTTTAGGATCTTCTAAATTGGCTATTTCTTCTGTTGGAGGAACAATCAACGTAGTGACTAAAACGTCTGATATGAAAGAAGGTGGTTCTGTTTCTACAGGTTTTGGTAACGCTAATTATTTAAAAACACAAGCTTCTTACAATACAGGTTTAATGAAAAACGGACTTTCAGCTTCTGTTTTATTAAGCTCAACTACTGGAGACGGATACGTTGATGGGACTAAGTTTGAAGGAAAAAATTACTTTATCGCTTTAGGTTACAAACCAAACGACAAACATGATTTCCAATTTACTTTTACAGGTGCGCCTCAATGGCATAACCAAAGAAGTACTTATATTACAATTGCTACTTACCAAAAATACGGTACAGTTGATCAACCAAATACACGATACAACTCTGATTGGGGGTATTTGAATGGTGAGCAGTTTAATATGAAAAGAAACTTCTATCACAAACCAGTAGCGTCTTTGAACTGGGATTGGAAAATTAATGAAACTACAAAATTATCTACTGTTCTTTACGGATCTTGGGGTCGTGGAGGAGGTTCTACTGCAGTTGGTGGGATTAAAAGTTATAACTATCTTAATGATGCATTTAGAACTCCAGCAGGTTTAGTTGATTTTGATAAAATTTATGCTTACAATTCTGGACAAACAGTTCTTATCAATGGGATTGCTTCAACTAGAACAGTAGTTGGAGGACAATATCAAAACAGTACAAGTACAGGTTCAACAACTACTTCAACTGCAGGTATTTCAAGAATCTCTTCGTTTAACTCACATGACTGGTATGGTGGAGTTGTAACTTTAAATAAAAAAATCGGAAAAAATTTGTCTTTCGATATAGGGATAGATGCTAGAACTTATACTGGAATTCACTATCAAGATTTAAATAGTCTTTTAGGAGGAGGTAACTTCCTTGATAATACAAATGTTAACTCTCCAAACAGGGTATTAACTGAGAAATATTCTGTTAGTCCTTCATTGAATCCATTTGCTCCATCTTCTGTGAATGAAAAAATCGGATATGATTACGATGGTGGTGTTAATTGGACAGGTGCCTTTACTCAATTAGAATATTCAAATGATAAATTAACTGCATTTGTTCAAGGTGCTATTTCACAACAAGGATTTAAGAAAACAGACCGTTTTACTTATTTAGCGGCTAATCCACTTTCTGAGACAAGTTTTGAGAATATTTTAGGAGGAAATGTAAAAGCAGGAGCAAATTACAACATTAACCAACAACATAATGTATTTGTAAATGCTGGATATTATTCTAAACAACCATTTTTTAGCGCAGTTTATCCAAACAATAAGTCTCTTTTAAATGGGAATTTAGTTAATGAAAAAGTATTAGGCTTTGAAGCTGGATACGGTTTCAGATCATCAAGATTTAATGCAAATGTGAATTTATATAATACAGAGTGGAAAGACAGATATCAAAGATCTAATGATGGAAGTACTACAAATGTAGGTGGTTATTACGACTTCTCAGGTATTACAGAGGTTCACTCAGGAGTTGAGGTAGAAGCTACTGCTAAAATTGATAACAGATTAAGATTGAATGCAATGTTCTCTTTAGGTAATTGGAGATACAAAGGAAATAGTATCAGTAATAGATATGATGTTTCAAATAATCCAGTTGCAGGTGGGACTTCAACAACATTATATTTAGATGGTGTTAAAGTTGGTGATGCTGCTCAAACAACAGCTTCTTTAGGAGCTTCTTATGAAGTATTGCCAAGAGTGATTGTAGATGCTAATTATAATTATAACAATAAATTATATGCGGCTATTTCGCCAGCAAACTTTTCATCTGCTACTAATAAAGGTTCTTTGGAATTACCTTCTTACGGTCTTGTTGATGCAGGTTTCTCATACAAATTACTTGTAGGAAAAGATAAAGCAAATTCAGTAAACTTTAGATTGAATATTAACAATTTATTTGATACAGTTTATATTGCAGAGTCAAAATCTAATATTTTTGCAAGTGATTATATTTCAGGTACTTCAGGTCCAACTTATGACATGATGAGAAGAACATATAATGGGGTAGCTGATGCTAACCAAGTATACTTCGGATTTGGAAGAACTTGGAACTTTAGTTTACGTTACAACTTCTAATAAAAGTTAAACCTATATTTAAACGGCATTCTCTTGAAAAAGAGGATGCCGTTTTTTTTATGCCTTTTTTTTATTACATTTGAAATTCAAAAATTAGTAAACATGTACGAATTCATTCAAAAATTTCATTCAGGTTGGGCTTTCTTGGCCATCTTGGTTTTAGTAATAGCGGTAGTTAATTCTTTTATCGGAAAAAGTTCAAATAGAGAATTCACAGCCAAAGACCGTAAAATTGCTCTTTTTGCTTTGATTGGAACTCATACTCAATTATTAGTAGGATTAGTTTTGTATTTTGTGTCTGGAAGAGGTTTTGCTTCTTTAGGACAAATGGGAGAAGCAGAGTTGCGTTTAACTTCATTGGAGCATCCGTTAGTTAATATTATTGCTATTGCATTAATTACTGTGGGTTGGTCTAAACATAAAAAAGCAGTTTCAAGTGAATTGAAGTTCAAATCGATAGCCATTTTTTATGGATTAGGATTAGTTCTAATCTTGAGTAGGATCCCTTGGAGTTTATGGTTCTAAAATTATAAAGTCCTGAAAAGGACTTTTTTTATCTATTGTGTAGCTTTAGATATCAACTTAATAAAGAATAAATGAGAAAAAGGATAGTAGTGTTTTTTTTGGTTGCAATAGTTGGTTTGGCCTGGAGTCAAACGGCTTCTGTAGTCAAACAAAAAGCAACAATTGCGAAAGATACTGTTAAAAAGAATAAGCTAGGATTGGTTCAACAAGAAATGCCAATTGATAGTGCTTTTGTTTTACCTATAAAATGGAAGTCTTTTAAAAAATCGGCTAATGCATCATATTACGCAGATAAGTTTAATGGTAAACGCACTACTAGTGGGAAAAAATTTAGCAACAATGGCTATACCGCAGCACATAAAAAATTACCTTTTGGAACTAAAATAAAAGTGACTAATGAGGCTAATGGTAAATCAGTGGTTGTTGAAGTGACCGACAGAGGGCCTTTTGTACGTTCCAAAGAAATTGATCTTAGCAAACGCGCTTTTATGGAAATCGCACAAAGTAAATCTAGCGGTCAGATGAAGGTCACTTTAGAAGTCGAAAAATAACATTACCAACTTGTAAAAGGATGTTGACTTAAATAGGAATTGTAATAGCGATTGTCGTTTGTAACTTCCTCTCCCAACCAAATTGGTGTTTCAAAAGTTTCCGTTTCTGATTGTAGTTCCACTTCAGCCATAATCAGACCTTTGTTTTCTCCATAGAATTCGTCTACTTCAAAAATATGCCGACCCACCTGAATTTCATAGCGTATTTTTTCAATTACTCCTTTTTCACATAGCTGTAATAATTCCTTTGCTTCAGCAACTGGAATTTCTTTTTCCCATTCAAAACGAGATAATCCTGATTCGTTTGTTTTTCCTTTTATGGTAAGATATCCTTTTTCGCCTTTTATGCGAACTCTTACAGCTCGTTCAGGCGCAGAACTCAAATAGCCTTGTGCGATATGATTTTGACGCAATACATCGCTTTTAAATGCATCTGAAATAACTAAAAATTTTCTTTCTATTTCTACCATAGCTATTAATTGGTTTTCTGGTTCTCAAAGTTAGCTGTTTTCAGCTTATCCTTTTTGTATAAATTTGTGGAATGGTTGAAATTAACTCCAATAGAAAGATTATTCACATTGACATGGATGCATTTTATGCTTCTGTGGAGCAAATGGATCATCCCGAATTAATGGGTAAGCCTATTGCTGTTGGAGGTTCTGAAAATAGAGGAGTAGTGGCTGCGGCAAGTTACGAGGCTAGAAAATTCGGTGTTCGTAGTGCCATTAGTGGAGTTCTCGCTAAAAAGAATTGTCCCGACTTAATTTTTGTTAAACCTCGATTTGATCGATATAAAGAAATTTCGAATAAAATCCACAAAATCTTTCATGATTATACCGACCTAGTAGAGCCATTGTCGCTGGATGAAGCGTATTTAGATGTTACTCACAATAAAAAAGGAAATCCGAGTGCTACCTTATTGGCACAAGAAATTAGAATGCGCATTTTGAACGAGGTGGGCTTGACAGCTTCGGCGGGGATCTCAGTCAATAAGTTTGTTGCCAAAATAGCAAGTGATTATAACAAACCCAACGGACAAAAGACGGTTAATCCAGAAGAAGTGCTTTCGTTTCTAGAGACATTACCCATTCGAAAATTCTATGGTGTGGGTAAAGTGACTACCGAAAAAATGTACCAATTAGGGATTTTTACTGGTTTAGAATTAAAGAGTAAATCGATAGAATTTTTAGAAAAACATTTTGGCAAATCGGGAGCGTTTTATTATCACGTAGTGCGCGGCATTCACAATAGTGAGGTGAAGCCTAACCGAATCACAAAATCAGTTGCAGCAGAGCATACTTTTGACACCAATTTGTCTTCTGAAATTTTTATGTTGGAACAACTTGAAAAAATTGCTGCTAATTTAGAGCGACGTTTGAAGAAACATAATATTGCAGGTAAAACAGTGACTTTGAAAATTAAATATAGCGATTTTACACAACAAACTAGAAGTAAAACGGTGCCTTATTTTATTGCTGACAAGGGATTGATTATTGAAAATGTAAAAGAATTACTGTATCAAGAGCGAATGAAGGATTCGGTTCGCTTACTCGGTATTTCCTTGAGTAATTTGAATACCGAACAAAAGAAAACAGTGGTAGTACAATTGCAGTTTGCGTTTTAAGATACAAAAGTATGGAAGCCTTTTATTAAAAAACCCCATTACAATTTTAGTAATGGGGTTTTATTTTTATTTGGCAGAGTCTAATTAGTCTCTGCTGTTTAGTTTAGAAAGCAATCGTAAGAATTCCATATACAACCAAACTAACGTAATCATTAGTCCCATAGCGCCATACCATTCCATATATTTTGGCATTTTTCTACTAGCCCCTTCTTCAATTTGGTCAAAATCTAAGAATAAATTCATCGCTGCAATTACAATAACAAAAACGCTGATTCCGATACTCATCATTGAATTTCCATAGTGTACAGGTACAAAACTTGTAAACAACGAAATCAACCATGAAATTAAGTAATATGTAGCAATTGCTAAAGTAGCCGCTATTACAATAGATTTGAATCGTTCCGTAACTTGTATAATTTTAAATTTATATAAACCTAAACAAACTGCAAAGGTAACTAATGTTGCTCCAACGGCTTGTGTCACAATTCCTGGATATTTGATTTCAAAAATTGCGGAGATGCCACCAATGAACAAGCCTTCAAAAACAGCGTATCCAGGTGCTAAATAACCAGAAAGTTGTGGTTTAAAAGTAGCAATTACTACTAAAATAAGTCCCATAATTGCTCCGCCAATCATTGGAACCATTGGACTTTGTCCATTTGCTGCCATCCACCAAGTAATCATAGCTGCGGCAGTCAATAGTAAGAATAGAATCAAACTTTTGTTCATAGTTCCTGCTATGGTCATGGTTTGTTCATGACCAATAATAGTCGCTTCGTGAACTTCTTCTTTAGTAGAGGTAAATATTTTATTGTTTAAGAACGGGTTTTTTGAATTTGAACTCATAATATTGTTAGATTTAGTATTTCAAAAGTAAAATATATTTTGATAAATAAATGTTTAATTATTCATAAAATTATTACAATAAAAAAAGCCCTCAATTAGAGGGCTTTTTTGAAAATATAGTAACTGATTATTCTATTTCAGAAACTCTTAAGGTGTTTACCATTCCTTTGTCAGTAATAGGCATAGCTGCTAAGTTGATTAAGAAATCACCTTTTTCAACAAATCCTTTTTGTCTTGCAATTTCGTTTACATCTGTTACCGTATCATCAGTACTTACTGATTTAGCATAGTAAAACGATTTAACTCCCCATAAAAGGTTCAATTGCGTTAAGATTCGTTTGTTTGATGTGAAAACTAAAATATGAGCTGATGGTCTCCAAGATGAGATTTGAAAAGCAGTATAACCACTATTTGTTAAAGTACAGATAGCTTTTGCTTTAATTACGTTAGCCATTTGAGCTGCATGCTGACAAATTGTTTTAGTAATAAAACGGTTTGTTCTTACTTGCGGTGTGTTTTGAGGTACTTTGATTAGCGGAGAATCTTCAACTGCTTCAATGATTTGAGTCATTTTTTGGATTACTTGAACAGGATAGTTTCCTGCTGCTGTTTCTCCAGAAAGCATTACGGCATCAGCACCGTCCATAACCGAGTTGGCTACGTCGTTTACTTCCGCACGAGTTGGAGTTAAACTAGTAATCATGGTTTCCATCATTTGTGTTGCCACAATCACCGGAATACGAGCGGTTTTAGCTCTAACGATTAATTCTTTTTGCACCAACGGTACTTCGTGAGCAGGAAGTTCTACTCCTAAATCTCCACGAGCCACCATTAAAGCATCGCAATACGCTACAATTTTGTCCATGTTCTCTAATGCTTCTGGCATTTCGATTTTGGCAATAATTGGAATTTTAAATTCGGAATGCTCAGCGATTAATTCTTGAAGATCTTGCAAGTCTCTTGGCGTTTTTACGAATGAAAGTGCAATCCAATCTACTTGTTGTCCAATGGCAAAAATAGCATCTGCAATATCTTTTTCAGTCAATGCAGGAAGAGAAATTTTAGTGTTTGGAAGGTTAACCCCTTTTTTAGATTTCAATTCACCACCTTGAATTACTTTGGCAACTACCTCAGTTTTCTTGTCAGTTGAAACAATTTCGAAAATTAATTTTCCATCATCCAACAAAATTCTTTCCCCTGGATTTACATCGTTTGGAAAGTTTTGGTATTTCATGAAAACTCTTTCTTTAGTTCCAATGATATCTTCTGCAGTAGTGAAAGTGATTAAATCGCCATCATTAACTACTACACCTTCTTCCATAACTCCTACACGAAGCTTAGGGCCTTGTAAGTCGGCTAAAATACCTGTTGTATAACCGTATTCTTCATTGATGCTACGAATAGCGTTAATACGCTCTTTTACATCGTTATAATCTGCATGCGAAAAATTTATTCTAAACACATTAACTCCTGCTTCAATCATGTCTTTGATGATCTCTCTGGTGCTACATGCAGGTCCAAGTGTGGCTACAATTTTTGTTTTCTTGTTTGTTTTAAGCATTTCTATTAAAAAATTAGATTGTTTTTAGATTTTATTGTTTCTGTGTCAACTACATAAACTGTAGATAGACTTTTAATGGTTTTTAGTTTTGTTAGAATTTCGTTGATTTTCACATCATCTTCATCGCTTTCAATTTTTAAAAAATAGTCCACCTTTTTCAATTCGGGAAGCAAAAATACTTTTGTAGCAACTTCCTGAGTACTGTTTGAAAATAAATCTTGGTTTATTATTTCTTTTTTTCCAATAACTTCATTCTTGTTTTGAATTAAATTCCAAGAGATAAAATTATCTTCGTCATCAAAGTAAAATCTTGAAAATTGAGTTTCACCTTCTTTGATACTAATGTGAATCTCATCCTTGCTTTTACTTAAATTGATTGGAAGGTGTTGATTGATAAAATAAGCCAATCGGTAGTCCTCCAATGTAGTATGAATGGCAATTAGATAATAATCTATTTCGTCGAATTCGTCAAGATCTAATTTATGAATAGCCATGTCATCACAAAATAAGGTGTAAATATACTATTTCTAATTTAGCTTGTGACTCGAAACCCGTGTTGTTTTTATTAAATTATCAACGAAAACGTTATAGATTGAAGAAAATCGTATTATTTTTTGTCTATTTTTTCTTGAAATGCAAAATAGGCACGTTGGGACGCTTTTTCTTCAGCTTTCTTTTTGGAAGTAGCTCTGGCTTTGGCAATTACTTTTTCGTCAATGCTCAGCTTAACGCCAAAGAGTCTTTCTCCATCAATGCCGTTATCTTCAAAAATATCGTAATGAAATTGTCTTTTCTCTTTTTGGCACCATTCAATAACCAAACTTTTGTAGCTGATTACTTTGCCTTCTAATCGGGCAATATCTACATACGGAATAATGACTCTTTTTTGAATGAATTTTTCGCAAAATTCGTAGCCTTTATCCAAATAAATTGCGCCTACTAAGGACTCGAAAATGTTCCCGTGGATATTATCCCCAAAATGCTGAACAGGCACTTTACTTTCTACAAATTGTACTAGATTTAAGTCTTTTCCTAATTCGTTTAAATGTTCTCTACTGACAATTTTGGAACGCATTTTAGTTAAATATCCTTCGTCGCCCGTTGGGGCTTCGTTGAAAAGATGAGCAGCAATTACAGCGCTTAGCATGGCATCGCCAAGGAACTCTAAACGTTCGTAATTAAGAGGATTTCCTACTTCGTCTAAAATGTTAGAAGACCGATGTGTGAATGCTTTTTTATAAAAATCAATATTTCTAGGTGCAAATCCAAGAATTTTTTCGATAGCACCAAAAAAAATCCCGTCTTCAAGAGAACGGGATTTTGAAAATATTTTTTTAATAATACGCATAGTACTATTTTAGAAGTCTAATTTTTTAACCAATACACAAGCATTGTGACCACCAAAACCAAAAGTATTACTCATCAATACTTTAACATCTCTTTTTTGAGCTACGTTAAAGGTGAAGTTTAATTTTGGATCGATGTTTTCATCGTCTGTAAAATGGTTAATTGTTGGAGGAATAATTCCGTATTTCAAAGAAAGAATAGACGAAATTGTTTCAATTGCCCCAGCGGCACCTAACAAGTGACCTGTCATTGACTTCGTTGAATTCAGGTTCATCGTGTAAGCGTGATCTCCAAAAACTTGTTCGATTGCTTTAGATTCAGCTAAATCTCCTAAAGGAGTAGAAGTTCCATGCATGTTTACTCCGTCAACATCAGTAGGTTTTAGACCAGCATCTCTCAAACAGTTCAACATTACGTTTCTTGCGCCTAATCCTTCTGGATGTGGAGCAGTGATATGATAGGCATCGGCTGACATTCCGCCTCCACCAATTTCACAATATATTTTTGCGCCACGAGCTACGGCGTGTTCGTATTCTTCTAAGATTAATGCTCCAGCTCCTTCTCCAAGTACAAATCCGTCACGGTCTTTGTCCATCGGTCTTGAAGCGGTTTTAGGATCATCGTTTCTGGTAGAAAGGGCGTGCATTGCATTAAATCCTCCCATTCCAGCAATTGTTACCGCAGCTTCTGAACCACCAGTAACCATAACATCGGCATGACCTAAACGAATATAATTAAAAGCATCAATAATTGCATTGGTAGATGAAGCACAAGCTGAAACAGTTCCAAAGTTAGGTCCTCTAAAACCGTATTTTATAGAAATGTGTCCGCAAGCAATATCACCAATCATTTTTGGGATGAAAAACGGATTGAATTTTGGTGTTCCATCACCAGCAGCAAAGTTTAACACCTCAATTTGAAATGTTTCTAATCCGCCAATTCCGGATCCCCAGATGACTCCAGCACGATCTTTGTCTAATTTTTCTAAATCAAAATTAGCATCATTCATCGCTTCTGTTGAAGAAACTACCGCATATTGTGCATAACGGTCCATTTTTCGAGCTTCTTTACGATCTATAAAATCCTCAACATTGAAATTTTTCAATTCGCAAGCAAATTGTGTTTTGAATTTTGAAGCATCAAAATAAGTGATAGGAGCAGCACCACTAACGCCGTTGATTAGTCCGTCCCAATATTCTTGAATGTTATTTCCAATAGGAGTTAATGCTCCTAAACCTGTAACAACTACGCGACGTAATTCCATAGCTTCTGTATTTTTTATCTTTAAACAAACAAAACCCACGATTTCTTTTTTGTATTATTATTACAAAAGAGCTGTGGGTGCTGAATTATATATGTTTTTTTGATTGAAATTCAATCACTAATTAAATTTAATAAAAATAATAACACCCGAGTACAAAAAAGTATCGGGTGTTTAAGTATTATTTTTTAGCTTCCTCGATGTATGAGATTGCTTGACCTACAG
>Ga0213920_1000360_pt1 | contig 38506 bp, 38 predicted proteins | sample McNCre1117MG_FD_161054 | JGI IMG/M metagenome (GOLD analysis project Ga0213920, IMG submission 161054) | Freshwater microbial communities from McNutts Creek, Athens, Georgia, United States - 11-17 MG | ecosystem: Environmental > Aquatic > Freshwater > Creek | place: USA: Georgia | collected...
GTCATGGAGACCGACACTGTGTCCAACGGAATTTCGTTGAACAAAATCTTCATGTCTTCCACCGAGTCAATGGCCACACCAGCCTTGCCCACGTCACCGGTCACACGGGGATGGTCCGAGTCGTAGCCACGGTGGGTCGCCAAGTCAAACGCGACCGACACGCCTTGGCCGCCTGCGGCCAACGCTTTGCGGTAAAAAGCATTCGATTCTTCGGCGGTTGAAAAACCCGCATATTGGCGAATGGTCCATGGACGCACGGCGTACATGGTGGCTTGCGGGCCGCGCACATAGGGCTCGAAACCTGGCAATGTGTTGGCGTAAGGCAGATTTTGGGTGTCTTCTGCGGTGTAAAGCGGTTTGACGCTGATGCCATCGAGCGTCTTCCAATTCAAGGCGCTGACATCGCCTCCGGGTGCGGACTTGGCGGCGGCTTTTGCCCAAGCGTCGAGGTTGGCGGCATTGAATTCGGTTGGCTTTTGGCTCATGTCAAATCACTCTAAAAATTAGGGTTGAAACCACGGTTTTTGGAATCCGCGAAATCATATCATTCATAATTATTGATGCAAAATATTATCTGAACTTACAATCTCGTCCCATGTCTGCCCTCACCTTGACCCCTCGCGCCTTGTATGAAGAAGTTGCCGAACTTCTGCGCGAGCGTATTTTTTCGGGTGAATTAGCCCCAGGCAGCTGGATTGACGAGATGCGTTTGGCCGAGGAATACGGCATCAGCCGCACCCCCATGCGCGAAGCCCTCAAGGTGCTGGCCGCCGAAGGCTTGGTCACCATGAAAGTGCGGCGCGGTGCTTATGTGACCGAGGTGAACGACAAAGACCAACGCGATGTCTATCACCTGCTCTCTTTGCTAGAGGCCGATGCGGCGGGCGTGGTCGCCACCCAAGCCACCCCTGCACAGCTGCAAGAGTTACAAGAATTGCACTTAGCACTGGCGCAAGCCGTGAATGACCGTGAAAAGTTCTTTGAAATCAACGAACGCTTTCACATGCGCCTGCTGGAAATTGCCGACAACCGCTGGCGTGACCAAATGGTGGCGGATCTGCGTAAGGTCATGAAACTCAACCGTCATAACTCGCTCCTCAAGAGCGGCCGGATCGAAGAGTCGTTGAATGAGCACCAAGCTTTGATGGACGCGCTCTTGGCGCGCAATGCAGCGGCCAGCGTGGCACGCATGCAAGCCCACTTCGCCAACGGCCTAGAAGCGGCGAGCTGACGCAGCGAATCGGCCTTCGCGACTAAGGGTTTGTATGAGCCGCAATACCCCCTTCGAAAATAACGATTATTTTCACTAAAATCACATTTTTATTAAAAAGCGCAAAAAGACGGTTGCGCCCTTTGAAAATGTTGAACCTCCAGAATTTGCGCATTGGCACGCGACTTGGTCTCGCGTTTGCCGCGTTGGTCTCACTGTTGATCATCTTGGCAGTGATCGGGATCAACCAACTGAGCCAAGTTGCGACAGACACGGATTTGATCGCCCACGACCGTTTGCCCAAAGTCAACTTGGCGCAGGTCATTGAAAACGAAGTCAACCGCCAGTCACGCGCCATCCGCACGGCCTTGATCGCCACAGATCCCAAAGTCATCGCCGCGGAGCTCGAAAAGATCGAAGCGTCCGCGCCCCTCATCAGCAAAGCGCTGACACAACTGAATGCCACCATTCACACGCCCGAGGGCAAAGCGGCATTGGCTCAACTCACGCAAGCACGAGACGTGTTCAAAACGCATGAGCTCGAGTTGATCGGGCTCATCCAAGCGAACCGCATCGACGAAGGCCGCAAATATTTGGTGAATGAAATGCTGACGCCTCAAACACACTACTTAGAGAGTGTGGAAGCCTTGGCCCAAACCCAAAAAGAAGCCATTGACCATTTCGCCACCGAAGCAGCACAAACCGCAGTGCTCGGCAAAACCTTCATGCTGATGATTGCTGTGATTGCTGTGCTCGTGGCTGCGGTTGTGGCGTGGGCGACCACCCGCTCCATCACACGCCCACTGGGCGAATTGCAAAACTTGTTGAGCGATGTGGAGAAAACATCCGATTTCAGCAAACGCATGACGCAAATCAGCCGCGACGAGGTCGGCCTCACCGCCCAAGCCTTTAACCAAATGCTGGACGCTCAGCAGCGCGCCATCCGAGAAGTCAACCAAGTGGTGGCCGCCATCGCCGCGGGCAACTTTGACACCCGCATTCAAACCGAACTTCGCGGTGATTTGGCAGCCATGAAAACGGCGGTGAACACCAGCGCCCAAAGCGTCAAAATGACCATGGCTGCACTGAATGAGGTGATGCAATCGCTCTACAACGGTCATTTCGATGTGCAGGTGCAGGCCCAGGTGCATGGCGACTTCAAAGTCACGTTGGACCGAGCCCAGCAAGCCACGCACGCCCTGCAAGTCATGATGGGCGATATTGGCCATGTCATGTCCAGCGTTTCGCAAGGCGACTTGACCAGTCGCGTACAAGCCGATGGCCGAGGCGACTTGGCGCAACTCAAAGACAACATCAACCTGTCCTTAGATGCGCTGGCACGCACCCTCAAAGAAATCAACACCAACACCCAGCTGCTGGCCACACAAGCCAACCAAACCAGCCAAGCCGTGGAACAAATCTCGGCGGGTGCAGACACACAAACCACAGCCATCCGCCAAGTGTCCACTGCACTGCGCATGACTGCAGACTCCATTTCAGAGGTCTCGAGCAACACCGAATCGGCCAGCTACCAGTCGCGAGAATCCGTGGCCTTGGTGCGCAGTGGCAAGGAAAAAATGTTGCAGATGGCCGAGGTGGTCAACAACATCGCCGCCAACTCGCAAAAGATCAACAAGATCTCAGAGGTGATCGAAAGCATTGCTTACAGAACCAACCTCTTGAGTTTGAATGCCGCCATCGAGGCCGCCCGTGCTGGCGAGCAAGGCAAAGGGTTTGCCGTGGTGGCCGACGAAGTGGGCAAACTGGCCATCAGCAGCGCAGACAGCACCAAAGAAATTGCAGTGTTGGTGAAGCAAGCCTCGGCCGAAGCCAAACGCGCCGTAGAGACAGTGGCCAACGTCAACGAGGACATGAACCGCATCGAAGCGGGTGCTGGCAAAACCGACGGCATGCTGCAACGCATCTCGGCCGCCGTGGAAGAACAAAGCAGCGCCTTGCAAGAAATTGATGTGAATGTCGCGAACTTGAGCCACATCGCAGCCAGTAACGCCAATGCCTCCGAAGAGCTGACAGCGACCGCCATTGAGTTGGCCAAGATTGCCGACAACAACCGCCGCGAAGTGGAAATGTTCAGCTTTTAAATGTCGAGCGCCTGAGGGGCTAACTCAAGCGGATCGCTTCACCGCCATCACCAAAGCCACGCCAGACAAAATCAAAGCACCACCGGCGACATGGTGCCAACCCAAGGGCTCGCCTAACACCAGCCAAGCGGCAATGCCTGAGTACAAAGGCCCCAGGTACAGCGTGACGGCGACACGGCTGGCACCTAAGATTTTTTGGGTCCAGCCATAAATCCAATACGCCGCCAAGCCGGGCACCAAAGCGGTGACCACGATCAACCCCAAGGCGTGCCAGCCCAACACCGGCGTATTGGGCGAAGCCAACTCATACAGTGCAAACGGCAACAACACCGCCACACCGCCCATGCAAATGGTGGCCAAACGCGCGGTAGAGCCCAAGGGGCTGTGCCATTTCTTTTGCAGCAAGGCATACGCGGCCCACGCCATGGACGCCGCCACGATCCACAAATCTCCAGGGACCAAGTTGACCTGTGACAAATGTGCCCAATCGCCGCGCACCATCACATGAACCACGCCTGACATGGCCACCACCACGCCCACCAATTGGCGCTTCGAAAAATGCTCGCCCAGCCAAAGTACGGAGCCCACAGCGATCAACACGGGCGACGAGGCATAAATCAGCGAAATGTTCATGGCACCCGTGCTCTCACCGGCCATGTAAACCCAGGCCCCGCAAATCCACATGCCGCACGCGCCCAACACCACCGATTGACGCCAAGCCGCACGCACCTCGCCTCGCATGCGCCACAACTCGGCACGCGCCAGCCACGTCAGGATGAGGCCGGCCAAGAACCAACGCCCCAGCGCCAGCACATGGGGCGACACCACGCCTGGGGCCAATCGGGCAGAAATCAAATTCACGGTCCACAACACAGGGGTGAACCAGATCAACACCAAAGCTAACTTGCTGCGACTTTGGGCACGCAAGGCCTCAGTCGGCATGGGGCACCTGCGCGTCTGTGGCATCGCCCTGCATCTCTTGGCGCTCCGGCGGCACCGCTGCACCTCGGGCCAGTGCCTCGCGGGCGATTTGCCACACCTCACGCGGTGGCAAAGGCTTGAGTTTGTGGTTGCTCCACACCTGGCGCCACAAACGCGAACCGCGTTCGCCGTGGTAGAGGCCTAACATGTGGCGTGCAATCGGGTACCAAGGGCAGCCGTCTTCTTTGAACGCACGCTCCATGTAAGCCACCATCATCTCTTCCACCGCTTCGCGGGTTGGAATGGCGTGGGCATCGTTGTAAAACGCCGCGTCCCACGTGGTGAGCAGCCAAGGGTTGTAATAGGCTTCGCGGCCCAGCATGACGCCATCCACATGCTGCAAGTGCTCAGCCATTTGCGCGTTGGTGGTGATGCCACCATTGACCGAAATCACCAAGCTCGGAAAGTCTTTTTTGAGCTGGTAAGCCAGCTCGTAGCGCAACGGCGGCACTTCGCGGTTTTCTTTGGGACTCAAACCATCGAGCCACGCGTTACGTGCGTGCACGGTGAACACTTGGCAACCGGCCTCGCTGACCGTGCCCACAAAATCGCGCACAAAGTCGTAGCTTTCAATGCGGTCTAAACCAATGCGATGCTTCACCGTCACAGGCACATTCACCACGTCCAGCATGGCTTTCACGCCATCGGCCACGGTGTGTGGCTCGTTCATCAAGCACGCGCCAAACGCGCCACGCTGCACACGGTCTGACGGGCAACCGCAGTTCAGGTTGATCTCGTTGTAACCCCACTGCTCGCCCAATTTGGCACCGTGCGCCAAGTCAGCAGCATCACTGCCGCCTAACTGCAAAGCCACGGGATGCTCTTCAACGTTGAAACGCAAATGACGTTGCGTGTCGCCATGACACAACGCGCCGGTGGTGACCATCTCGGTGTAGAGCAAGGTGTGGTGGCTGAGCAGGCGATGGAAGTAACGGCAGTGGCGATCTGTCCAGTCCATCATGGGCGCCACGGACGTGCGCCAAAACGAGGCATCGGGGAAATTCATGCTGCGATTATCCCGCCCTCGCCTTCGCGAACTTGGGCACAATGACACGTGAATTCAAAACAACTCATTTCTGGGATTGAACAATGAATGCGTCAACCTTTTGGTGGATGGCGACTGGGGCCTTGGTGATCGCCGAGTTACTCAGTGGCACCTTTTATTTGCTGATGTTGTCGTTGGGAGCGGCAGCCGCGGCATTGGCAGCGCATGCGGGGCTTGAGATGACCGCACAAGTCATCACGGCAGCACTGGTGGGTGGTGCGGGCGTGGTGCTGTGGAACCTCAAAAGCAAACACCGCCCCATAGGCGCCGATGCCGCCGATACCCACATTCACCTTGACATTGGCGCCACAGTGGATGTCCAAGCTTGGGATGCCCAAGGTATGACCCATGTCAAACACCGAGGCGCGCAGTGGGCGGCCACCAGCCACAGCGTCACCCACACGCCCGGCCTGCACCGGATTGTGGAGATCACAGGCAGCCGCTTGGTGCTTGAAAAAATTTAAAGTTTGTTTTTGAAAAAGGTCCTGCTATGGAAATCGCCCTGCTCCTTCTTGTCATTGCTGTCTTGTTCATCGTCAAGACGGTCAAAGTCGTGCCTCAACAAAACGCCTGGGTGGTCGAACGCTTGGGTAAATACCACGCCAGCCTCACCCCGGGCCTGAACTTTGTGGTGCCGTTCATTGACAACGTCATTCAAAAGCACAGCCTCAAAGAAATTCCGCTCGACGTGCCCAGCCAGATTTGCATCACGCGTGACAACACGCAGCTTCAAGTCGACGGCATTTTGTATTTCCAAGTGACCGACCCACGCTTGGCCAGTTACGGCTCGTCGAACTACATCATGGCGGTCACGCAGCTGGCACAAACCAGTTTACGCAGCGTGATCGGCAAACTCGAACTCGACAAAACCTTTGAAGAGCGTGACATCATCAACGCCCAAGTGGTGGCCGCCATCGACGAAGCGGCGCTGAACTGGGGCGTGAAGGTGCTGCGCTACGAAATCAAAGACCTCACGCCGCCCAAAGAAATCTTGCACGCGATGCAGTCGCAAATCACGGCAGAGCGTGAAAAGCGCGCCTTGATTGCGGCCTCCGAAGGCCGTCGCCAAGAGCAAATCAACATCGCCACAGGCGAGCGCGAGGCCTTCATTGCGCGCTCTGAAGGCGAGAAACAAGCCGCCATCAACAAAGCGCAAGGCGAAGCCGCCTCCATCACGGCCGTGGCCGATGCCACCGCCCAAGCGATTGAGCGCATTGCAGCGGCCATTCGCCAACCCGGCGGCGAGCAAGCGGTACAACTCAAAGTGGCCGAGCAAGCGGTGCAGGCTTACGGCAAGGTGGCGTCTGACGCCAAGACCACACTCATCGTGCCTAGCAACATGACCGAAGTGTCCGGCCTGATTGCCTCCGCCATGCAAATGGTCAAGCTCGACAAATAAACGGTTCAACCCGACGTGAAAAAGCCCGCTTGATGCGGGCTTTTTCATGGGTGCCACACAGGCTTAGCCCATGTGCAAACCACCGTTCACGGCGAAGTCAGCGCCGGTGGTGTAACCACCATCTTCGCTGGCCATCCACGCAATGATCGACGCGATTTCACTCGGCTTACCCAAACGTTTGACGGGCACGGTCGCCACAATCTTTTCCAACACGTCAGGACGAATGGCGTTGACCATGTCGGTGCCGATGTAGCCAGGCGACACGGTGTTGACCGTCACGCCCTTGGTGGCCAGCTCTTGGGCCAAAGCCATCGAGAAACCGTGCATACCGGCTTTGGCAGCCGAGTAGTTGGTTTGACCCGCTTGACCTTTTTCGCCGTTCACCGACGAAATGTTGATGATGCGGCCCCAGCCGCGCTCGACCATGTCGGGCACGACTTGTTTGGTCACGTTGAACATGGAGTCGAGGTTGGTGCTCATGACTGCGCTCCAGTCTTCGCGGGTCATCTTCAAGAACATGCGGTCCTTGGTGATACCGGCGTTGTTGACCAACACGTCGATGGGGCCATGCTCAGCCTTGGCTTTGGCGAAAGCTTCGACGGTGGAGTCCCAATCGCCAACGTTGCCGACCGATGCGTAGAACGTGTAGCCCAACGCTTTTTGCTCATCCAGCCATTTTTTGAAATCACGCGTTGGGCCGCAGCCTGCGATCACTTTGAAGCCTTCTTTGTGCAGGCGCTGGCAAATCGCGGTTCCGATGCCGCCCATACCACCTGTGACGTACGCTACTTTTTGGCTCATTTTTTGTCTCCTTAGTTATGAGTGATGTGAAAAATTCAGTTCAAGGGGTCGAGTGTTTAAGCGCGTTCCAACGCCAACGACACGCCCATGCCGCCGCCAATACACAGCGCGGCCAAGCCTTTTTTGGCATTGCTGCGCTGCATTTCGTGCAGCAAAGTCACCAAAATGCGGCAACCGGATGCACCAATGGGGTGACCAATGGCAATCGCACCACCGTTGACGTTGACTTTGGCGGGGTCGATATCGAGGGCTCGGTTCACGGCACAGGCTTGTGCGGCGAAGGCTTCGTTGAGTTCGAACAGGTCCACGTCCGACGCTTTCCAGCCGGCGCGTTGCAAGGCTTTTTGTGAGGCAGACACAGGCCCCATGCCCATCAAGGCAGGGTCCAAGCCGCTGGTACCGAAAGCCGCGATGCGCGCCAGAGGTGTCAGGCCCAAGGCGGCAGCTTTTTTAGCTGTCATCACTACCACCGCAGCTGCGCCGTCGTTGATGCCAGAGGCATTACCGGCCGTGACAGAACCGGCTTTGTCAAACGCGGGGCGCAAACCGGCCAAGGCTTCGGCGTTGGTTTTTTTGTTGATGTATTCGTCGGTGTTGAACATCACAGGGTCACCCTTGCGCTGAGGAATGCCGACCGAGACGATCTCGTCGGCAAACTTGCCAGCGTCTTGCGCCGCAGATGCTTTTTGCTGGCTGGCCAGCGCCAAGGCGTCTTGCATATCGCGGGTGATGCCGTGGGCTTTGGCCACGTTTTCAGCGGTGATGCCCATGTGGTATTGGTTGTACACGTCCCACAAACCGTCCACGATCATGGTGTCGATCATGTTCCAGTTGCCCATGCGTTGGCCGTCACGCGACCCCAACAGCACATGGCCTGAAGCACTCATGTTTTCTTGGCCACCGGCCACCACGATCTCGCTGTCGCCATAGGCCACCGCTTGTGCGGCCAACATCACCGCCTTGAGACCCGAGCCGCACACGGCATTGATGGTCAAAGCAGGCACGGCGTTAGGAATGCCAGACTTCATCAAAGCTTGGCGTGCGGGGTTTTGACCTGCACCAGCGGCCAGCACTTGACCCATGATCACTTCACCCACCAATGCGGGGTCAAGCTTGGCACGCGCCAAAGCTTCACGAATGACGATAGAACCCAACTCCGTGGCTGCAATTTTGGCGAGCGATCCACCAAACTTACCCACAGCGGTGCGAGCGGCTGAAACGATGACGATGTCTTCCATGGAGGTCTCCAGTTGTTTTAAAAAATCAGGGAATTAGTTGCTGGCACGTTCTTTGACATAACGGCCAGGTGCGTTCTCAATCGCTTTGTATTTGCCTTTGCCATAGGTTTTAGGCGAAGCAATTTGCTTGCCAGCATGTGCTTTGAGCCAATCCGCCCAATCAGGCCACCAGCTGCCCGCATGCTCTTTGGCTTTGGCGATCCATTGCTGTGCGTCTTTCGGGAAGGTGGTCTCGCTGCCCGTCCAGTAGCAACGCTTCTTCGCGGCGGGTGGGTTGATCACCCCCGCGATGTGGCCTGACGCGCCCATGACAAAACGCTTCTTGCCGGGGAACACTTGGGTGCTGGCATACGAGCCACCAATGGGCACGATGTGGTCTTCACGCGAGCCGTAGATGTAGACGGGAATGTCCACCTTGCGGTAATCGATGGAGGTGCCACACACCTTCGCGGTGCCGGGCTTGATGAGGTTGTTTTCAAGGTACGTGTTGCGCAAATACCAAGCGTACATGGGGCCGGGCAAGTTGGTCGCGTCACTGTTCCAGTAGAGCAAATCAAACGGGGGGGGCGTTTCGCCTTTGAGGTAGTTGCCCACCACGTAGTTCCACACCAAATCGTTAGGGCGCAAGAAGCTGAAGGTCGACGCCATGTCTTTGCCCTTCATCAAGCCGCCGTTGGCGAACTGGCCTTCGCGGTATTTGACGAAGGCTTCATCGATGAAGACATCCAACACACCGGTGTCGCTGAAATCAATCAATGTCGTGAGGAAGGTGGCGCTGGCCACGGGCTTTTTGCCGCGTGCGGCCAACACGGCCAACGCGTTCGACAGAATGGTGCCGCCCACACAAAAGCCCAAAGCGTTGATTTGTTTGGCACCGCCGATTTCTTGGGTCACTTCAATGGCTTTGATGGCCACGTCTTCCACATAGTCATCCCAGGTGATGTGCTGCAAATCTTCACCCGGATTGCGCCAGCTCACCACGAAGGTGCGATGGCCTTGGCTAACGGCATAGCGGATCAACGAGTTTTCAGGTTGCAAATCGAGGATGTAAAACTTATTGATGCAGGGAGGGATCAACAGGAACGGACGCTCGTACACCTTGGCGGTCAGTGGCTTGTATTCGAGAAGTTGGAAGAACTCGTTTTCAAACACCACTTTGCCTTCGGTGGTGGCCACGTTTTTGCCCACCTCAAACAAGCTCTCGTCCGTCATCGACACATGGCCTTGCTGCATGTCGTGCAACAGGTTTTGAATCCCTTTGGAAATACTTTCGCCCTTGGTCTCAATCGCCTTTTGCTGCGCATCGGCATTGAAAGCCAAAAAGTTACTGGGCGCCGAAGCAGCGGCCCATTGCTCGACAGCAAATTGAATGCGCGCCTTGGTCTTGGCATCGGTGTCTGCGACCTCGGTCAATGCCATCATCGTGCGGGTATTGAGCAAATAGGCAGCCGCCGCAAATGAGGCCATGGGGTTGTGCTGCCACGCCTCGGCGGAGAAGCGCCGGTCTTTGACCACAGGGTTGCCATGCAAACTCTGGTTCCACAGCGCGGTGGCATCGTTGATGTATTGCTTTTGCAAAGCCTCGAGCTTCTCGGGTGGAAAGCTCAAACTTGGGGCCGTCCCCTCACCTGCACCTAGCGTTTGAAACGATGCCAGGGCTTTGGCCCAGCTGTCACTCAAGCTTTTCAGGGCCGAATTCTGATCCATCACCAGTCTCCTATACAGTCACATCTGTTTTATTAACTGTCACCAGTATGTCAGTGAAATACCTTCGAATTTCTGACAGATATCAAACTCAAGAGAAAACCCCTAGATGTATTTAGTTCTGATTGCTTGGATGTACGTGGCCTTGATGATGGCCGTGGCCGAAGCCACCAGCCCCGTCGGCACCGTGCTCGGTGCCATCGTCACGTTTGTGTTGTACGGCGCAGTACCCATGAGCGTCGTGGGCTACATCATGGGCTCGCCTGCACGCAAACGCGCCATCAAAGCGAAAGAATTGGCTGAGCGCGAAGCCCAAGATTAAATTTCAGCGTGTCGCCAGATACAGACCGCAAATCGCCCCGTCTTGCCATCGCGTCGGTAAGAAAAAAATTGTGATGCCTGCGTCACGGTGCACCAAGCGGGTGTGCTGTCATTGCCCGCAATCGCTTGAACACCCAAGGCGCGCACACGCAAACGCGCCAAGCCTGCCAAATCAGCCAGCCACTTGTCCATGTTGTGGGGATGTGGTTTGAAACACGCCTCCGCCATAGGCGACTGAGCCACAAACGCCTCACGCACCTCAGGCCCCACCTCAAACGCCTCGGGACCAATGCAAGGGCCCAACCAAACGCGCAACGCAGCTGGCTCCACGGCATGCGACCCGGATACGGCAGCACACATCGCGCGCACCGTTTGCTCGATCACCCCAGCAGCCAACCCGCGCCAACCCGCATGCGCGGCAGCGAGGACACGCCCGCCCTCGTCAGTGAACAACAGTGGCAAACAATCGGCCACCATGATGGTGCAAGCCACCTCTGCGTGGCTGGTGACACAAGCATCCGCAACGGTGCCCTGTGGGGTGTCTTCGCCAAGCGCAACTACTTGCGTGCCATGCACTTGTTGCAAAAAAATCGGGACTGCGCCGCCCAAACGGGCTTTTAAACGTTGGCGGTTCTCAGCCACATGCGCAGGATCATCTTGAACGTGGTCGCCTAAATTAAAGCTCTCAAACGGTGCGGGAGACACCCCGCCCTCGCGCGTGGTGCACAGGGCATAAACGCCTGCAGGCAACCATGCGTACAAGGAGCGATGCAGAACATCAGAGGCCGGCACATCGGCAAAAGAGATAAGTCGCGACATGACGTTGAGGATATCGCGAACACGACTCTCGAGCGCGATGGAGGGCGGTAGACTTGAAGCCCATTTCAACTTGCTGCACCACCATGATTCTCGAACTCGCCGACATCCGTATCCAGCCAGGCCAACAAGCTGCATTTGACGAAGCCATTCAGCGTGGCGTGGAGACCGTGATCTCCAAAGCCAAAGGCTTTGAGGGCTACAAAATCAACCGAGGCATTGAGTCACCAGAGCGCTACGTGCTGCAAATTTTCTGGGCCACGCTCGAAAACCACACCGTAGACTTTCGTGAATCCGCAGCCTTTGCCGAATGGCGCGCCATCGTGGGCCCGTTCTTCGCCCAGGCACCTGTCGTCGAGCACTTCACCCTGGTGGCCAAGTCTTCCGACTGATTCACACACCCAACCCGCGAGACCCCATCCATGAGCTACTTGTTCACACCCCCTCCTGTGGCATCTGTGCCTGTTGTTGGCAAAACCGAACGTTTTCCGGTGCACCGCATTTACTGCGTGGGCCGCAACTACGAAGAACACGCCAAAGAAATGGGCTTCACCGGTCGTGAACCGCCCTTCTTCTTTTTGAAGCCCACAGACTCTTTGGTGGTGGTCAATGCAGGCGAAACCGGCGTCATGCCCTACCCCAGTTTGACCAAAAATCTGCATCACGAGATTGAATTGGTGGTCGCGATTGGCAAAGGTGGCAAAAACATCAAGGCCGCCGATGCACTGAACCACATCTATGGCTACGCCGTGGGCTTGGACATGACGCGCCGCGACTTGCAAGGCGAGATGAAAAAGCAAGGCCGCCCTTGGTGCATTGGCAAAGGCTTTGACCTCAGCGCACCGATTGGCCCCATCACCCCCGCCGAACAAGCTGGCGACGTGATGAACGCTGAGATTTATGTGCAAGTCAACGGCCAAGACCGCCAACGCAGCAACATCAGCCAATTGATTTGGAACGTGGCAGAAACCATTGAGCACTTGTCTGCCGCGTGGGAACTGCAACCCGGCGACTTGATCTACACCGGCACGCCCGAAGGTGTGAATGCGGTGGTGTCCGGTGACACGATGGTGGGCGCTGTGGCGGGGCTGGGCGAACTCACCGTTCGCGTGGCTTAACAACACCAAACTCATGCTGCATCGCCCTCAGATTCAACATTGCAAAGCCTGCGGTAGTGCGGTCATTTACCGCCTGCCCGATGACGGCGACACGCGCGAACGCGCTGTATGCACCGCGTGCCACACCGTCCATTACGAAAATCCACTCAACGTGGTGGGCACGGTACCCGTGTGGGGCGACAAAGTGCTGCTGTGCAAACGCAACATTGAGCCTCGCTTTGGCAAATGGACCTTGCCTGCGGGCTTCATGGAGCTGGGCGAAACCGTGGCACAAGGCGCCGCGCGCGAGACCGTCGAAGAAGCGGGCGCGCAGTTTGAAATGCAAGACTTGTTCACCTTGATGAACGTCACGCGCGTGGGTCAAGTGCATTTTTTCTACCGCGCCCAACTCACCAGCGACCAGTTCGACCCAGGTCACGAAACCATCGAAGCGCGTTTGTTTGCTGAACATGAAGTGCCTTGGGACGAGATCGCCTTTCGTACCGTCAAAGAAACCTTGCAGCATTACTTCGCCGATGCCAAGACCGGCAAATTTGGTGTGCACCACGTTGACATCACCTGAATCCAGTTGCCGGTGGGTTTTCCCTTAATTAACCGACCGCTCGGTCGGATTAATATGAACACGTAAATTTTCCAACGGAGACCACGAGATGACCCACGTATTTAAGCGCGCAGCCATTGCCGCCGTCATGGCCAGCGCAGGCATGCTTGCACAAGCCGCTGACCCCATCATCTTGAAAGTGCATCACTTTCTAAGCCCGCAATCCATTCAAAACACAGCCATGCTGCGCGGTTGGTGCGACAGCATTGCCAAGGACTCCAACAACCGTCTGCAATGTCAAATTTACCCAGCCATGCAACTGGGCGGCACACCACCCCAACTGTTCGATCAAGCCCGCGATGGCGTGGCTGACGTGGTGTGGACCTTGCCTGGCTACACCGCAGGCCGCTTCCCCAAGATGGAAGTGTTTGAATTGCCGTTCATGATGACCAATGCCGAGGCGACCAGCCGTGCCGCTTGGGATTACTACGAAAAATTTGCCAAAGAAGAATACAAAGACGTGAAAGTCTTGGCCATGCATGTGCACGGACCAGGCAACATCTTCACGGCCAAAAAGCAAATCAAAACCATGGCTGACATCAAAGGCCTGAAACTGCGCGCACCGACACGTTTAACCACCAAGCTGTTAGCCAGCATGGGCGCAACGCCGGTAGGCATGCCAGTCCCTGCCGTGCCTGATGCGCTGTCCAAAGGCGTGATCGACGGTGCTGTGATTCCGTACGAAGTCGCTCAAACGCTCAAAATTGACGAACTGGCGCACTTCACGGCAGAAACAGACCGCTCCGCCAATGCGCTGTACACGACGGTGTTTGTGGTGCCGATGAACAAGGCCAAATACGAGTCATTGCCTGCTGATTTGAAGAAAGTCATCGACAAAAACTCAGGCCGTGAACTGTCTGCTTTCTTGGGCAAAACACAAGCCGGTAACGACGTGCCTGGCAAAGCCAAAATGGTTGCAGGCGGTCACACCATCACCATCATTCCTCAAACTGAGCTCGAAAACTGGAAGCGCGCCTCTGCGGGCTTGAGCAACGAGTGGGTCTCGGACATGGACAAAAAAGGCTTTGACGGCACCACGCTGCTGCACGAAGCACAAGGTTTGATTGCGAAATACACCAAGTAAAACGCAACACCTTCATTGGCTGAGTCACAAAGGGAGGCCAAGTCCTCCCTTTGTTGCATAAGCTCTTGCAGTCCACGCTTTCACACTCTAAGGAGTTCCTTTGCGAATACTTTCTTCACTTGCGAATCTTTGCGCCATCTTGGCCGGTGCACTGATCACGCTCATCACGCTCATCACATGCGGCAATTTGATTTTGCGCAACACCACTGGCGACTCCATGGCGGGTGCATTTGAAATCACAGCCATGTCGACAGGTGCCGCGATTGCGTTGTTCATGCCGCTCTCTCAAATCCGACAAGGCCACATCATTGTGGATTTCTTCACCACCGGTCTGAGTGATGCCACCAACGGCAAACTCGACAAAGTGGGGGCATTTGTTTTGGCCTTGGTGTTCGGTTTGCTGGCTTGGCGCACGACCCTCGGTGGTTTGAGCGCCTACACAGCAGGCTCACAAACCATGCTGATGGGGCTGCCCGAATGGATTGTTTACGCAGCCATGGTGCCGCCGTTTGCACTGACCTCACTCATCGGCCTGCGCCAAGCGCTTTTCGGCTTTGACCTCACCACGGAGTCACACGCATGACGCCTCTTGAAATCACAGGATCTATCTTCGGCAGCATGCTGTTTTTCATGGCGCTTCGTTTTCCGATCGCGATCAGCATGTTCTTGGCTGGCGCCATCGGCTACGTGTCACAAGCGGGCTGGTTACCTTTCTCCAACTTTGTGAATGCACAAGCCTTTGCACGCTTTGCAGGCTATGACTTGTCGGTCATTCCCTTGTTCATCTTGATGGGAAATTTCGCCACCAAAGGCGGCATCAGCAAATCTTTGTTTGCATTTGCAGCGAGCGTGATGGGTGGCTTCAAAGGCGGCTTGGCCATGGCCTCGCTGCTGGCTTGCGCCGCCTTCGGCGCGATCAGCGGTTCATCGGTGGCAACAGCCGCAACGATCACTGGTGTTGCTTTGCCTGAAATGAAGCGTCACGGCTATTCAGGGCGTCTGGCAACGGGCACGTTGGCAGCTGGCGGCACACTCGGTATTCAACTGCCGCCGTCCGTGGTGTTGGTGATCTACGCCATTTTGACAGAGCAAAACATTTCTAAATTGTTTGCTGCCGCTGTGGTGCCCGGCATCATTGCGATGTTGGGCTACATGGTGGCCGTGGCCGTTTATGTGCGCTTGGTCCCTGGCCAAGCCCCCGAAGTCGACAACGATCGCGAGCCCATGACCATGGCCAAGGTCTGGGGGGTGTTGCCTATTCTGATGATTTTTAGCTTGGTGTTTGGCGGGATTTATGGTGGCTTGTTCACCCCCACCGAAGGTGCGGCCGTTGGCGCAGCAGCCACGCTCATCACCGCTGTTTGCAAAGGCGAGATGACTTTGGAGAAATTCAAAGAATGTTTCTTGGGCACGGCCACCAGCGCTGCCATGATTTTCTTGATTTTCGTTGGCGCAGACTTGATGAATGCGGCGCTCGCCATGACACAGGTGCCTAACCAACTCGCCGCCGTGGTCGGCAGCTGGGGATTGCCACCTTTGGCTGTGATTGGCGCTATTTTGTTGTTCTATGTGCTGCTGGGCGCCGTGATGGACGAAATGTCCATGCTGCTGCTGACTGTGCCGATCTTCTTCCCCATGGTGATGGGTTTGGACTTTGGCATGCCCAAGGACATGGTGGCCATTTGGTTCGGCATCATGGTGCTGATGACCGTGGGCTTTGGCTTGATTGCCCCGCCCGTTGGGCTGAACGTTTACGTGGTCAACAGCATGTCCAAAGACGTCCCGATGGCCGAAAGCTACAAAGGCGTCATGCCCTTCTTGGTCAGTGATGTGTTGCGGACCTTGCTATTTTTGTTCTTCCCGATTGTTCCCCTCTGGTTGGTGGGATTCATTGGTTAAGTCAACCGGTGGGTTTCGACCCATTGATTAAAAAGGGTCCGTGGTTTTGCCACGGACCCTCTTTTTTAGCGCCGCATGGTGCCTCAGTTTTGCCCCACAAGCGCAGACTCTGTCCACCCACCACCTAAAACTTTATAGAGGGTGACCACGCTTTGCAGTTGCTGCGCCTGCGTTTGCAAGGTCGCTTGCTGCGCCGCAAATAAAGACCGGCGAGCATCGAGCACGTCAAAGGCATTGGCCAAACCTTGGCGGTCACGCAATGCCATCAAGGCCATGCGCGATTCTTCAGCCGCCAAGATGGCCTTTTGGGCACGCAGTTGCTCATCGAAGGTGGTCCTGGCGGACAACGCATCGGCCACTTCGCGGAAAGCGGTTTGAATGACTTTCTCGTATTGCGCCACGGCCATATCGCGACCCACTTTGGCCACATCGAGATTGGCTTGGTTGCGACCGCCGTCAAAAATGGGCAGCAACACTTGCGGTGTGAACGTCCAACCACGCGAGCCGACGTTGAAAAGTTGCCCCAAATCATTGCCCACAATGCCGGCACTTCCCGTGAGCGTGATGCGTGGGAAAAAGGCAGCTCGGGCTGCGCCAATGTTGGCATGCTGCGCGATCAACAGCTGTTCGGCTTGGCGGACATCGGGTCTGCGAATCAGCAAATCAGACGGCAACCCCGAGGGCACTTCGGCCACAAAACTGCTCGCCGTCAACGGCAAGCTTGCCGGTAAGTCAGCGGGCAACGCTTGACCAACCAGCAACATCAAAGCGTTCTCGTCTTGTGCCCGTTGGCGCTGAAGTTGCGCCTGCGCCACTTTGGTGGCTTCGAGTAAAGACTGCGCTTGGTTGAGGTCCAACCGAGAGGCCGAGTCATGCTCAAACTTCAGCTGCGTCAGATGCAAAGACATTTCCCGCGTGGCCAAGGTGGCCTCGACCAAGCGCAGCAACGCGTCGTCGGTGATCAAACTCAGGTACGTGTTGGCAACCGAGCTGACCAATGCAATCTGCACAGACCGACGTGCTTCTTGACTCGCGAGCCATTGCGCTTGCCCAGCCTGACTCAAGGCGCGGACACGGCCAAACACATCGAGCTCAAATGCGGTCAAGGGCGCCACACTCAATCCAGCGCTGTACGTGCTGCTGATGCCGGTGGTTGTGGTGCTTCGCGCCCCCGTGACGCCCGCGTTGATGGTGGGCAATTCATCGGCACGACGCAATTGCCACTGCGCGCGGGTCTGCTCCATGTTGAGCATGGCCATGCGCAAATCGCGGTTGTTCTCCAAGGCCAAGGCGATCAATCGCTTCAGGCGCTCATCCTTGAACACATCTTGCCAAGGCATGTCAGACGCCGCTAGCGCGGCGCCCTGCCCGACCGAACTTGTCGCGCCTGGGTACTGTGCAGGCACAGGAGCCGCTGGGCGCTCGTAGGTCGGAATCAAACTGCAAGCACTCAGCAGGCCTGCGGCCACACAGGCCCCAGTGAGGAGGCGCAGCGTGCGCACAGGGACCCGATTGAGTGACGCTTGAGCGAAAGAGAAAAAGAGGGCGTTATTCATGGCGATCTGCCTCGCGCTGGTGATCATGGGCCAGATCAAACTGGTGCTGCCGTTCGCTCCCCTTAAAAAAAGTACGAACCACCACAAAGAAAATAGGGACGAAGACCAAGGCCAACAACGTGCCAATCACGCTGCCACCAATCACCCCTGTGCCAATGGCCCGCTGACTGGCCGAGCCCGCACCCGTCGCGACAAAAAGGGGCAACACACCGAGCACGAAAGCAAGCGAGGTCATCACGATCGGCCTGAAACGCAGATGCACCGCTTGCAAGGCGGCCTCGACCACGGTTTTACCTTGTGCCTGAAGGTCTTTCGCAAACTCAATGATCAAAATCGCGTTCTTGGCCGACAGACCAATGATGGTGATCAAGCCCACTTGGAAGTACACATCGTTGGCATAGCCGCGCAGCACCGTGGCCAGCAGCACGCCCAAGACGCCCAAGGGCACGACCAAAATGACGGCCAACGGAATGGACCAACTTTCGTACAAGGCGGCGAGACACAAGAACACCGCCAGAATCGCGAAGCCATACAAGACCAAGGCTTGCGAGCCTGCCAACATTTCTTCACGCGACTGCCCCGTCCATTCAAACGCAAAGCCTTCGGGCAATTGGGTCATGAGGCGCTCCATCTCGGCCATGGCCGCACCGGAGCTGTAGCCAGGTGCTGCGGAGCCTCCAATGCGCATGGCGGGATAGCCGTTGTAGCGCACGGTTTGCATGGCCCCTTTGACCCAGCGGACCTTGGCAAACGCCGACATCGAGACCGATTTACCTTGGGCGTTCGGCGCATTCATTTGAAGAATGTCTTCAGGCTGCATGCGTGATGTGGCATCGGCTTGCACGATCACCCGCTGCAAGCGTCCTTGGTTGGGGAAGTCGTTGATGTAGGCCGACCCCAACGCGGTCGAAATCACGGTATTGATGGCATCAAAACTCACACCCAAGGCATTGGCTTTGTCGCGGTCGATGTCGATTTGCAGTTGCGGCGCGTCTTCCAATCCGTCAGGGCGAACTTGGGTCAACACAGGGCTCTTGGAGGCCAAACCCATGAGTTGATTGCGAGCGGCCACCAACGCATCGTGGCCCTTGCCACCTCGGTCTTGCAAACGGAAGGTGAAGCCGGAAGCTGTGCCCAACTCGGGAATGGGCGGCGGGCTCAACGGGAAAATGAAGGCATCCCGAATACCCATCAACGCGCCAAATGCTCGTCCCGCCAGTGCTTGGGCCGAATGTTCTGGCCCAGAGCGCTCGCTCCAGTCTTTGAGCGTCACAAAGGCCAAGGCCGCGTTTTGACCCTGCCCCGAAAAGCTAAAGCCCAACACGCTCACCATGCTTTCAACCTCAGGCTGCTTGAGGATGAAGCCTTCGACTTGCTGCATCACCGACAGTGTGCGCAGCTGCGTGGCACCTGGGGGCAATTGCACGTTGACCAACAAATTGCCTTGGTCTTCGCTGGGCAAGAAAGACGTGGGCAAGCGCATGTAGAGCACCGTCACCGCGCCGATGATGGCGACATACACGATCAAGTAACGCGCAGCACGTTGCAGCATGCGTGCCACCAAGCCTTCGTAGTGGTGCGCCGTGCTCGCAAAACCGCGATTGAAGCGCCCGAAAAATCCGCTCTTGGCATGCGCATGTCCTGCTTGCACAGGCTTGAGCAAGGTGGCGCATAAAGCGGGTGTCAGCGACAGGGCTAAAAAAGCTGAAAAGCCGATGGAGCTGACCATGACCGCTGAGAACTGGCGATAAATATTGCCCACCGAACCTTTGAAGAAAGCCAACGGCACAAACACAGCAATCAGCACCACGGTGATGCCAATGATGGCGCCTGAAATTTGCCCCATGGCTTTGCGCGTGGCTTCGAGCGGCGGCAGCCCTTCCTCGTTCATGATGCGCTCGACGTTTTCCACCACCACAATGGCGTCGTCCACCACAATGCCGATGACCAAGACCATGCCAAACATCGTCAACACGTTGATCGAGAAACCCAGCGTTTGCAACAACGCAAAGGTGCCCATCAGCGCCACCGGCACCACGATGGTCGGGATCACGGTGTAGCGGAAGTTCTGCAAGAACAAAAACATCACCAAGAACACCAACACCACGGCTTCGACCAAGGTTTCGGCTACTTGCAAAATAGAAATCTTCACAAAGCGTGAGCTGTCGTAAGGAATCGACCAATGCACACCTTTGGGAAAATAGCGCTCCAATTCAGCCATGCGCGTGCGTACCGCTTTGGCAGCAGCCATCGCGTTGCCGGTCGGTGAGAGTTGCACGCCAATGCCTGCGGCAGGGTTGCCATTCAAACGCGCCGAGGTGGCATAAGTCTGAGCGCCCAACTCAATGCGAGCCACGTCTTTCAGGCGCACCGTAGAACCATCTACGCCGGCGCGCAACACGATTTGACCAAACTGCGCCACCGAACTCAGCTGCCCATCGACCAACACGGTCGCGGCGATCGATTGCCCTGTGAGGTTGGGCAGATCGCCAATTGCGCCGGAAGACACCTGCGCGTTTTGCTGTCGGATGGCTGAGTTCACGTCGGCCGCGGAAAGGTTGTAGGCATTGAGCTTGGCGGGGTCGATCCAAATGCGCATGGCCCGCTCGGTGCCAAACAACTGAGCTTGGCCAATACCGGGCAAACGCTGAATTTCGGGCAACACGTTGCGCGAGGCGTAGTCCCCCAACGCGATGATGTCAAAGTCAGGGTTGTCTGACGACAGCATGGTGAAGAGCAAAAAGTTGGAGCGTGCTTTTTCAACACGCACCCCCTGCTGCGTGACGGCAGCAGGCAAACGTGGTGTCGCGCGCGATAAGCGGTTTTGCACATCGACCTGCGCCAAATCGGGATTGGTCCCGGGCTCGAAGCTGATGGTGATGGTGCCCGTGCCATTCGCCTGTGCCACAGACTCCATGTAGATCATGCCGGGCGAGCCGTTCATCTCGCGCTCGATGACGCTGAAAACGCTGTCTTCCAAGATCTGGGCCGAGGCGCCTGGGTAACCCGCCGTGATCACGATCGACGGCGGTGCCACCGGTGGGTATTGAGAGATCGGCAACTGCGTGATCGACACAGCGCCCATCACCAAAATGAACAAGGCAATCACCCAAGCAAAGATGGGGCGATAGATAAAAAATCGGGCCATGGTGTGAGCCCCTTATTTGCGTGAAGCGGCAGGCGCTGAAGCAGATGGTGCGGGGGCCGATGCTGCAGTGGCCGCTGGCTCGGCGCCTGATGGCGTCCACGGCACAGGTTTGACTGGCATGCCAGGGACCATCATTTTCTGGAAACCATCCACGATGACTTGCTCACCTTTTTGCAAGCCACTCAAAATGACCCATTGGTTGTTTTGCTCGCCCCCCACGGTGACCGGACGCGGTGCTGGCTTGCCATCCGCATCCACCACCAAGACGGTGTCCCCTTGCCCCGTGCGCGTGACGGCTTGCTGGGGCAACAAAATACCTGACGGCAGCTCGGCCTGCGACAAGCGCACACGCACATACTGGCCGGGCAACAGCAGCCCATCCGAATTGGGCACCTCGGCGCGCAAGGTGATCTGGCCAGACGTCGCATCAACGGTCAGGTCGGCAAACAGCAGCTTGCCTGAACGCGGCAACTCACTGCCATCCTCTAAAACCACCCGCACGGGCACGGCGCCATCGCTTTTGCTGCGCATTTGCTTGGCGGCGATCGCCTTGCGCAAGCGCAACACATCCGCGCTGGACTGGGTGAAGTTGACATAGACCGTGTCGGTCTGTTGAATGACCGCCAGAGCCGTGGCTTCGTTTTGACTGACCAACGCACCTTCTGTGACCAGCGACTGGCCAATGCGGCCAGAAATGGGGGCTCGGACGGTGGCGTAGTCCAAGTTGATGTCGGCAGACGTCGCAGCAGCGCGTGCCGCAGCCAGATCAGCAGCGGCCTGCTTTTGGTTCGTCACCAAAGTCGCAAAGTCTTGTTTGCTGATGGCGTTTTCTTGAACCAGGGGCTGGTTACGCGTGACCAGCGCGCTGGCTTGGTCCAAATTGGCATGGGCTTTGGCCACGCTGGCTTGGGCACTGTCGGCGGTGGCGCGGTAAGGCGCAGCATCGATCTCGTACAAAACCTGCCCTGCCTTGACTTCGCTGCCTTCGCGGAAAAAACGCTTCAACACCACCCCGTTCACACGGGCGCGCACTTGCGCCACCCGCACGGGACTGACACGGCCCGGTAATTCGGTTTGCAATGCCACCACTTGGTCTGCCACCGTCACCACGCCCACCGCGGGGGGCGGCGGTGTCTTGCCTGGTCCTGACATCGATTCACCATCTTTTGCGCCACAGGCCGCCAAAGATAAAACAGCAGCAGCAACGGCCCAATGCAAAAGACCGACATGAGATGAACGACTCAATGCATGCGAAGAACAAACAAAGCGGGGAGTTGACATGGAGGGGTTTCTTAAATTTAAGTGCGCCTGCCACAGGGCACTAAAGGAACAGATCAAGTGTGTGAAAACACACATATCATTCTTGCACGAGCACTGGGTCGCATCAAATGACATTGAATGATTTGTGCGTAGGTCCAGAAAAGACAAAAGGGTTAGTAGCTTGACGCTACTAACCCTTGTCATTTTTGGTCGGTGTGAAAGGATTCGAACCTTCGACCCCTTGCACCCCATGCAAGTTTTGGTGAATTCAAGAAAACACAATAAAAGTCAAAAATTCTCCTAACTAGTTGAATTAAATAGACTTTTTACCAAGCATCACAAAATGTACTATCCAGCAATGTCCATTACGATACACTCAAAGCCTGCGCTTCGGTTGGGACAATGGTTGGGACAACGGAGACGACGCAGTCAACCGGAGTTTTCCTGTGGCACTGACGATGTTAGAACTCAAAGCGCTGGGTACTGCGGACCACGGACGCCGGTTAACTGACGGTGGATCGCTCAAGGGCAAGGTCTATGTGGCGCGCGATGGTGCCGTCTCGGTTCAATTCCGGTTCGCGTACAAGTTTGGCGGCAAATTTCGCGAAGTGCTGGTCGGCACTTGGCCCAAATCTGACATCACCGCCATCCGCAAAGACCGTGACGCATTGCGTGTCAAGGTTCAAAACGGCATTGACCCGGTGGAACAGAGCCAGCTCGTGCGTGAACAAGTGCAATCCGACCGCGAAGCCGACCGACTGCGCCTAGCTGCCGAGCGTGAGGCTGAACTCCTCAAAATCGAAGCAGACCGGCAAGAGTCTTTGCACCAGCAACAACTGCGGCTGCAAACCTTGGCCGAAAAGACCGCACGCATGACGGTTCGCAGCCTTTTTGTCCAATGGCAGCGGCTGGAGCTGGTCCAGCGCGCGGACAAAGGCAGCGAGGCGCTGCGCTCTTTTGAGCGCGATGTTTTCCCGCTCATCGGGGAGGTGGCGGCAGCGGACGTGAGCAAAGCGCACATCCAGGAGATTGTGGACACCATCAAATCACGCGCCACGCCGACACAGAACATGGTGCGCACCGCCAAAAAGACGCTGGCCGATATGCGCCAGATGTTTGGCTTCGCGCTGGATCGGGACTATGTAGATGCCGACCCCACTGCGCGCGTGAAAAAGGCCCGCATCGGCGCTGACGTGGAGCGCGACCGCGTGTTGAGCGAAGCAGAATTGATCCTGCTGTTTCAGAAACTGCCCAAGGCAGGACTTGCAGCCACCAGCCAACTCGCGCTCCTCATTCAATTGGCAACCGCCGCCCGCATCGGCGAGGTGCTGGCTGCGCGCTGGGAGCATGTGGACTTTGAGCGGCGCAATCTGACCCTGCCCGAAACCAAGAACGGCAAGCGGCATGAAATTTGGCTGAGTGACTTTGCACTGTGCCAACTAAAGAGCCTGCATGAAAGCACCGGCCTAACCCCTTGGCTGTTCCCGGCGACCCAAGCCAAAAAAGATCAACCTGACTTTGCCGACCATGTCTGTGTCAAGACCGTCACCAAGCAAGTGGGCGACAGGCAGCGCCCCGGTGATGATCCCATGAGCGGCCGCTCTAAGGACGTGGATGCGCTGGTGCTACCCGGCGGTAAGTGGACGCCGCATGACCTGCGCCGTACAGCGGCCACCACCATGGCAGAACTCGGTGCCCTCCCCGATGTGGTTGAAAAGTGCCTAAACCACACCGAGGTGGGAAAGGTCAAGCGCATCTACCAACGCGCGCAGTACGAAGGCCCAATGCGCGAAGCATGGAAACTCCTGGGCAGCCGTCTGGCGCTACTGCAAGACATTGCCCAAGGCCGGGTAACCAATGTCGTTCCTTTGCAGCGGGGGCGTTGAGGGGATGGTGCCCAACAAAGGGAGGGACAACCGGTCCCCCTCCCTTGCGCCCCTCAAGCCACCAATTCAGTCAGTGAGCTAACGACCTTAAAGGTTACCTGCTCAAAATTCTTGAAGTGCCGCTTGCCACACTCAATGTGCAAGTCTTCAAGCGGGCGCAGCATGCCTAGCTGAACATGGTCGGTATTGCCGGTTTTCTTGGTTTCGGCCACAAAGTACAGCACCTTGTCATTTCGGTAAGCCAACGCCCAATCGGGGTTATACGGGCCGACCGGCGTTTCAATCTGAAACCAGCGCGGCAGTTTGATGTAAAACAGCACGTCGTCGTTGTCTTCGCAAGCCTGTGCAAACAGGCGCTCCGGGCCGGAATTCGAGTCGATGACGATATGCGAGAACAGCGTTTTCTCCTGTTTGTCCACGGCGCGCACATTGGCCGCGAATACATCCATCAAATCGCCTGCCTCGAACCGGCGCATTTCATAGAACGCATCGTCCATCTTCACGTATTGAACGCCGCTTCCCTCGGAACCGTCGCCGTACACCAGAAACTCACGTTTCTCCGCGTTCACCAATTCCGCCGCGTGATCCACAAACGCCTGCGGGTTGTTCACTGCATCCCCCAGCCGCCCGGAATCGAGCAGGATGCGCGCCACGGTGGACTTTGCCAAACCCGTCTTCGCCTGCAGCTGGCCCACAAAATCGGGCATTGCATATTTCACGTCCACCGTCTGCGTCCGAAAACCGGTTTGCTTTCCAGCGACACCCGTCGCATTGATGGCAATATCGGCACGGGTCAGCGCCACCTTGGGGCGTTCGATAACCGGCATCTTCGTACTGATGCGGCTCGCAGCCTTGGCAATCAATTCGCTCGTCTTGTACTGAACGCGGTAACGGGTGCGCGCCCGAATCTTTTCCCACAGCGCCAAAAACTGGTTGTCCGTGTCGTAGCCCTTGCGCAAACGCACAGTCACCTTGTCACGCTCGTTCTGCACCATCTCGCGCTTGAACTTCACGCCCGCCTCGACCATCTCCGTCTGCAACTGGTTGGCAAAGTCTTCGTAACTTTCATTGGCAATCACGGTCAAGCGATTGATGGCACGATCGCGCACCCGCTCGCCATCCTTGTTCACGCACAGGCGCAGGCCGCGCCCAATCTCCTGGCGCTTCTTGATCTCCGAACTGGATTCAGCCAAGGTGCAAATCTGGAATACGTTCGGGTTGTCCCAGCCTTCGCGCAGCGCGGAATGGCTGAAGATAAAGGCCAGCGGTTCAGCCAAATCGAGCAGCCGCTCTTTGTCGCGCATGATGAGTTCAAACGTGCTTGATTCGGCATCGGCATTGGTCTTGCCGGTCACGGTCTCGAAAGGTGATACCGCGCGCCTATCCTGCGAAAAATAGCCGTTGTGAACCTTCACGCCGTCATGGGCCATCAATCCTGCATATTCAGGCTTTGCACGGTACTGTTGGTAAATCTCTTCAAACCATTCAGCAAACTTGCCTTGGGTCGCCGCGCCGTCCTCGCCATAGACTCGGTAATTGGCCACCCGGTCAATGAAGAACACCGACAACACCTTGATACCCATCGGGTGCAGCTTCTGCGCTTTTTCAAAATGGCGGCGTACCGTGGCCTCGATCTGCATGCGCAGAATGACATCGGTCAGTGCGCCATGCGGGCTGCCTGCGCGTACCTTCACATCATTGGCAAAGGTGACAAAGCCCTCCCCTGCGTCAATTTCATTCACGATGAAACCATCGCGGTAGATTTCCCGGCCATTCGAAAATTTCGGGCCAAAGAGGTCGTCACCATTCTTCACGGTCACACTCTTTTTGGCCGGGCCTTGCGCTTGGTTGACCCAGATAGAAAGTTTGGCCGACACACTGCGCGCACCCGTCTTAAAACTTTCCACTTCAACAAAGGCTTGGTTGGCATCCTTCATTTCAATCACTGAATCCACGCCAATCTGCTTGACCAAACCGAGTTCGTAGGCGCGCACCGGGTCAAGGGAATGGATCAGGTTATAGGCGTTGCGATGCGTGGCCGAATAGCGCAAGGTACACATGGGCGCTAACCGGGCAAGCGCCAGCTTGCGGTTGTCGGTCTCCAAATTCTGCGGCTCGTCCAAGATCACGATAGGGTGCGCCGCCTGAATAAATTCAATCGGTTTGATGCCCGTTTCACGCACCTGGTTGATCACATTGCCTTTAGTCTTCTTGGCCTTTTTTGCGTCTGCATCGCCATTGGCCTCGGTTGAATCCTTGGCGAAAGCATCAATGTTGATGACCAAAATCTGGATCGCACTCGACAGCGAAAAGTTGCGTAACTGGTTGACCCTGGTGGAGTCGTACACCGAGAACTCGACTCGCTCATAGTCATACAGCGTCTGAAAGTGCTCCTTGGTGATTTGCAGGCTCTTGAGCACGCCTTCACGGATGGCCACCGAAGGAACCACAATCACAAACTTCTTGAATCCGTAGGTCTTCGACAGTTCATGCACCGTTCGCAAGTAAACGTAGGTCTTGCCGGTGCCGGTCTCCATTTCCACGGTGAAGTTCGGGAAGGCTCCGGCCGGGGAAGCCAATGGGGAGCCGTCGTCCAACGTGATTGATTCCAGAGCAGCGGACGGCTCAATACCCTGTGCTTTCTGCACTGCGTTCAGGTTTGCCAGCCACTGTTCATCAGTAATGACGCGCTGGTTCGCCACGCCGGTTTCAGTCAGCTTCAAACTGGAAAGTGCATCGTCCCGTGACACCGAGATATGCGAGGCATCGGGCTGCCCCTCAAACAGCGCCACCACGGCGCGGATGGCTTCGAGCTGGTAGTCCTGGTTCGCGTCGAATTGGAGCTTCATTTACGCGCACTCACAGGCAGGTGAACTTGATACCGGCATCGCGGCACTGCAAGTCGAGATTGCTCTTGAGCGGATCGGAGTCATGAAACACGCCGTCAATCGCAATGATCTCGCGGGGCTTCATATCCACCAGCGGCTGAATCATGGCATCGGTAAACGACTCCAACATAAACAGCATTTTTCGATCATGGATGGCGTACACCTTTCCGCCGCTCACATCCAGCGTTTCAACCGGTGTGCTCAGCTCTTGACCGAACTTCAAAAGCAACTCATAGAGCATGTGCTCCACCGCCGCACCTTCCTTTTCAGACTTGGCAAACATCAGCATTTGTTCTGCCAGTTGCTCGGGCGTGTCGATGCCGTCGCCGCGCCATTGCTTGAAGTTGGAGGGGGCTAGGAGGAAGGACTTGAAACCCGGTCTTGATACCTGTTCAGATGCAAGGTCAACTAACGCATTTGTAGCGTCAATCGCCTTGCAAATGCGACTACGACTTATATCGGCAATGGTGTTAAATCCCGCAGCCTTTGCCTCACTTGCCTCCTCAGTCGGCTCGGGTAATTGAACACATACAAAACGACGCCTTGAATCGGTTCCTGCATTCCACTCGATAAGCGCATGTGCAGTCGGACATGACCCCGCAAAGAAGTCCAGAATCAAAGCGTCGGGGTCGTCGTGAACAAAGGTTAGGAAATGACGTATCAACCCTTTTGGCTTCGGGAAGGGGAAGACCTTTCCGTCACCGAATAACTCTTTGATTTCGTCGGTTCCGGTTTGTGTGTATGGTCCTTCTAGCACTGAAAACGGTTTTGCGCCGCGCTCGATTCCGTCTTCGTCGCGGAGGTACTGCTTGTAGTTCACCGACCAAGAGCCTTTCACACGAGCGATGGCCAGCTCATTGGCCGTCTGCGCAGTTTGAACGCGATCCTGTGACCACTGCCATTGCTTCTCTGGCCATATTTCCTCTCCCTCGTGAATGATTGGGTATCGGAGGTTCTCGCGTTCATCCATGCTGTTTGTCGCCAGTGGCTGCAAGCGATACGGACCCCGAACCTCAAATTTCTCATCCTTGTACTTGTAGTATTTCAGCACCTTCGGATCGGGTGGCAATTCCAGCACACCAAGCTTTTCCTTTGTACGTGCGTAGCAAAGCACATATTCATGAAGCACTACAACGTGTTTGACCTTCGAGCCGCCTCCGTAGCTTTTCTTCCATACATGCTGCGTGATGAAATTTTCCTCACCAAAAACCTCATTCATCAGACACCGCAGGTTATGAACCTCGTTGTCGTCACAAGAAACGAAGATCACACCGTCTTCACGCAACAGATTCCGCGCAATGTACAAACGCGGCAGCATCATCGACAGCCAGTTGCTGTGGTAGTGACCGCTTTCCTTGCTGTTCTTGCGGAAAAAGCCCTCGCGCATCAAGGTGCCGTCGTCGCCCAGGTCATTGATGCGGCGCAGGTAGTCTTCCTTGCTTTCCTGAAAACGGTCCGGGTAAATGAAACTGTCTGACCCGGTGTTGTAAGGCGGATCAATGTAGATCAGCTTGACTTTGCCGAAGTAGGCTTTCTGCAAGACCTTCAGCACTTCCAGATTTTCACCCTCGATAAATACATGCTGCGCCTCATCGAAGTTGACCGACAGGTCGCGCTGTGGCCGCAGCGTGGCACGGGATGGCGTTTGCAAGACCTTGTAGGCATTGGCCTTGCCCGCCCAGGTCAGGGCATAGCGCTCGCCGCCTTCAATCAAGGCTTCGCCCCCGAGTGCGCGCTTGAGGGCGGATACGTCGAGCTGACCTTCGGAAAAGGCCTCGGGAATCAATGCCGCCAATTGGGCGCGGCGTTGCGCAGCGGGATCGGGCGACTGGTCAATACCCACAGGGTCGATTGTTTCGTTGGTCATAGTTTCTTACCTGCTTTGCGCTTTGGGCTGCTCTCAAGGGGCTTGGCTGGTTCCTGGATCAGCACGCCCGCTTTACCGCAATAGTCCCGAATCATCATTTCAATCATGTTGGCGATAGACCGGTGTTCCAGTTCAGCGGCGGCGCGCACGGCATCTTTCAGGCCCTGCTCAATACGAAAAGTCAGTGTGGTAGTTTTGGTGGTGGCCATGGTGTTACCCCATACAGCATATGTACTGTGGATATACTGCACTTTACAACAATGCTCAGAGGCGTCCGATGGCGTGCACCTCCCATTTCGTGCTCACGCTGATTTCATCGTCCAGCAGGGAGAACACATGACCCGTCACTACTTGACCCGAGACTTCTTCCGGCACATGCCCAATGCGCTGCTGGCAGGGCAGCGACCTGCAGCATGAGTACATTTGACGCGCTCACAATGGCCCTTGAGGAATGGTTCGACAGCCCGCTCAGCGACCTGCCAGATGCATTGCGCCGACGGGTTGAGCAGGAGTTATTCCCCATGCCATGGGACAAGCTGTCCGCTGACCAGCGGCGCAGTGTGACCTTGCAGTTGGACTACCAGCATGACCCAGCCACCGAGCAGGAGCAAAAGTTCTGGTGGGATTTCTTTGAGCGGGTTAACGGCCTGAAGAAGCAGATTGCCGATTGGGACATGGTTGCCACCCCGACCGCCGCAGAACTGGCACTTAAAGAAACCCGGCTAGCAGAACTTAAACAAGAACTTTCCCGCATGGATGCACAGAAGCGGCTGGCGCGGGGCGACTACTACCCAGAACGAAAACCAAGTCTGACCAAGGACGGCGCACCTTTGGCTGAACCCGCCCCTGCTAACCGGTATGTGGCGTACCCCAAAGCCATGCGCCAGTTGACAGCGCGCCTTGGCGCGACCCCCGAAGAATTGGCCGCCTGGATATGGCTTGGCCCGAAAGACGGTGGCATTACCGCTTACGTGAACGCCAATGAGCTGGATCCACCGCCACGGTTTTTCTATGCCACTGGCGGTGAAAGCCACGATTACATTGCACCGTTGATGGCCTGCTGGTTTAAGGTGGATGAAATTGACCAGTTTGAGCCTGCTGACCGCTTCATCACTGGCGCCGCGTTGATCGAACGTTGGGGCCAGCGACCCGGTTTGCACGCCTTGGCATTCATTCAGGACAAGATTGCCGAGTCTCGACTCTTGGATATTCACCCCATTTATGGGGGTACACAAGGCACTTTTTCAGAGCATTCCGATTTGCCGCCGCTGGAAAATGGGTTGTTTCCTTTAGCCAACGTCGTGCAGATTGAGACTGAGGATTTTGATGCGGACCTTGAAGCCGCTGACTTGGAAAAAACTGAAGTAGTTGAGTCGGTTTCGCAGCCAGACCAAGCAGTTGTGGGATCGGCCGGGTGGCGTTCGCATAATGCCAAAACCGCTGCAAATGCGCTCCATGACAAGCCCGGCGGAAGCCGTGACAAACAGAATCAGATTCGCACTATTTGGGCCAGTGGCAAGTATTCGTCAAGAAGCATTTGTGCTGAGCAGGAGTGCGCGGGATTGAATATGTCCTACGGCACAGCGCGGAAGGCGCTAACCAACACTCCAAACCCTAGTTGATGCTAAGCACAGCCTAGGCGCTGCTGAGCATAGGGGCTTAGCGTATGCGGGGCATCCCGGAAAAATTGGCGGCATGTCCAACAACACCCACTGAGGTGCCAACATGCTGCATACCATCCTGCGTATTCCTGCCGCCCAAACCCAATCGGGCTATTCCCGCTCGACAATTTACTTGCGCATTGCGCAAGGTTTATGGACCAAACCGGTCAGTCTGGGGCCACGAGCAGTTGGCTGGCCGTCCAATGAAATTCAAGCCCTGAATGCCGCGCGTATCTCGGGCAAGACTGATGTCCAAATCCGCGAGTTGGTCGAGACGCTGCACATGCAGCGCAAAGACCTGATGGCAGCTTGGGGGTTTGGAAAATGACAAACGCTCTAAATGTCCTCACCCATTGGGTATTCCTATCCGAGCCGTACGCCATTGCCATCCTTTTGGGTGTTGCATTGAAAGCTATGTATGAATGACCAGATCGATCAATTCAGGCTGGCAATGACAGCGGCGGGTCTGACGCCTCCAACTGAAATTATTGACGACGGCGTCATCCACCGTTTCAGAACCAGCGGCAAACCTACTCATAAAAATGGCTGGTACATGCTGCACACCGACGGCATCGCCGCTGGGGCATTCGGCGACTGGCGCGAGGGCTTTACGCAAAACTGGTGCAGCAAGGCGGACAGCTCTATGACCGAAGTGGAACGGCTGATACACCGTGAGCGCGTCAAGACCATGCAGCGCCAACGTGAAGACGACCTAGCACAGCGCCAGCAATTGGCAGCAGCCGACGCACTCAAGCGCTGGACGGCAGCCACGCCTTGCACCCAGCACGACTATCTAGCCCGCAAAGGCATTCAGCCCCACGGTACGAAAATTGAAGGCGACAAGCTGCTGATACCTATGCGCGACACAGCAGGCACCGTGCTCAGCTTGCAGACCATCGCGCCGGACGGCACCAAGATGTTTATGTCGGGCGGCAAGGTCAAAGGCTGCTATTTCGGTATCAGCAAACCCAAGGGCGCGCTGATCGTGTGCGAGGGCTTCGCCACGGGCGCAAGTATTCACGAATGCACTGGCCATGCCGTCGCGGTCGCATTCAATGCGGGCAATCTTGAAGCCGTTGCCGTGGCACTGCGCGGCAAGTACCCCGCTCTCAAAATCATCATCGCCGCAGATGACGACCACCAGACCCCCGGCAACCCCGGCATGACCAAAGCCACGGCGGCGGTGCAAGCAACGGGTGCCACGCTGGCCGTGCCGGTGTTTAAGGCGACAACATCATGAACGACATGACAGACTTCAATGACCTGCACCTATTAGCGGGGCCAGACGCGGTAAAGGAATGCATTGATATCGCTATAAATTCAGTAGCTGCTTGCGCAAGTGATACGGGTGCTACAGGCCAATTAGGCATATGGCCGGAGCCGAAGGAGATTAAAACCGATCTTCCTTTTGCGCCAGCCTTTGACGCCAAAACATTGCTGCCCCCAACGCTGGCCGACTTTGTGCTGGACGAGGCCGACCGCATGCCCTGTTCGCCGGACTACATTGCGGCGGCGCTGATCGTCTGCCTGGGCTCGGTCATCGGTGCGCGCTGCGGTATCAAGCCCAAGCGCCGGGACGACTGGATCGTGACCCCGAATCTGTTTGGCGGCATTGTGGGTGACCCGTCTTCCAAGAAGTCGCCCGCCCTGGGCACGGTGACGCGCTTTCTTGACCGGCTGGAAGCCAAAGAAGCCGAAAAGCTGGAAGATGCCAAGAAGATTTTTGCAGCCGAAACAGCAGCCTTTGAAGCGCACCAGTCCGCTGTCAAAGGGAGCATGAAGAAAGCTGCCAGCGGAAAAGTTGACCAACTGAAAATGAACGCCGCGATTGCAGACCTGCAAGACCTGCAACCCCCGGAAGAACCCAAGGAACGGCGCTTCAAATCCAACGACTCCACCGTGGAGAAGCTGGGCGACTTGCTTGTGCATAACCCGCAGGGCATGCTGGTCTACCGGGACGAGTTGATCGGCCTGCTGGCCTCCTGGGAAAAGGAGGGCAAAGAAGGCGACAAGGCTTTCTATCTGGAGGGCTGGAATGGCACCGCCAGCTTCAAAATTGACCGCATCGGGCGCGGCAGCTTGCACATCAAAAACCTGTGCATCTCGGTGTTCGGCGGCATCCAGCCGGAATTGCTGGAGCGCTACCTCGCCGGTATCACCACTTCACTGGACAACGATGGCCGCATCCAACGGTTTCAAGTAATGGTGTACCCCGACGCCGTTGCTTGGGAATGGCGCGACCGCCACGCGGTCGAGGGTGCACGCGAGGCGGTGCGTGATCTATTTGATCGGCTGGCGGTGTTTGACCCTGTGCAAGACGGCGCAGCGCCGAATGACGACTTTGTAAAGTTGCCCCACTTCTGCTTTGACGACGCGGCGCAAGACATCTTCGTCGAGTGGTGCACCGAGCTGCATAGGGTGCACATCGCCAATGAACAAAACCCATTGATGCAGCAGCACTTTGGCAAATTTGAAAAACTGTTCTGCTCAATCGCGCTGATCCTGCACTTGGCAGAAGGCTCCATTGGGCCGGTGACAGCCAACAGCGCATTGCGCGCCGCCGCCTGGTGCGAGTACCTGACCGGCCATGCACGGCGGATCTATGGGCTGGTGGAGGCCGCCAAGGTGACAACCGCCCGCATGGTCAGCCGCCGACTGGCAGAGGGCAAGTTGGACGACGGCTTCACTGTGCGCGACATGGTGCGCAAGCAATGGTCTGGTGTCACCACCGCCATGCAGGCCGAAACCACTCTGGCCATCTTGGAAGAAAACGGCCATGTGCAAAGTCAGGACGGCATCAACACGCTGGGTCGCCCGACCGTGCGCTATTCCGTCAACCCGCAAATTAAGAAGGTGGCGAAATGATCACTTGGGTGGAACGTACAAAAGTTGCAATTGCACAAACGGGCCAGAACGGCACTGCCAAAACTGACGAAACCGCTGCTGGGAGACTTCTAGCAGTTTCGTCAGTACCTGCCGTGGCGGTTACTGAATTACCAGAGCGACTTTCGACAGTTTTGGCAGTGCCCCTCCCCGCCGTATTGGAAAAACACGATTCTTCCATTGCAGTGACCGAAGACCCCGACCGCTGGTGTTGGCCACACTCGCAAGCCATGAGCTCTTCGGAAATTGAAACCTTTCAATCTCGGCTTTCTCGATTCACTGACAGGGGGTTGTCATATGACGATGCAGAACGCTATGCAGACAAACTGGTAGGGCGAGATCGTGAATTAGATGACCGGCGACTGTGCGTTGAATGTGCGCACTTACAGGTCCGCTGGCGCTGTGGCAACTGGAAAGCGGCCAATGCTGGGGGGCGTGATCTTTCGCGAGATTTTGTTTTGATTTTGCAACGTTGCCCAGGATTCACCAATGCGCTGGCTTAGTAAAAAGTTAGCGTACCAAGCGAACCCCATGAGCCCCCCAAGACAACCACAAGGTTAGAAAGAATGAGCAACTATCAAACTGAACTACGCAAAGGGTGGATTGCGTTTTGGAAAATCCACCGTGAGGCTTTTACGAAGGGATTGAAATTGCCTCCAATTCCTGACAAATTGTTCGACTTGCGTTGCGGTGCAAAAACGCGTGCAGGCACGCCTTGTAAGCAAAGAACACTTTTCTGTAACGGCAGGTGCAAGTTACATGGGGGTCTATCTTCGGGGCCTAAGACCGCTGAGGGAAAAACAATTGCAGCAGCGAACTGTCGCAAAAAGTTAGCGCCAGGCAACGAACCCCATGTAGCCCTAAAAAATGCCGATTTTCCGGAGCCTGCTCCGCCCAAAAACATAACGCCCCTTCCCGTCAATATGATCTTCTCCCAGAGAAAGACTTCGGTAAGTGCTGTGAGCTGTATCGGCTGCCGATACATGAGCGCTGGCTATACATGCCTGATAGGTAAAGTTTTTAATCTTCCGGCTGGTGAGATGAGGGAATGCAAGTCATTTGATGCGCTTCAAATTTGAATCAAAGCGCAACTTCTTTCCTTTGTTGCTCGCGTTCAAAATATTCCGCCAACTCTTTCATCGCCTCGTCAAAGTCCAGCTTGGCCATGGCGAGATTTAACTCACGCTGCATTTGTGGCGGCAATGGGTCGAGTTTGCGGAGAGTACCAACAGGTGTCACCCCAGTCTGCCCCCAACCGTCTGTTCTGAGCAATGGTGACGGGCTCCAAATTCGAACGCGCCAGCCATCGCGAACTCCCCAGCCCATTTGGATGAAATCAAATTGCGGCTCAAACCCTGACACGTAAACCACTTTACCGATATTGACTTCAAACCCCTTGACGATGACCGCCAAATTACCCATGCGAATGTTATCCATAAACACCCCCTCACCACACAAGTTTGCTGTTGCTTAACTCCGTCTCCCCATCCCACCGATAGGCTACCAAGGGACCATCTCTGGCAGCCGACCAATCCAGGCAAGCGAGTTTTGGGCTTTCAATTTTGGGGTGGCCGCTGAACCAGTGGTGTCCCACAAAAATCGGTGCGCCCTCGATGGCAGAAATCACCAAATCCGCAGGCCACTCCATGCCTATGAGTTGAGCCTCTTGCCCCGGTGTTACCAAAGCCACTTCATGAAGCTGGGTGGCTAGATGGCGCCAATTGGCGATGCGAACTTCTTTGTGTTCATGGCCTGCCTTGTCGCGGATAACCTTGCCCTCAGGCAGAGGCAACTCTAAGCCGCAGGTCAGCAACTTACGCGCCCTCAAGAATGAAGACTCTTGGCCATTCGCTTCTATTTTGCAAGCCGCTTGTAACAACTCGTCTGTTAAATGCTGATCTTCCCCCCAGCCATTGGCTCTCAAGGTCGCAATCGCATCGTCATCCCAACAACCGTGCACCACACGAATTCCCCCAAGGTCCATGTACGGAGGCAGCTTTCTGAACCATTCCAGCCAACCCTTGTACGCTGGGGACCCCTCACCCACTTGAGCCAGAAACTCCGCATGCTGAGCACGGTTGTTGATGCATTTTTTTGAATCACCACGGTTGGGCCTCAAGGACTCCCCAACTTGGTTGGCATCTTCTGTGCCATAGGCGATGGCATTGAACTCATGGTTGCCCATGATGCAAAGTGCATCACCTGAATCCACCATGGCTTTTGCGATTTCCAACACCCGCACCTGCGCTGGTCCTCTGTCTATCAAGTCTCCCAACAACACCAGTTGGTGACCCGCAGGTGCTTTGTAGCCCGAACCAACAGGCTGGTAGCCCAGGGTTTTTAGCAGCGCCTCGAACTTGGCTGCTTGGCCATGAATATCGCCAACGATGTCGTATGCAGGCATTTGATTCCTAGTTAGTTGATTAGTACAATTAAGTTTACATAACTTAAATGCAAAATACAACTAACTTACTTTTTTATGAATGATTTATCTATTGATGTCGCATCCAAAAGACACGCCATGCCATTTGTTCGATTGGAGTTGGTGGTTTTGTCAGTTATGAATGGCGTGTTGAATGTTTTGCTCAGTCATCGCAAAGAGGAACCCTATAAAGGGGCATGGGGTTTGCCAGGCGGCGTGTTGCGCATTGACGCTGACGCTACATTGGAACTTGGAGCACAACGAGTAGCCGCGGAACGACTGGGCCGAGAACTGCCCAATTTGTCGCAGGTGATCGCTGTTGGCGGCGCAGACCGAGACCCACGTGCGCCTTGGGCCTTGAGCATTGTTTACCGTTGCCTAGTGCCCGAAACTTTGGAAACAAGCCCTGGCAAAAGAGTTAAAGCCTTGGAATGGCAACCGTGCTCAAAACTTGTCACTAAAGGGAAACTGGCGTTTGACCATGCCCAATTGATTGAACTGGCAGTTGCATCCACCCAGCGTGAAATTCGCGAGCTTCGTTACCCAACAGGATGGATGAGCGAGGCGTTCACCCTAGGTGAATTGCAAGGCATGAGCGAAGCCGTGATAGGCGCGCCGTTGGACAAAGTGACATTCAGGCGAAGAGTCGAGGTGGCTGGTGTTGTACAAGCCATCGATGGCAAAACCAAAATGTTGGGAGCACACCGTCCAGCGCAGTTATATGCATTGAACGTTGTATGAAAAATTCAAATTTCTAGTGGCTATTGTGAGAACCCAGCCAATTGCATTTCAAGTGCTGGAGCGGACTTAAACAGAGAAATTCAAATGGCAACAAAACCGAACGTCACTGTAACGAACTCCCAAGCTTTCGTACCCATCCTCACCGTGTTGCCTGAATATGGCAATGCGCCGTTTTTGTGGATCGTTACCGCACCTGAACAGAGAGGCGTTGGCCCAAACTTATGCGATGGAACTTGCTGGGATGAAACCCACCCGATGTCAGAAGGGCTCTGGCAAAAATTTGCAGATTGGGCGATTGAGTTTGACCATACAGCGTTTTACAACGATGACTACGACGCCAGTGATTGGGATTGGGACGCCTTTCACGAACGCGGCCTGCAATTAACGCGTTGGCTTAAGGAAGAGATAGGCGATGCATATCGCGTCATCTATATGAAGCCTGGAGAAGATCCCAATAGCGAGTTAGAAGGTCGCACGGAGATCTTGGCAGATGGAACAGCGCTTGCACTGCCCCCATTGAATTCCATTGCGAAGGCCGCTTAACGCCTGACCGGCATAAACCTTTTTATGGACACAATGTTAAGCCGCGCAGATGCAACAAATCTCAATGAAAAAAACAGCCAATGTGAAACAGATTAACTCGGTGAATCCCTACCAACCACGGGAAAGCGGACTGGCGCTGCCAAACCCGCTACAGCCCGAGTACGTGGGGACGCACAGCCCTCCAGCCCCGTATCTGACACCCCAGCCCCTGACGGCGAATACCTCGTCACAACCACAATCGGCAGTGAAGTAGACCGCAAGATGGGCACTGATACAGTGCTGAATGCTGGCGATCTGGCAACCGCGACAAGCTACCTCTATAAATCGGCCGTTGAACGCTTCGATGGTGTTGTCACTGACAAGAATGGAAAAATCCTTGCAGTGGTGGGCGGGTTCAAGGGGGATATTTCCTCTACCGCTGTCTACCCTGCAACCATCATGGCGGAGGCTATCCGCATCAAAGGTGCGGCAAACATTTGGTTTAGCCACAACCACCCAAGCGGCCAATCAATGCTTTCGGAGGCTGATAAAAAGCTGTGGAAATCGCTGAATACGGTATTCAAGGGTAGCGGTGTGGAGCCGCAAGGATTGATCGCAGTTGGTGACCAAGAATATTCATATTTTGGAAAGCCCGAACATGCGCCACTTGGTGCTCTTGGTGAAGAGCGTGCGCGAACACCAAAACCAAAGGGAGAGTTCAAGGTGCCGGTTATGGAGCGGTCCCTCGCGCCATTGAAAGAAAGGTTGCTATCTGCCCTGAGTTTCCCCAGCCTTGGCAAAACTTGAGGCTCAAATCATGTTTGACCGCGCTGGCCGACGCCCAGGCATCATGATGCTCAACACCAAGATGCAGCCTGTCGGCTGGTTGCCAATTGGCGGACTGCTTCGCGGCGAGTTGCGCAACACGGGTGGCATGAACGCACTATTCCGCGCCGCAAGCGAGTCGAGCATGGAAAGCGCAATCATCGTGCACGGCGGCGAGTTGGACGGCAAGATTGATCGCGAGTTCTACCCAGATCTGTCAATCGCTGAGAACATCGGCGCAGCGCTGGAATTGGGTGATATTCGCGTGGTGGACATTTTGCGAGCCAAGCAAAAAACCGGATTTGAGTCGGCCGCTGAATTTGGCAACCGCGTTTCCGCTGGCCCCGTGCTTAGTCGTAGAACGGCTTCGGGTAATGCTGCATTGACTGGAAAGCAATACAGTGCAAAAATCAAGCCTTCTTCTGAGTTACTAAATAAAGTCTATGAGCAATTTGGCGATGTTGAGTCAGAGTTCAGAGCCGCAACTGGCTATGGATTTGACGCGCTCACAGAATCAGAAGCCCGATA
>Ga0213920_1000362_pt1 | contig 38378 bp, 57 predicted proteins | sample McNCre1117MG_FD_161054 | JGI IMG/M metagenome (GOLD analysis project Ga0213920, IMG submission 161054) | Freshwater microbial communities from McNutts Creek, Athens, Georgia, United States - 11-17 MG | ecosystem: Environmental > Aquatic > Freshwater > Creek | place: USA: Georgia | collected...
TGAAGCCTTGCTTGCGGAGGCCAAGGGGGAGAAAAACCCGTTTGCCGATGTGTCTGCAAAAGAAGGCGAATACGGCGCGTTTTCTTACGGCACCGAGTACGCGCGCGACATAAACGGAACGGCGTACAAACTGTACTTTGACAGCAAAGGCGTTCCGTATCGGTTCACTTTGGACAGCTACAAAACCCTGATGTCTGAGCTGAAGAAAAAAGGCAAAGACGGCGTTGTGCCTGGTAACTTTAAGGTGTCGACCAACGAGGACGGCACGCAACGATCTGCGCCCTGGTTCAAAGACCCGCGCGTGAACCTGGCAAAATTTGATGAAATGATCCACCGGTTGGGCACCGCCAACATCAAGGCGTCGCCTACGCGGCAAACTGAAACTGCTGCTATTTTTGCCGGGCTAGAGAAACGCGGGCTGGCCAAGACCAAGGCTGAGACAGCTTTGGCTGAGCACCCCGATTCAGAAAAACTAAAATACGTTCAAGACAATTTCCTCGACATCCTGTCCGAGCTGGACGACTCCGGCCTGGTTGAGATCAACTGCTAATAAGGACCTGCCATGCACATGTTGCCCAAAATGATCATCTCCGCCGACTGCAAAAAGATGTTGGACGAGGCGGTCCATTCCGAGCTGTACGCATCCAATCTATACAAGCACATTGCCAATCAGGTTCAACGCCTGGGTTATTTGGGCACTGCTAAATTCTTTTTGAATGAAAGCGCAGACGAGCTGAAACACTATCAGCTCCACGCTGATTTTCAGAACGATGTCGGCACCGTGGCCAAGGTGCCCGTGATCGAAGCGATGAATGAAACCATCGAAACTCTGAGCGACGCAATCGAGACCGGGTACGAAACCGAGCTGGAGCTGTTGAACAACTACCAGGACTGGTATCGCCAGGCTTCAGACGATCCAATCGTTCAGCAATTCCTGCTTCAGTTTTTGGAAATTCAGCGCCGCAGTGTGGGCGAATACGGCGACCTGCTGGCGCGCATTCAGCTTGTTGATCAAGACAAGGCTGGCATGCTCCTGATCGACCAAGAATTAGGCGGTTAAACCATGGCCAATTGCACGTACAGGTTCACCGACCGAGACGGCAAAGAGCGGGTCATAGAAGGCAAAGCCGCGTTCAAAGCGTACCTGGCTGATGGTGGCCTAGAGCACCTGATGCCAGGTACCCAGGCAACGCTGAGCCGTCAGCGGCAAAAAAACCCAGAAGCCAGCCGAATAGAAGGTGAAAGCAAATCGCGTTTTGATCGCACGCCAGAGCTTCAGCAGGCCGTGGCGGACCTGCAAGAAGGCAAGATCACACGCGATGAATACAACCGCATGGTGGATGAATTCCGACCGGTGTACCCCTACGCCGAGGTACCCGCTATTACAACGCCCAAAGACGCCCGATACGCCCTGGAACACGGGCGCGGCCAAAGCCCCGAGAAGGCGGCCAAGTACGGCTTGCCTTCCATGACTTTGAAGAGCGGCGACTGGGCTCAGCTCCGCCTGGACATCCCGTCATACCAGGAGCACGACGCCTGGGTTGTCAGCGTCCATACGCCAAAGTCAACCAACCGGGAAGTGCAGTCTGCGTACGACGCTGGCCCGGTAGTGGGCTATGAGTCGGTGGCCGCTCTCAAGGACGTGACCTTTGGCATGAACCAGAAGGCCGCAGCCAAGATCGCCACGGGGTCCGCCAAGGGCACGATTGCCACCATGTTGGGCAAGTGGGCACCCATCAGCAAAACAGACGCCAAGACCCGAGCTGAGGCCGCCATGAACGATCCGGCCTGGACCCAGGTCGGCATGGACCCGTTCCGCCACAGCTACTTCTACGACCGCGACACCATGCGCCCCGTGCTCAGCGCGGACGAAGTGATCCAGGTCGGCCCCCTGGTCCTGGCCAAGAACGTCAAGTTTGGCCAGGACACCGACATCACCGGCGCGCCTATTGCGTTCAGCCGTCAGCGGATCGTAGGCGACAGCAAACGGGCCTACACGCCCGAGCAAAAAGCCATGTTCCAGAACGTGGGCCGCACGGTCGAGGTGCCCACGATGAAGGAGCGCATCCAAAGCCTGCGCCAGGACCTGGGTAAGAAGTTGGCCCAGGGGCTGGCAGATCAGTTTCAGCCGATCAAAGAGCTGAGCACCAAGGCATATGCCTTGGCACGCCTATCCAAGGGCTCTGCTGGCGCGTTTGAGGCGTTCCTGCACCACGGCAAGCTGGATGTTGTCGACGGGGTCTATGACGCTGACCAGTCGGGCGGGTTTATTGAGCGGGTTGGCGTGCCTTTGCATGGCGAGTTGGAAGACTTCCTGTGGTGGGTTGCGTCGAACCGGGCAGAGCGCCTGACGCAAGAAGACCGAGAGCACCTGTTCACCGCCCAGGACATTGCCGCTGGCAAGAGCCTGGACAACGGCACCACCGACTTCGACTACACGCTTCAGCACGGTGCAAACGCAGGATCGGTGACCCGTGACCGCACCAAAATCTACCGCGATGCGCTGACGTCGTTTGACGAGTTCAACAAAAACGCCATGGACATGGCGGAGAAGTCGGGCCTGATTGACAAGAACAGCCGTCAATACTGGGAGCATGAGTTCTACGTGCCCTTCTACCGCGTCAGCGATGAAGACGGCGGGTTTGTTGGCGCAAAGATGAGTAGCTCCCTGGTGCGCCAGCGGGCATTCAAGCAGCTCAAGGGCGGGACCGACAAGCTGAACAGTGATCTGCTGGCCAACACCTTGCAAAACTGGGGTCACCTGATTGACGCTGCGGCGAAGAACCGCGCAGCCACGGCGACCCTGGAAGCGGCTCAGGCTTTGGGCGTTGCGGTCGAAGCCGACGAGCCCACCGTGCGCGCAATGGGCAAAGCCCTGGGCAAGAAGGGCAACATCGTGTGGTCCATGGAAGACGGCAAGGAGCGGTACTTCCTGGTCGACGATCCGATGCTGATGACGGCGATCACCAGCCTGGAATACTCGGGCCTGCGCGGCCCCGTGATGACTGCCCTGTCCAAGCCCAAAGAGTGGCTGACGATTGGCGTCACCGCCAGCCCGGCTTTCAAAATTCGCAACCTGGTGCGCGACTCAATCCAGGCCGTGGCCACCGCGCCCCTATCCTACAACGTCGCCAAAAACTTGGCGGAAGGTATTGCTGCCAGCGACCGCAAAGGGCAGACCTATGTGTCGGCTCTGGCCAGTGGCGGCTTAATCCGTTTTGGCTCCATGCTGGAAGGCCGTCAAGCTGACCGCGTGCGCCAACTGGTGCGCAGCGGGGTCAAGGACACCACGATCCTGGACAGCGAGTCAAAAGTGCAGGCAATGTATGACCAGTACATTGCGCCCGGCATTGAGGCTTACAACGAGCTGGGCAACCGTGGCGAGGAGATCAACCGCGCGGCCTTGTTCAAGCAGCTCAAAGCCCAGGGCGTGGACCAGGCTACGGCTGCGCTCATGGCGCGCGATCTGATGGACTTCAGCATGCAGGGTAGCTGGACGTCGGTGCGTTTCCTGACCCAGGTCGTGCCGTTTATGAACGCCCGCATTCAGGGCCTGTACAAGCTGGGCAAAGCAGCTAACGAAGACCCCAAGCGTTTTGCCGTTGTGCTCGGTGCCGTAGCCCTGGCGTCGATTGCGCTGATGACCGCATACAGCGACGACGACGATTGGAAGAAACGCGAAGACTGGGATCGCAACGGCTTTTGGTGGTTCAAGGTCGGGGGTGTTGCCTTCCGCATTCCTAAGCCGTTTGAGATCGGCGCAATCGCCACCCTGGCCGAGCGCGGCCTGGAGTATTTCACCAATCCCGAGATGACCGGCCCGCGCCTACGCAAAAACGTCTACTCGCTATTGGCGGACAACCTGTCCATGAATCCGGTGCCCCAGGGCGTGAAGCCGCTGCTCGACCTGTACGCCAACAAGGACAGCTTCACCGGCAGGCCAATCGAGACCATGGGCATGGAGCGGGTGCTGCCTGAGTACCGGTACACCCAGAACACCAGCATGGCCGCCAGGGGGCTTTCTGCGGCTGCCGGTGGGGCCTTGTCCCCGGTCCAGGTCGATCACGTCCTGAAGGGCTATTTTGGCTGGCTGGGCAGTTTTATCGTGGGCGGGGCAGACATGGCGTTGCGCCCGCTTACCGGGCAACCTACGCGGCCCACAGCCGACTACTGGAAGCTGGCCACTCAGGGGATTGCCCAGGAAGTGGATTCAGGCTCGTCGCGCTACGTGTCGCAGATGTACGACCAGGCCAAAGAGCTGGAACAAGCCTACGGCACGTTCCGCATGCTGATCAAGGAAGGCAAGCTCGACGAGGCGCGTGAGTTCCGGGCAGAAAACCTGACCAAGCTGTCGCAGTATCAAATCATTGAGCGCGTAAAGAAGGCGGAGACCCTTTACAACGAGCGGATTCGCATGATCGAACGCAGCGAAATGGACCCTGACCTGAAACGCGAAAAAATATTGGAGCTTCAGAAAAAGAAAGACCAGATTGCTCGCCGAGTAGCGCCTGGTCTCAGCAACATGGCGCAGTGATTGCGCCGTAAAGGATGAGCTGTAGGAGCGATCCTACGACCCATCCAATTACGCCCAAGGCAATCAGGCAACATGCTATTTTTTCAAACATTGAATAGTAATTATATTGTGCTAAATTTTGCGCAACTTTGCGGAGTATGTTATGCAAGCAAGAGTTTCGCGTGCCGAATTTATAGAGGTTTGGAACCGATATGGTTCAGTACCCAAAGTAGCCCAGGCTCTTAAAATTGATGAGCGCGCAGTCCATCGACGCAGGCGAAGAATTGAAAATGAAACCAATCAGCCTTTGGTCAGCCAAACTGATTTGTATTCTCCTTACGCTGCTTTTCAGCCAATCCAAACGTCAATCAATAAAGTAGAGCTTGGGGTCCTTGATCAGACCATCATTGTTTTTTCTGACGCGCACTTTTGGCCAGGTGAATACACCACCGCCTACAAGGGCTTGCTGTGGGCCATCAAAGAATTGAAGCCGCATGCCGTGATCTCAAACGGCGACGCCTTTGACGGGGCAAGTATCTCGCGCCACCCACCCCTGGGCTGGAGTCACACGCCAAGCGTGATGGAAGAATTGAAAGCGGTCCAAGCACACCTTGGTGAGATCGAAGAAACGGCCAAGGCCGCTCGCCACAATTGCAAGCTGCTGTTTACCTGGGGAAACCACGATACTCGTTTTGCAAACAAGCTGGTCAGCCAAGCTCCGCAATACCGCGAAGTGCGCGGGTTCAAGCTGGAAGACCATCTGCCAGCATGGGAGTTTGCTTGGTCTGTGTGGCCCACAAAAGACTGCATCATCAAACACCGGTACAAGGGTGGTATCCACGCAACGCACAACAATACTGTCAGCGCCGGGATAAGTATTGTCACTGGTCATTTGCACTCTTTGAAGGTAACTCCTTTTGCCGACTACACCGGCAATCGGTATGGCGTTGACACGGGAACTTTAGCTGAGCCGCATGGTGCGCAGTTTGATTATGCCGAGGGCAACCCTCAAAATCACCGGTCTGGATTTGCTGTTTTGACATTCAAGGGTGGTAGGATTTTGTGGCCTGAACTGGTCCACAAGTGGGCCGATGGGCAAGTGGAATTTCGTGGCCAGATCATCACCTTATAGGAGTTTTTATGTTCGAAATGAATGTGTTTTTTGTGAGCGGTTTTGTCGACTACTTTGCAGACGGCGAAGTGTATGAGTACGACGAAGAGCATGACTGCTACTGCTGGTACGACGAAGAGTACGATGCTTGGTATTGGCTCGACGAAGAGGCTGGTGAGTGGCTCTTGGTTGAAGACGAAGAAGCCGACGAAGAAGAGTACGAAGAAGAAGAAGCCTAATCCTGGTAGACCTTCGACAAGGCATCGCTCACCGATGCCTGTATCTGTGATACGGCCTCCTCAAAAGGGAGGCCGTATTTTCTATTTCGGCGCAGTACTTCGCTGATCTCATGCAGGGCTTGCCAAGCGTGCTTTGCCTGGATGGCCTGGATGGCTTCGCCTTCGTCGTCAAACGTGGTGGTGATCTTCATGGCGGCGGGCAGTTATCTGGGATCGGCACGGCTATCCACACGGCTGCATACTGGCCCCTGTTGGGCCCGATCCAGCGGTCGATGTAGCAGTCGGCCATCTTGACCAGGGCGCGCCTGACGCTGTCCTCATCCAGGCCGGTGCGATCCGCCAGATCGGGCACGGTAAGCCCGTCCGAGTTTCCCAGCAGGTGCGCGCGGATCGTGGGGTGTTTAGACGCGGTCATGCGGCTTCCATGTTGATCAATTTGTTAAACCGGATTGGGGCGCTTTTTTCTTGGGCGTTGAAATTCCCATTTGACCGGGGCCTTAAAACGTGAATGTAAAAAGACTCAAGCCTGTCCAATAGATTTACCGGGCACGGCACAAAAGCGTACCTGTCAAATTTGATTACATGTTGGGAAATTCGTGAGTAGACATTGACCGATTGGCCAACATAGACTATCTCTCCGCCATCCACCAAAAAATAAACACCGCTTGCCAGCGTGAATGGGATTGCCCCTTTAACAATCTCTTCGGGCGGCAGTAAAGCTCTATCGTTTAGGGCTGCTGAAAGCGCGCTTAGCTTTTCATACTTGGCCAGCTCAGCCAATCTTTTTTCCATGGCTTTGATTTTGTCAAACAGCACGTTCCCGTGCAAACGCATTTCAAGTTTTTCTTCCTCAAGTTTTTCTTTATTAGCTTTGCGCGTAGCTTGGGATTTTCTGACTCTAGCTTGGTGCTGTTCCGGGGTCAATCCGTGCCATAGGTTCATTCCTTCACCTCGACTTCTTCAGACGCGCTGATGTGATACACGTTGCCGTGCTCGTCTGTACACACACTGTACATACCATCAAGGTGATGGAACTTCAACTCCAGTCCATCGCTTAGCACAATCATGCTATCTTTTGGCACGTTGTAGAGCTTCATGCTTTTCGCTCCTTCAGCAACTGCTCAAGATTTATATCTATCTCAACCTGCGCAGCCATCCCATCTGCGTAGCCCCTTGCATATGCCGTTTCTTCCAAAGCAATCAATTGGTTGATAAGTCGCTGTTGTATTTCGCATATCCGCGTTAGGCTATCCAACGCCAATTCTCTTTTGCTCATACGTTTTGGTCCTTCAGTAGTTTCTCAATCGCTTCGGCAAACTGTTTAATCCCCGGCGGAAGCCTGGCGGTTTTAGGGTCTATGAATTTCAACGCCATCAGGCGCTGGTCATCGGTCAGCCCGCGCCAGGGTTTTTTGTAGTCTTGGGTGTCGTCGTCATCGTCAATACGTGCTCTTGCCATCGCACGCTTGGCTTGGTAGCCACCGCCCCAGTCACCCTGCTTGCGGGCAAGATCGTCAAATGCTTCATCCTCTAATGTTTTCATAGCATGCCATCCTTTGCTGTGATGCAGGTGCCTGCGATCAAGGTGATCATCTGCCCGCCCTTGAGGGACATCTCTTGCAGGCGCTTCTTCTGGGTCTCTGCCACCGCACGGCACTCAGCCTCACGGGTGTAGTGCGTGCCTTGCATGAAGTTGCACTGGTCGTTCATGCAGACAAACAAGACCGGAATAAAAATAACGTGGATCATGTGATCAGCCACCAAACAAAAGAACCGAGACCGGCAATAAAAAATATAAAGGCGATCACCGAAATGACGGTTATTGCCAGGTCGTCAAGCTCGTCGTCGTTCATCTGCACTGCTCCGTAAAGACCGCTGCCACAGTGCGGCATTTCGGTTGAGCGGTTTTATAGCCGAGGTAGAAGCACACGACTATTAGGGTTGATACGAAGCCCAGCATCTGGAAAAAATTGATGACGTGTTTCATGTTGGCAGGTCCTTGTTGAATACCGAATCCAGGGCTTGCAATGCCTGGTACAGCTCCCTGATTTCCTGGCGTAGTTGCTGGTCGGTAGCGCGGCTCTCACCGCGCAGCTCCGCCAGCTTTAATGCAGCCGCTTCAATTTGTTCGCTTGTCATTGATCTTCTCGATCCATGCAATGACGTCGGACTCCAGCCATACCAGACGCCTGCTGCCGGGTACCCGGAAGCGTGGTGGCAGTACGTCTGGTCGGCGACGCGCGTCTGACTTGATGGTCTCTTCGCTTCTGCGCAAGAGCTTGGCCAGGTCAGCCGGGCCTAGCGTTTTCAAGCCCATAACGGCTTCTCCACTTCGGCGAGTTTTTCCATGTAGTGCTGGAGCTTGCCCGCGTCATCGGTCCCGTCTTTGCGACCCGACCGCATCCCGTATTTGATGATGTTGCCCTTGAGAAAACCGACAAACTCTTCGCGTGTCATCACGGCTTGCATCACGGCCCAAGGCTGCACCGTCATGTCTTTGTAGTGGCTGCCGCCCACTTGTTTTTCGTCTGCGCTCATCAGTCTGTTTCCTTCATGTAGTAGGTTGTTGAAAATCCGTCTGCCCGCAAAGGCAAGCCGGGTGCCCATGCGATGTCCCGCCCCATGATCTCTTCAATCTTGGGCAGGGCGTCGTGGTCTGTTGTCTCAACGATGTCTTCGTCGTGGACAGTGAACAGTTGCGAGTAGCCAGCCTCGTCCAAGGCAAGCATGGACTCGGCCAGGCAGTCGCGTGCGATAGCCTGGGTGATGTTCTCCACCAGCTTGCCTCCGTAGGTGGGCAGCCTGGTCCAGGTCTTGGTCTTCTGGTCCATGCCCTCGTATGTCAACGACCCGGCACGGGCCACGGTAAAGCTCGCGCCGCTGGCCAGCTCACGGATCAGGTCTTCGGACTCAATGCGTGGCTTGACGTAGAACAGCTTGCGCCCGGACGGGAGCTTGATCGTGAGGAAGCCCGACTCCCAGGTGAATGTCAACGCGCTGTTCATGTTGGCTACCGACAATATCGCTTGGTTCTTGTTGGCCACCGCCTGCTTGGCCTTCTCCTCGACCGCGTACCAGAGCTGCACGATCTCCGGGTTGGCCGCGCGCCAGGCGTCTTTGATGGGGTCCAGCTCGTCCTCTGTCAGGCCCATGGCCAGCGCGCCCATGGTCTTCAGAGCACCGGCTCCCCCCTGGTATCCCAAGGCCAGCTCGGCGATCTTGCCCTTCTGCCGGTAAGGTGACTTCTTGCCCACCGATCCAGGCGGCAGCTTGAACATCTGCTCTGCCGATGCCTCGTAGATTTTGCCGTGGGTCTTGAACACATTTAGACGCCACACGCACCGTGCCAGCCAAGCAATCACACGGGCCTCAATGGCGCTGAAATCGACCGGCATGAGGGTAGCCCCTGGCCGGGCGATAAAAGCCGTCCTGATGAGCTGTGACAGCGTGTCAGGCACGTTGCCGTAGAGCATCTCCAGCGCCTGGTACTGGCGGCTGCGCAACAGGTCGCGCGCCAGGTCCAGGTCTTTGAGCTTGTTCTGTGGCAGGTTTTGCACCTGCACGATCCGGCCAGCCCAGCGGCCAGTGCGGTTGGCACCGTAGAACTGGGTCAGCCCGCGCACGCAATCGTCGGCGCACATCGCCCTGGCCATGGCGTGGTACTTGGACACGCTTGTCTTGGCCAGCTCCTGGCGCAGCTCAAGCACCCGGCGCACGATGGCGCTGTCGGTGTTGGCCAGCAGGCCGGGCACGGTCTTCTTGGTCAGGTCGACGATGGTGTCGTCTTCCTCTTCCTCTTGCAGCCACCTCAGCAATTGGTCGCGGCTGTTGGGGTTGTCCAAGCCGGTGAGCTTCTCAGCCTCGGCCAGGGTGCGGGCACGCACGATGCCATCGCATTCGATGGCAGCCTCGACCAGATTGCGGTCCAGCTTTGCGCCCTGGGTCATCATGCGGTGGTCCAGGTGCCAGAGCTTCCATTCCTTGTCCGGCACGGGGAACTTGGCCAGCTTCTCTGCGATGGCGTCTTCGGACTCGACGTCCCTGCCGCAGTACTCTTTGAACAAAGCCCACTTGGCCGGATCGTGGTGAGGCAGGTTGCGCGTGCGGCCACCGTTCACCTTGGTCGGTTTGGTCGGCAGGCAAAAGTATTTGATCAGGCTCCAGCCGGTGGACATCTTCTGCTTGTCAGGCGGCAGGCCGACCACGCGGCCCACGTCGTTCAGGTTGCCTGGCATGCCCAGGTACAGGGCGTGGACGCTGGTGCAGCGCCACTGCGTGACTTCAAGCGGCTCGACCAGGTGCTTGTTTAGGCAAGCCAGCTCGAAGGCCGCGTTGTATGCGGTCTTCAGAATCTTGGGATCGTAAAGGGCTCGGATGATATGGGCGGGCAGCTCTTCGCCCTGGGCCAGGTCGATGACGTTGACTTGGCCGGTGCCGTACTTGTATCCAAAAAGCATGACCTCGAATGCGTCCGACTCGGCGTACTTATGCACGCCGCACTTCTTCAGGTCGACGTCGCTGTACGTTTCCAAGTCGATTCGTAATGTTGTCATTCGGCGTACCTTGTGTCGATGAACACGGGGGTGACATCACCCCACCAGCCACCGATGATGTTGAATTCAAAAAACTCTTCCGCTTCTTCACGCGTCATGTCCCTGGCCAAAATGTCGATCACCCGAGTGCGGTCATATGCCACCACCGGGTCCATTCCTGACCGGTGGGCAACACCGATGATTGCTTCGTCAAAAGCAGCGGGCTCCAGGAACAGCGCGTTCTCAAGGCTGTCCGCTATGTGTGCTCTCGTATCCATCTAGCTGCTCCAGTAAAAGGGCGATGATGCGTTCGTAGTGCATCACCAAAACCCACAGTTGTTCGTTGGTCATAAAAGGCGGGGTACTCGCTGCACTGGTGGCCCGCTACGCAGTTCATCCCAGCATCCGCTTTCCCCCTAAAACTTACTCGGCTTCGACCTCTGGCCCCAGCTCTGGTTCTACCTTAGCCATCGCTTGGTCGCGTTGGGCAGCAATGTCCATAACCAAGTCGTGAACCTGGTCATGTGGCAGCCTGCGCAAGGCAATGATGACGGCGTTGATGGACTCTTCGGTGAGATGGATTGGATAAAACATTTTTAATTTCCTTTCAAGATAAAAAGTCTTCTTCCACCGCAGTGAAGTCGTCGCTTGCGCGCGATCCGCCGCCCAGACGTTCACCGTCTCCCAGCTTCTGCACGTTGTTCAGACCCGCCGCGATGCCCTTGTTGCCGTCCACGCTGAACGGGTAGAAGTTGACCGACGCGCGGCCAAGCAACCGCTGTACACCTCGGACTTATCCAAGATCGGATTGAGTGCGGTGTCAACCACGTCAGGCTTTTGGCCGCTGTTGCAGTTGATAAAGTAGTGGCCCTTGTACTCGGGGTTCTTCGCCAGGTCGCGCTCGGTGTCGCCGTCACGCAGGGGTGACTTGAAACTGGCCAACCACTTGCCGCCCCAGGTGGTGGCTGCTTTGGGGTCGGTCTTCACCGACTCAATCGCGGCCTTCACTTTGGCCAGGGTGTCTTTGTCGCCCTTGGGGATGAGCAAGCAGACGCTGTACTTGCCCTTGTCGTTCATCTCGAAGACGTTGACATAGGACATGCGGACCTTACCGGTAATAACTTTTGACATACTGTTTTCCTAGTTTGCAATTTTGAAATCCTCGGCTGCGGATGCGGCCAAGGCGAGTGCTGGTCTTTTGTCCCCTTCGGGTACCAGCGTTGGTTTACCGGATGGCTTGACGATCAGATCGCCAAGCAATTCGGTGAACTTCTTTTTGCCGATTGCGCTCTCCATGGCAGTGATGCCAAGTAGGCTGCGCTCGTACATGATCTCTTCGGGGATGCCGCTGTCCTTCAGCTTGGCAGCCACCGCGTCGTGGTCTGAATACTTCCGGTTGGACCGGCCTTCGACGACCTTAAACCCGGGCACCGTAATGCCGTGCTCGACCGCCTGCTTCAGCGCATGCGCCTTCAGGTCGTTGAACCAGTCGATCACCATGTCAGCCTGGGGCAGAAGTGCCGCGATGCGATCCATCGTCAGGGTCTCGACCGCTGGCGGCACCGGGCTGGAAAACTCGGCCTTGGCCACTTCAAGCGATGCTTGCGCCCTGGCCGGGCACACGTACCTGGCACGGCAGAAACCGTCACGGCAGTGGTTACCTGGCACAAACTTGCCCGCGCCTACCCACGCTGCCTTAGCGCGAGGCATGACTTCTTGCTTGCCCCATTCCAAAAGCTCGTCCATTGATAGCTCTTCGCTGCGGAAGTTGGACAACCGTGGCTGAAGGACCGTCATGCGGACGCGCTGGATGTCGTACAGGTGGCACAGCTCGTAGTAGGCACCCAGGCCGTACAACCGGAGCTGGCTGTTCTCCATGGGGTCAACGTAGATGCCCTTGCCGTACTTCAGGTCCAACACTTCGACCAGGTCGTCGGTGATGATCACCAGGTCGCCGGTGCCGAAGCCTTCGGGTACCCACATGCTGAAGTCCAGCCGCTGCTCAACCAGGATGACCGGGTCCTTGCAACGTGAGTACGCGTCGATGATCCGGTCCCATGCGACGTTCACCGCTTCGGCCACGTACTCGCGCAGCTCGGCGGTGTCGAAGTGCAACAGGTCTTTGGGCAACGGCTTGGTCGGGCGGCCCAGCATCATCAGCAGGTCCTGCTCAAACATGGCATGGGCGAAGGTGCCTTCTTTGGCAAACTCGCTGTCCTCGTCAGGCAGTGTGGCTTCCAGGTTTGCACTGGGTGTGCAGACCAGCCACTTGGCGCTTCCGCTGGCGCTCAGTTTTGCGTGTGCTGTCATTTGTCATACCTCGGTGCGCAGGTCACATCGACCGGTGCGGTTGATAGAAAGCCGTTGATCCGGCGGCGCGCGGTAATCATCACGGGGCGAAGGCCGCTCTCTTCGCATTCCTTGACCCCGTTGATGACCTCGTTGCGTGAGAGCATGCTGATCTCGCGGTCGACCACTAGTGCGGTGTTCTGCTCCACGGGAGGCGGCTGCTGCACGATGTACTGCGGCGTGCTTGAACACGCTGCCAGCATGAAGGGGATGACGGCCAGGGCTTTCACTTCCCCTCTCCCATCTGGTTGTACCAGGCGATGGCGTTGTCGCTGATCTCGTTGATGTGGGCGCTCAGGTACGCGCCGATGATCAGGGCCGGGGTGGGCGGCTCGTTGATCGCTTCGGGGCGGTCCAGCGTCCCTTCGATGGTGTACTGGTTGTCAGGCATGTCGGTGATGACGATGGTTGCGATGGTCATTACAGGGCCTCCACTGCGGCCATCAGGTCGCTGTACTTTTCCGCCGGGACGGATGTCAGGTTGTTGGCACCGAACTTGACCAGCAGGGCCTTGCACTCAGGGCCTTTGCCAGCCTGGCTCACTGCGGCCATCTTGGCTCGGAGCTGCTCCAGGGTGATGGCGGGTGCCTCTTCGGCTGGCGCGGGGGCCTCTTCGACTGCGACGGGCTTCTTGGCCTTCTTGGGCTTTTCTTCGACCGGAGCGGGCTCAGGCTCTTCGGGCTTGACATCGGGCGCTGTTACGGCCTGGGTGTAGGCAATCATGGCAGCGGTCAAAATGGCCATCTGCTCGGGCGTGTAGGGATTGAATGTGACGGTGATCATAGTGGTCGTGTGGAAAGGTTGTGATAGTTTTCAACGTAACGGCAAGAGATGCTGTATTCGCTGGGCTGGTTGATCTGGAAGTACGCTTCGACGTACTCCTTGGTATTGGCAAAGGTGCCAATCTTGGGGAACTTCCGCTTGGGCAGTTCGCGTTGCTGGCGCTGAAGGTTGCGCATAAGTTTTTCGGTGTGGGATTTCACTGCCGGGTCTCCTGCGGGGCTGGTGGGCGGGTCTCGCTTGGAGGGGTCCAGCCATATTGACGCCAGGTTTTTTGGACGTCGGCTCCGGTGGTCCAGACGAAGCGCGGATCGCTTGCCGGGATGAAGGGATCGGTTCTGGTTACTGCCATTCTGTTCTCCTGAGTTAGGGTGGGCGGATGTTAGCACAGGTTTCATCGACCGTGCAACAGCTAGTTTTTAGCGGGCTATAGCGGGCCGTGAAAGCAATGGTATCATGCCCGGCCATGGACGTTCAAGACATCATCAAAAAGCTCGGCGGGCCTGTACTGGTCAGCCAACATTTCGGCATCACCAGCCAGGCTGTGTCGAACTGGAAGCGTGTGCCCGCTGACCGCGTGCCGCACCTGGTGATGCTGGCCAAGTCGATGGGTGTGACGCTTCAGGCAGAGGACATGAGGCCCGACATTGAGTGGAGGCTTCTGCGTGAAGATCGCTAGGATCGCGCTGACGAACGAGGCGCTGGCGCACTTGTTTGCAGGTCGGGTTTTGCGGTTTGTTTCTGGCGACCTTGAAGTGCAAATTGAGATGGACGAAGGCGCGACAATGAAGGATGAAATTGAAAGGGCGATGCTGGCGCTGCTGCCGACTTCGCCGACAGTGAACTAAGACGCATGGGGGCTGGATCAGCCTTCATGCGTGTTGGTTAACCGAGCTGCGCGGTTCGCAGTGTTTTATTGGAGTGATCCATGCAATCAAGAGTTGAGTATTTCACCGATCTGCTGGAGGACTGCATCGAAGCAGTTGCCCAGACAAGCCTAGCACCCGAAGACACCAGTCACGCCATCGCGGCCCTCATACTTTCCGACAGCTACAACGGCTTGCGCAAGGCTCTCTTGCAGGCATCGGCCACCGTCGCTCACCGGGAGTAGGCCATGAAGCCATCAACACTGCCAGTGAAGCTGGAGGGTATCCCGTCCGAGCTGAAAGAGATAAACGCGTGGGTGATGTGGAAGTTGGTGCAGCGCAAGAAGCCTAACGGAGACAAGGTCTGGGCGAAGATGCCCATGACAGTCGACGGCAAGGCGGCCAGCTCGACAAACAATGCGACCTGGGCCAGCTACGGCGACGTGGTGGACACACTGATCATGGGCGAAGGCTTCGACGGCATCGGCCTGGTGCTGGGCGGTGACCTGCACGGCATCGATTTGGATGACTGCCGCGACCCGGAGAGTGGGGTCTTGTCAGACTTTGCCCAGGAGGTCCTGGACCGGATAGCCGGATACGCCGAGGTCAGCCCGTCAGGCACCGGGATCAAGATATTCACGCGCACCAACCTGGATCAGGGCCGCACCAAAAAGGAAGTCGGCATCGAGCTGTACAAGGACGGTCGCTACTTCACCGTGACCGGCCACGGCATCGACACGCACTCACGCTTGCCTGACGATGTGCAGGACCTGGGCTGGCTGGTTGATCGGGTGTGGGGTGAAAGCGTCGCTATCCCAGGCCCTGACGGCCCTGTGGCTGACCTCGCTACATACCGCCCCACGCTCGAAGGCTGGGACTTGGATCGCGTGATCAGCGAAGTGATGCCCCACCTGGACCCCGACTGCGGCTACGCCGAGTGGCTGAAGATAGGCGCTGCCCTGCACCACCAGGGCGAGGGTGACCCCGACTGGCTGGCCGCCTGGGACGCGTGGTCCGAAGGCTCGGCCAAGTACGCCGAGGGCGTGTGCGAAGAGAAGTGGGACAGCTTCAGCCAGCAGCGCACGGTAGGCAAGGGCGCGGTCACCCTGGCGTCTTTGCTCAAGGACACCAAGGACAAGCGAGTGGCTGTGGTGCGCGGTGAGCGCGATCAGGCGATGGACTCGATCATGGCGCAGATCGAAGGGGCGTTGGACGCGCGCGATCTGCAAGAGAAGGTGGCAGCTTCAGTGGCCAACAACGGCGACTTCAGCGACGTCGACCGAGCCAGGGTGGCAACCGCCATCCAAAGGCAGGCCAAGGCTTTGGGCGTGAGCCTGGAGATCGGCACCGTGCGTGGATGGCTGCGCGCCCGGGTGCGTGCTTCGTTCCCACATCTAAACGACGACGGTCACCCGCTTTGCACTTTGGAGAATTTGCAGGTGCTGCTGGGTAGGCTGAGCGTGGTGGTCCGTTACAACGTAATCAGCAAGAACGTGGAAATCCTGATACCCGACAGCAGTTTCACCAGGGACAACCGGGACAACGCATCCATCGCGTACATCCTGAGCGAGTGCGAGAAGGCACGCATGGCAACCAAGTTCGTGCCCCAGTTCCTTCTGATGCTGGCCGACAGCAACCCGTACAACCCCGTGGCCAACTGGGTGCAGTCGGCGGCTTGGGACGGGGTTTCCAGGCTGAAGGCTTTCTACCACACCGTGGACTGCGGCGGGCAGATGGACCAGGGGTTGAAGGAGATGCTGGTGCGCAAGTGGCTGATCCAGGCCATCGCGGCAGCGTTCGAGCCTGACGGCATAGCGGCCCAGGGTGTGCTGACATTCAGCGGGCCGCAGAACATCGGCAAAACCACATGGTTTAAGAAGCTGGCACCGGAGTCTTTGAACGTGATCCACACAGGGCACACGCTGGACGTGCGGTCAAAGGACTCATGCCTGGGCGCAATCAGCTTCTGGATCGTGGAGCTGGGCGAGGTCGACGGGACGATCCGCAAGTCGGACATGGCCGCTCTGAAGTCTTTCATCACCCAGGCCCTTGACTCGATCAGGCGTCCATACGCGATGACCGAGTCGCTTTATGGGCGTCGAACGGTTTTTGGCGCATCGGTGAATGACGTGTTGTATTTGGCCGACCCGTCTGGCAACAGACGTTTTTGGACTATTCCTGCCGTGGCTTTTGGCAGCTTCGATGGCCTGGACATGCAGCAGGTCTGGGCCGAGGTCCTGACATTGTGGCAAGCAGGCGAGCGTTGGTACTTGTCGATGGACGAGGCGGGCGACCTGGGTCAGCACAACGACCAGTTCACAGCGGTCGATCCAATCGACGAACGCCTGACAAGCGGCTTCGGTTGGGGCCCTCATGTGGCTGTTTGGGATTGGATTACGGCCACTGAAGCGTTGATCCGCATCGGAATTAAAGACCCAACCAAGGCCCAAACGATCACGGCAAGCAGGGTATTGCAGAGGCTAAACGCAGGGCAAAGGCGAAAATCGAACGGACGCGTACTTTTTTCGGTACCTAATGTTGCCAATGACTTTTTAGCGTAAGGGTGTAGGGCAAAACATGAAAACGTATTCCCCTGGGCTAATGACCTGTCCTAAGTTGTTGATTCTTAATAATAAACTACCTAAAGGGTATTATAGGGTAATAGAATTAAGTATAAAAGGGGAGGAAAAGAGGGAGAGAAAAGGAGAGAAAGGGGAAAAGGGGGGATTTACCAGTTATATGTATAGAAAAAGGGGTACTGCACTGCCCTTATGCCCTGATGCTTGAAAAACAGATCGAAGCCCACCTGGTCAAGAAGGCGCGGGCTGCTGGCGGAATAGCCATCAAGTGGGTAGCGCCAGGGATGGTGGGGGTGCCCGACCGGATCGTGTTTTTGCCAGGCGGGCGGATTATTTTTGTGGAGCTGAAAGCCCCAGGCAAGAAGCCGACCGCGATCCAGCTCCATGTGCATCGGCTTCTGGCCGATCTGGGTGCAGACGTTCGAGTGATTGATTCAAAGGAGCAAGTCGATGGAATATTTGCCTAGACCGGCGCAGGTCCAGACCCAGGAGCGGATGCTGGACAAGCCGTATCAGTTGGTCGCCCTTCGCATGGGTGCCGGAAAGACGGCTGCAACCCTGACCGTCGTCAAAGAGCTGGGGATGAAAACCCTGGTGGTTGCCCCCAAACGGGTCGCAGAGCTTGTTTGGCACACGGAGGTGGGTAAGTGGGACCACTTGGCTGGAATGCGCGTACAGCGCGTCCTGGGCGGTCCTGGGCAGCGTACTGAGGCATTGGCTACCCCGGCTGACGTCTACGTGATCAACCGGGAGAACTTCACCTGGCTGGTCGACCAGTTGTTGGTCTGGCCGTTCAAGTGCGTGGTGATCGACGAGAACAGGGGTTTCAAGGACCGGGCGAGCAAGGCTTGGCAGGCGCTGAAGAGCGTCAGGGCTGAGATCGAAAGGCTGTACATCCTGACCGGTACGCCTGACCCTAACGGCAATCTGCTTGACCTATGGGCCCAGATCAGCATTATGGACAGGGGCCAGAGGCTAGGCACCGGGATCACGAAGTACCGGGACCGGTGGTATCTGCCTGACAAGCGCAACGGCCAGACGGTCTACACCTGGCGGCTCAAGTCGGGAGCTAGGGATGAAATTCAGAAAGCCGTCCAGGACGTCATGGTGAGCATCGACAGCGGGGTCACGCTGCCGGATCGGATCGACAACGTGGTCCAGGTCACGTTCGACCGCAAGCGTTACGACGAGATGGAAGCGACGATGGTCACCGGCGCGGTGACGGCGGCCAACGTGGCCGTCCTGGCTGGCAAGCTGGGGCAGATGGCCAACGGCGCGGTCTACGACAGCCAGGGCCTGGTTCACCACATACACGACGCAAAGCTGGACGCGCTGGAGGAGATCGTCGACCAGGGCGAGCCGGTCCTTTGCTTCACCGCATACGTTCACGACTACGACAGGATCAGGGCCAGGTTCCCACAGGCTTGGAAGTTTGACGGCGAGCCAAGCCTACGTGCGTGGCAAGCCGGTCAGATCAAACTGCTGGTCATGCACCCGGCCAGCGGCGGGCACGGTGTGGACGGGCTACAGGTTGGGGGCAACGTGGCTGTGTGGTTTGGTCTGCCCTACAGCCTGGACTTGTACGAGCAGGCCAACGCACGTCTGCACCGGCCCGGCCAGGCCAACAGCGTGGTGGTCCACCACATCGTGGCTGTGGGCACAATCGACGAGCGGATCGTCCAGGTGCTGCAAGCGAAGGGCGACATGCAACAGGCTTTGATCGACGCAGTGAGGAACAGATGAAAGAACGAATCGTGAGCGCACAAACGTCCAGCAACCTGGGCGAGTCTTTGGTCAACGACCTGGGCGACATCGACGTGGTCAGGGCATGCGGCATGGCCGGTCAGAGCAACCCGCTTGGGCTGTCGATCTGGCGGTGGCGTTACGCGGGCGATGAACGTGAGCTGTGGAAGGTGGCCGATGGGCTAGTGGCGCGAGGGCGTCCTGCCCTGCTTGTGATGCGCGTTCTCCATCACCTGGCAGACGACGTGTGCAAGGTCTGCTTTGGGCGTGGATACGGCGTGATTGAAAACACCCCGGTCCTGAACGGCGAGCAATGCGCCGAGTGCCGGGGTGAGGGTCGTTTGACAATTCAGGGCGATGCTGAGCAGGCCCTGGTCGAGGAGATCGCAGCACTGGAGCGCGAGGTCGCCGGGAACATCATGCGAAAGCTCGCATGACCTGGCCGCAGCTTGGGCAGATGTCTTTGCCGTCTCGTCTCTTCAGGGCACGGTGAACGGCTGATTGATTGACGCCCACCTGCTTTGCAGCAGCGTAGACGGTCAGCCCTTCATCGGATACCAGGTCGAGTGCTTGCATGGTCCGGGACTTAGGCACCCTGGACCAGATGGCAACGATGTTGTCCGGCCAGTCTTCGGGCTTGTTTGTGAAGGCCGAGCAAGCTAGGCTGCCGTTCTCTTTGTTGTACGCAACCAGGTAGGCCGCGTCCTGGGACGCGATCTCGATTGCGCGGCGCGTGTTCGGTGACGGGAACAAGGCGATGAATTCTTCGAGTGTCATGGCGTTGGGCACCCCTCAAACAACTTCACCAGACGCTTGTCGGTGATCTCGGTGAAACCGTCTGGCCGATACAAAACGCCTTCGATCTCCTGGGCCACAGCCCGGCCAAGCAAACGCGGCCAGTCTTTGGACCCTTCGATGTCATCTCGCGGTATGTGCTGTGGCTGCACGTCAAAGACGGCGCGGCTGCCGTCGGGTAGGGTAACAAGCCAGTGGTTCATAAAAAACTCCAGATAAGGTAGATGACAGCGTACAGGTACGCGACGCGAAAGAGGAAACCACCGATAGTCATACTGTTTCCATGTAGTTGGCCCAGTCTTCGCCCACGGCGTCGACAACGTATTCGCGGCTGCCTTTGGTGCCGCTTTTGACTTCGTCGCGCGACGGGATGCGGTTGCCGTAATAGTCGCGCGCCGGGCTCTTGCCGAGCATGCAATAGCCGCCTTCGATGGCGGACATCAGGGTGCGGCCATAGCTGCCCTGGAAAGCCCAGGCGCTGCCGCTGTTGATTGCGACCTGGATGCTGCGGAAGTAATCGATCTCGGACACTTCGTCTTCTGATTCGATGTTGTTGATGTCGTTCAAAGTGAGCATGTTTATCTCCAAAAAACCAGGCCGTTGTCGGTCGCCTGGATACACCGCCAATACCCGGCACGCCGGGCATTGGAAGGGGCCGAAGCCCCTGGGGTTAGGGTGTCATTCTCCAAAAGTAAATCACCCACGGGATGGACAGGACAGCCGACACGGCCAGCACTTCGAGCGCGCGGCGGATCATGCTGACCGCCGAGCTGAGATGCGGACCACGACGTAGGACTCGCCCTGGGTGGTGTGCGCCGTGATCAATTGGCGCGACGGTTTCAGGTGCATGGCCACTGCGTGCCAATCGACAGTGACTTTGCCTTCCGGCTCGCTGATCGCGGCGCGGTGGTACAGGCCGTCAATCACCGACTCGCCGGATTCGACCAGCTCTTGCCGCAAAGCGGCCTCTTCTTTTTTCAGCTCAGCAATTTGAGCTTTGATCATGGCCATCTTGTCGACCAGATGGCCGAGTACGTTTTCAACTTGCATTTCATTCTCCAAAAAACCAGGCAGTTATCGGTCGCCTGGATACACCGCCTAAACCTAGCACGCCAGGCTTAGGTGAGGGGGCCGAAGCCCCCACCGCTTACGCGGTCAGCAGGTCAAGGGTGCGCGCCTTGAGAGCAGCACCGGTGCCCCACTGCGCAGCAACGAACCGGTTCTGGTCGTTGTGAGCGCGGACGTGGTGGTCAGCGTATTCAGTCACCGCGTTGAGGAAGCCCCAACGGGTGCCGAAGACACCGTCCATCATTGCGCCCATGCCGTCGCCGTTGAACAGCGACATCACCTTTTTGAACCCGGCAGTCTCGCGCACTTTCTCACCGCCACCGAACACCTGGACGGCGACATCGGCTGCATGCTCTTCGTGCATCTCGATGTTGGCCAAACGGGTGACCGTGGCGCGGAACGCGTCCCAGGCGGCGGTGTTGAGCCCCATAAACTCTTTCACCGAAGCCGGATCAAACACCGAGCGGTGCGACACTTTGACCGAAGCTGGCGCGTCAGCCATGGCCATCTGCAAGGTGTTTTTGCACACGGTGCGAACCGTGGTGCGGCGCACCTCAGTGGCCAGCGAACCGTCAGCACTGGAGCTGATCAGGATGTAGCCGCCGATGGTGTCGCGCACCGACACGGGAGCGGCTTCGCCGATTTTGGCGGTTGCCCAGAAGCGTTTGCCGTCGTAGATCGTGCCTGCTGCTGACAGCTCCAGGCCACCGGCCCGGGCGATGTCGCGGAAGAACTCGATCACCTGGCCGGGCTGCACGACCTGGTACTTGTTGGACACGATGCCAAGCGGCTGCTTGGTGTCCGAGCGGAACAGAACGTGCTGACCTGGCAGCTCGATTTGGTCGCCGTCGAAGCTGGTGTTGTAGCGCACGATGCCGCGCTTGATCTTCCAGTCCATCCCGGCAGCGGCGCGCCAGGCGTCCAGGTCGGTGCCATCTTCCAGGGCCTGGCCAAGGCCGTGCCAAGGAGTGCCGTCGCTGGCCAGGTAAGCAAATTCGACGCGGCCATCGGCATGGGTAGTGAGTTCGTGAGACATGATCATTTCCTTTAACAAAAAACCAAGCTGTTATCGGTCGCCTGGATACACCGCCAATGCCGAGCACGCCGGGCATTGGAAGGGGCCGAAGCCCCGACCATCACGCTACTTCGCAGGTCACTTCCGCGACGTCCATGATGTTGGCCAACCGACCGTTGGCGTTGATCGAGTATTCGATCTGTTCCAGCGTCGGCTTGTAACTGCCGCTGTAATCGGCCCATTGACCACACTTGCGTGTGCCCTCGAACCACACCAGGTAAACGGCGTTGCCTTTCGGCAAGCCCTGAACCGTGTACACCTGGGCATCAGGGTGCTCACCGCGCACCACCAACAGACCAGGGCGAATGTCAGCTTTCTTGTACTGCATAACTTTCTCCAAAAGACCAGGCAGTTATCGGTCGCCTGGATACACCGTCAAAGAACAGCACGCTGTCCTTTGATCTTTCCTTCGCACTCGGCAGCCTGGGGGGCTGAGTCTTAGCGGTCTGGCCTTTCGTTTCCCTGGTCGGTACTGCGTAATCGGCTGGTTCCCTTTTTGTATCCCCCTGGTCCTTCGGGGCCGTCTCGTTTCCGAGCACAACCCGATCATAGCAAGCCATTGACAGTGCCTGTCAACTATTTTACAAACAGTTGTTGCGATTTCACATCTATTTTTTGGCCGCGTTTTGCCACTTGACCTTGGAAACCGTTATCCGTCATAATGAGGGCGGGAAGATGCGTCTGCCCAAAACCTACTAACCGAGCCGCCGATAAGGCGGCTTTTTCATTGGAAAAACCCATGAAGCAAATCACCATCACCATCGGCGACGATGGCCAGATCACCGTCGAGTCGAGCGAGGGTGGTGAGCCTTATCAGTGCAAAAGCATTGACGAGTGCCGCCAGTACGTCGACAAGATGCTGGCCGAAGAGGGCGGAGAGAGCCCGCAGGAACAGGCCACAGAGGGCGAGGAAGACTACGGCCAGATGTGGAACCAGGAAGCCGCCCAGCGTAAACCCCAACCCGGCCTGATGGCCTAACCCCAGGAGAACCAACCATGCAAGACTACGGAACCCAACCCAGCCGCAACCCCATCCGCGCAGCCGGTAACCCCATGAAAACCGGTGCAGCCATCGGCGGTGGCGGCAACGCCACCCAGGGCGCAGGCACGCTCCCTGGCAAAGTCTCGGTGCCCATGCCTGGCACCAACGCCACTCAGCCCGAGTACAAGTCTCAAGCCGGTAGCATGAAGGCCCCCATGGGCTTCAACGGCGGCCTGATCCCCGGGAAAATCTAATGCCAAGCCGGTCACCGGCCCAGGCCAGGATGATGGCCGCAGCAGCACATAACCCCGCCTTCGCCAAGAAGGTGGGCGTTCCCGTGTCTGTAGCAGCGGAATTCAACCGGGCCGACAAGGGCGGTGGCCTTCTTCGCAAAGAGATGAACAAGGGCAAAAAGAAGTGAAGCCCGGCCTGTACGCCAACATCCAGGCGAAGCGCGAGCGGATCGCCCAGGGCAGCGGTGAGCGCATGCGCAAGCCTGGCGCGAAGGGCGCGCCGACCGCAGCCGCATTCGAGGAGTCTGCCAAGACGGCCACGAAGGGCATCATCAAGAAGGCGATCAAGCGATGACCGCAGCCTGGCAGCGCAAAGAAGGCAAGAACCCCGAGGGTGGCCTGAACGCGAAGGGCCGCGCCAGCGCCAAGGCTGAGGGCATGAACCTGAAGGCACCGGTCAAGTCAGGCGACAACCCGCGCCGTGCCAGCTTCCTGGCGCGCATGGGCAACATGCCAGGGCCTGAACGCAAGAACGGCGAGCCCACCAGGCTGCTGCTGAGCCTGAATGCCTGGGGCGCTTCGTCCAAGGCAGACGCCAAGGCCAAAGCCGCCGCGATCAGCAAGCGCAATGGCCTGGTGCGCAAGCACATGAAGGACTGACCAGTGAAGAAAGCAAGCCGAGCCAACGCCCGCCATGCCGATCTGGCCGGAGCGCCGCCCAAGCTGGCGACGCTTGACGACCTGGAAGTGCCGACGGTTGCCAAGCCTGGGAGAGCGCACGCGTCCAGCAAATCGAGCAGCACCAAGAAGGGCGGCGAGCTAAAGATCAACCTGAAGGCCGTGGCCGCCGCCTTGATCGATGAGGGCTACGACCCCGCTGTGGAGATCATCAGCATCCTGAAAAAGCAGGTGCCGATCTACGACAACAGCGGCATGCCAAAGCTCGACCCGAAAACCAAGAAGCCGATCATGCGTGACGCCTTGGACCCAGACACCAAGCTGCGCATGCTCAACGAGATGCTGCAATACACGCAGCCCAAACTCAAGGCGGTCGAGATGAAAATCTCCGGTCACCTGGACCTTACCAACGAGCAGCTCGACTCCCGTCTTGAGATGCTGTTTGCCAAGGCGATGAAATGAACGACTACAAGGGATTCAACGTCCGCCCCATCTCGCCGGTTACGGGCCTGCCCGAAGACTCAGGCGAGTTGCAGCAGCCGGGGTATTACCAGTTGGGCAAGGACCTGACTGCCTACAGCAATACGGGCTTTGGCCGTTTCGGTATTGCTGGCCCAGTTGCTGGCCTAATTGGCGGAGCGATGACTGGCCCGTATGACCGGCAAGCCGCCTTCCGCAGCGAGATGTCCAACGCGGGCCTTGCACCGAACGGTCCGCAGGGCCAACCCCAGGCAGCCAAGGCTACCGCCACGACTGGCCGATTAGCCGGTGCGGTCAACCTGGGTAATGGCCTGATCGGTTTGCCCAACGGTGACGTGATGGACCATACCGGCACAGTGGTCGGCGGAGCCTGGCAAGGCGTAGTGGGCCGCAACAATGAGCCAATTGGCTGGGGCGTCGGCGTCAGCCCAAACCGAAACGATTATTCGCATGAAGCCGAGCACCCGTCATACACGCACGAAGGGTTTGGCCCAACATGAAGATCGACGACATAGACCTGAGCAAGCTGGACCTCAGCAAGCTCACGATGGAAGAGAAGCTCCAGGTCTATGAGCTGATGCGCCTGCGCGACATCCGCGCCAAGCGCAACCGCCTGGCGACCTACTCGGCATATGCCAAGCAAGTCGAGTTCCACAACGCTGGCGCGACATTCCGTGAACGGCTCTTCATGGCAGGCAACCAGCTCGGCAAGACCTGGGGCGGTGCCTTCGAGGTCGCCATGCACGCCACGGGCCGATACCCGTCCTGGTGGAAGGGCAAACGCTTCCCCTACGCCACACGCAGCATGGTGGGCTCCGAGTCTGCCGAGCTGACACGCAAAGGGGTGCAGCGCCTGCTGCTGGGGCCACCCGAGATGCGCGACGAATGGGGCACTGGCGCGATCCCGCACGCTTGCATCCGCGATACGTCGATGAAGCAGGGCGTGCCTGATGCGGTCTCAAGCATAGTGGTGCGCCATGAGTGCGGCGAGGACTCGGTGATCCAGTTCAACAGCTACGACCAGGGGCGCACGAAGTGGCAGGCCGACACTGTGGACTTTGTCTGGTTCGACGAAGAGCCGCCGCTGTCGATCTACTCTGAGGGCCTGACCCGTACCCAGGCAACCGGCGGCCAGGTGTTCGTCACCTTCACGCCACTGCTGGGCATGTCCGATGTGGTCAAGCGGTTTTTGATCGACAAGCCTGCCGGGTCCAACGTCACCAGCATGACGATCTATGACGCGGAGCACTACTCGGACGAGCAGCGCGAAGCCATCATCGCCAGCTACCCAGAGCATGAGCGCGAGGCCCGGGCAAAGGGCATTCCAATCCTGGGCAGTGGCCGGGTGTTCCCCGTTGCCGAAGAAGCGATCAAGGTGCGCGCCTTCCCGATCCCGCCTCACTGGCCGCGCATCACCGGCATCGACTTCGGCGTGGACCACCCGACCGCAGCCGTCTGGCTGGCATGGGACCGCGACAGCGACACGATTTACGTCACCGACACGTACCGCAAGAGTGAGCCCGGCATCGCTGGCCACGCCATGGCTATTCGGGCCAGGGGCGAGTGGGTGCCAATCGCCTGGCCGCATGACGGCTTGCAACGTGACAAGGGCGGATCGGGCGAGCAGTTGGCCAAGCAGTACCGCGATCAGGGGCTGAACCTGCTGAAGGACAAAGCCACGTTCGAGGACGGCAGCAACGGTGTGGAGGCCGGGCTGTCTGAGATGCTGACACGCATGCAGACCATGCGCCTGCGCGTGTTCGCCCACCTGGAAGACTGGTTCGAGGAGTTCCGCCTGTACCACCGCAAAGACGGCATGGTCGTCAAGCTGACCGATGACCTGATGTCGGCTACCAGGTACGCGATGATGATGCGCCGCATGGCCAAAACACAGGAAGAGGCCGAGGCCCGTATTCGGACCAACCGCCTACCCAACGCCCCCGCCTTTGGGGTTTTCGACGAAGTCGCAGGATACTGACATGGCCACCATCCCTTTCACACCGTCGGTCGATCTCACCGGCCAAGGCAAGATGGCCCAGCCAAGCAAGATGACGATGGGCACGTCGGTCACCGCGATGGAGCAGCCCGCTCCGGTCGGTCCTAAAGTTCAAGCCCTGGGCGTGCCGCAAGCTGGCGTCCAGGTCCCAACAGGCGCTTTGGGTCAGGGCGTGGCTCGCCCGCCCGTCGCAGGTCAGTCAGCACCGACTGGTGGCCTGATCGGCAATCAGATGATGAGGAACCCACGATGATGCAAGACACACCGGTCGAAGAAGACCAGCAAGCAGCCAAGGAGCGCATGGAGGAGAAGCTGCAAACCTTCGGCACCAACATGGCCCATCAGCGCGACGAGTGGATTCGCTCGCGCTACAGCTACGGCGTGGACAAGCGGTGGCTCGAAGACGAGGACCAGTACAACGCCAAGGACAACATCAACAAGGCCGCCAGCCAGATGATGACCAGCGTGGAGCAGGGCTACCCCGTCACCACGCAACAGGCCAAGCCTCACCGGTCGACGGTCTACATCGGCCTGACGCGGCAGAAGTCCAATGCGGCAGAGGCTCGCCTTGCCGACATCCTTCTGCCCACAGACGACCGCAATTGGGGTATCCAGCCCACACCTAAGCCCGAGCTGATGACCATGGCGCGGGATACGCAAATGGCGGGTGACAAGAACACCGGCGAGCCGCTAATGCACCCCGACACCGGTGAGCCGCTGCGCATGAAGGACATTGCGCGCGCTGCCATGGATGTGGCACGCAAAAAGGCCGAAGCCATGCAGGTGGAGATTGACGACCAGCTTACCGAATGCGACTACAACGCCGAAGTGCGCAAGGTGATTCACAACTCGGCGGTGCTGGGCACAGGCGTGCTCAAAGGCCCCATTGTCACCAACCGCACACGCAAAGCCTGGCAACCGTACAAAGACGTCGAAGGCAACCAGATTCACACCCTGGAGATCGTTGAAGAGATCAAACCAGCGTCGTTCAGCATTGACCCGCGCAACGTTTGGCCCGATCCAGGTTGCGGCGACAGCATCCACAACGGCAAGGGCGTCTACGAGCGCGAGCAGCTCACCGCCCGCCAGGTGCGTGAGCTGGCCAAACAGCCAGGCTTTATGAAGGCCCAACTACGCAAGGTGCTGGAGGAAGGGCCGAAGAAGTCGGCCACCTTCCAGGAGCTGAAAGACGAAGACCAACGCGACATCGCACGCGATGTTTACGAGATGTGGACGTATTGGGGCGAGGTCGAGCATGAAGACCTGGCAGCTACCGGGGTCGACGTCGGCGAGAAGGACGAGCTGCGCAGCATCAGCGCATGCGTCGTGATGATCAACAGCACCGTGGTGAAGGCGTTCCTGAATCCATTGGAAGGCGGCGACCTGCCTTATGACTTTTTTGTCTGGGAGAAGGTGGCAGGCAGCGTGTGGGGTTATGGCGTGCCATACCTCATGCGCGCGCAGCAACGCGTGCTCAATGCGGCATGGCGTCAGATGATGGACAACTCGGGCGTGACCAGCGGCCCGCAGATCATCGTCAAGGCTGGCACGATCCAGCCAGCCGACAAGCAGTGGCAGCTCAGTGCCCGCAAAATCTGGTACGCCACCGACGACGTGGACGACGTGCGCAAAGCCTTCACGGCTGTCGAGTTCAACAGCCACCAGGCCGAGCTGGCCAACATCATCAAGATGGCGATGGAGCTGGCCGACCAGGAGACCGGCGTGCCCGCGATCACCCAGGGCGAGAAGGGCGCAGCGCCTGACACCGTGGGCGGCATGCAGATGCTGATGAACAGCGCCAACGTGGTCCTGCGCCGCCTGGTCAAGCAGTTCGACGACATGATCACCAAGCCGCACATCCGTCGTTACTATGACTACAACATGATGTACAGCGAGGACGAGGAGATCAAGGGCGACTTCAGCGTAGACGCACGCGGCTCCAGCGCGTTGCTGGTGCGTGACATCCAGAACCAGTCGTTCTTGAACCTACTCGCCGCTGCGGCCAACCCGACCTTCGGCGTGTACATCGACACGCAGAAGCTATTTGAGAAGGCGCTGCAAGCTCAGCACATCGACCCCAAGGACGTGTTCAAGCCTGAAGACGAGCTGGAGAAAATCAAAGAGCAGATGGCCAACCCGCAGCAACAGCAGGCACCCGACCCGCGTGTCCAAGCTGCACAGATTCGCGCGCAGACGGACATGGAAAGAGCCAAGGCGCAAAACGCGGGCGACATGGCCGAGATTCAATTGCGCCAAGCCGTTATGCAGCAAGACGCCCAACTCAAAATGGCCGAGCTGCAAATGTCGCGCGAGATCGAAATGCTGAAGATGTCGAACAGCCAGAACATTAGCCTGGAAGAGATCAAAGCAAAGCTGGCCGACACGGCTATCCGCGAACGCAGCAAGAAGGAAATCTACGCTGCCGAGCAAAACCTAAAACTCCGTACCGGCTCCGGTATCTAACGAAAGGACTTCACCATGGCTTCAGTAAACGCAACCATCAGCCGCGACACCGCACCCGGTGCCGTGATCGTAACTTGGGCATTGACCAGCGCAGACACCGGCACCGGGTTCCAACTGCCCGCCGCTGGCGACATGACGTGCCACACCTTTGGCACTTTTGGCGGAGCCACCATTACCTGGCAAGGATCGAGTGACGGGACCAACTGGCACGCCATGACGCAAAAGGGCGGCACAGCCAACATGGCCTACACCACGACCGGCAACCACACGCCAAACGAAATGCCCCCGTTCGTCCGGGCCATCTCGGCTGGCGGCACAAGCACCGCGATCACGGCATCGCTTTGCTACTACCCGCGCTACTTCAAAAACGCGTACTAAGCGGACAGTAGCGGGCAGTACAACATGTTGCAAGAAAACCCCTTCAGCCCTATACTATGGGCAGGGGCCTTGCGCCCAAAAAATACATAGCCAGGCAATGACCTGGCTTTTTTGATGGCATGAACGATTTCACTTCCGCAACCTGGCACCAGATACGTCGATGGGCTGAAACAGAGCTTCAGCGTGCGCGTGTCAAAAATGACGCAGTCGGTCTTTCTCTCACCGACACGGCGTCACTGCGGGGCGAAATCAAAATGCTCAAACGATTTCTCGACTTGCCGAATGAGGCAACTCGGGGTGTGGTGGCCGAGCCGGACGAATAGTCCCCCTTGGCCGTGTGAGTAGGCCGCCTTTGGGCGGCTTTTTTATTGGAGAGCACTGTGGAAGAAAACGAACTGTCTCAGGAAGAGGCGCAACAACTTTGGAACGAGGAAGCTCAAAAGCTCGATGCCGGTGATCAAACACCCGCGTTTGAGACTCAAGCATCTGTGCCGGATACACCGCCGCAGGAAACCCCCGCTTCAAGCGACGCATCACCCCGGGAACAGGCCGCCGATCTACTGGCCGGACTTCCGGAAGAGGTGAAACTTGCCCTTGGCAAGATCACCCAACTGGAGCAGGCAAATGCTCAATTGCTGCACCACGTAAAGACTGCCGAGGGTCGCGTGGCTGCGATGCAGCGTGAGTTCCAGCAAGGACGCCAAGCAGCGACTTCGGTCGATGCCGCGCCCAGCCAGGGACAAATGGCTGCCGCCGCCAAGAACCCCGAGAAGTGGGAGCAGCTCAAGCAAGATTTTCCCGAGTGGGCGGGAGCGATGGAAGAGTACGTGGGCTCAAAGCTCAGCGGTATGCAAAGCGGCGTACAAGCGATGCAAGTCGTGGACTACGTGCAGCAGCAGCTTGCCGCAGAACGCGAGCACATGAAGACTGCCATTGAAGAAGCCCGAGTCGAAGGCCGGTACGAAAACTGGCGCGATACCGTGAACACACCGGAATTCGCGCAGTGGTTTGCGATCCAGTCTGACGAGGTGAAAGCCTTGGCCGACAGCTCGGCTGCCAAGGACGCGATCAAGATGCTGGACATGTTCCACAAATTGAGCGCCAAACCGGCAACGGAAATCAAGCAAGAGCGCGGAGCACGTCTCGCTGCGGCTGCGACGACTCGACCCGGACAGACACCGCCGCCCAAAACCATGGACGACATGTCGCCGGAGGAACTGTGGAACTACGAGGCCAAGAAGCGCGAGGAACAACTCGCAAAACGCGGCTACTAACTCTCTCTTTTTTGTAAGGAATTTTCAAAATGGCTATTCAAAACTACGGCACAGTCGCATCGCGGAATTTGATCCGTGCTGCGCAAGGCATGCTTGAGCACGCCCAGCCCATCACCGTCCTTGGCGACTTCGGTACTCAGCGCGAGATGCCGCAGAATTCGACTGACACCCTGGTGTTCCGTCGTACTCTGCCCTTCGGCGCAAGCACCTCGGGAACCACGATTGAAAACAGCTCACGCTATGTGGGTACGCCGGACATCACCGCTTCCAACTTCGTGTTGGCTGAGGGTGTGACTCCTAACTCCAACACCATTTCCTTCCAGGACGTGTCCGTTCAGCTCCAGCAGTACGGTGTGTTGTTCAAGTACAGCTCGAAAACCGAGCAACTGTACGAAGACGACATCCCCGGCGAGATGGTCAAGCTGACTGGCGAAACCCTGGCCGAGGTGATGGAATTGGTGCGCTACGGCGTGCTGAAGGCCGGTTCGACTGTGATCTACGCAAACGGCTCCAGCCGCTCGGCGATCAACACCGCGATCAGCCTGAATGCAATCCGCAAAGCAGCACGTACCCTGGAATCCAACCGTTGCCGCCGCGTCACCAGCCGCCTGGCTCCTGGCGTGAATTTCGGTACCCGCGCAGTGCAGCCTGCCTATGTGGTGTTCTGCCACACTGACGCAGTGTCTGACGTGCGTAACCTGCCAGGCTTCACCCGCGTTGAAGAGTACGGCACTTTCAAGCCCATCCACGACCGTGAGATCGGCGCTTGCGAAGACTTCCGTTTCATCAGCTCGCCTCTGTTGAAGTCGTTCCTGGCTGCTGGCGCATCGGTCGGCTCGTCCGGCATGCTGTCCGTCGGCGCATCCAACGTGGACGTGTACCCCTTCATCGTTATCGGTGAAGACGCATGGGGCCAGGTTGCGCTGAAGGGCATGTCTGCCATCAAGCCTGTGGTGTTGAAAGCATCGCAGACCAACCACGCCAACCCGCTGGGCCAATTCGGCTACGTGGGCGCTTCGACCTGGTTTGCTACCGTGCGTTTGAACGACGCCTGGATGGCCCGTATCGAAGCCGGTGTGACCGCTCTGTAATGACTAGGGGCCAGGGTTACCTGGCCCCGTCTAACAAAAGGAAAACACCATGAGCAATGCAGCTTATTACAGCCTTCTCAACAACGGAGAGCTGACTGGTGACATGATCGGCGCGGTGATGTCCACCCCTCCAGTCGCAATCACTGGCGCGACCCTGACTTGCAACCGTGACGTCCACGGTGGACGCGTTACCGCGATCAATGCAGCCGCAGGTTGTGCAGTCACTCTGCCCAACGCGACCGGCACTGGATCGCTATACGCGTTCTTCATTGGCACCACCATCACATCGAACAGCACCACCATCAAGGTGAACAATGCTACCGACGTGATGTCTGGACGTGCCTATGTGATCAGCGACAACTCGGCTGCGGTACTTGGTTACGCCACTGCTTCTACCGACGACACCATCACTCTGAACGGCACTACGCTGGGCGGGTATGCTGGTGACATCATTGAAGTTGTTGACGTATATCCTGGAATCTTCCAGGTCAAAGTCCTCACCAAAGCAACCGGCACGGAAGCTACTCCGTTCTCGGCAACTGTCTCCTAACCCTTTTTGAAGGAATCTCGTCATGTCTTACAACATCGAACAAGCCAATAGTGGCTACCTCTCGCTCACCGCTGCCGGTCTGGCTGAAGGCACGAACGCAAACACGTTCAAAACTGCCAACACCTTGACCTTCACCAGCAATGGTGTTTTCAAGTCCAAAGCGGCTACCGACAACTTGACCTTCAGCACCGGCACCGCCCTGGCCGCGAGCCAGGCTTGCCTGTTTGCTGTGTGGATCACTTCCGGCGGCACGATCTCGACCACTCAAGGCCCCATCGTGGCCTCTGGTGATCCTTGCCCCGTGCCCGGCCAGACTACCGCTAACACCACGCTGGTTGGCCTGATCAAGGTCACCACCAGCTCGTCGGCCACGTTCACGCCTGGTAGCACCGACCTGTCCGCCACTGGCGTGACCGGCGCGTACTACGACTGCATGGACATGCCTGGCTCCGCCCAGTAAGTTGCCATCTCTCTTCTTTGAAGAGCTTTACGCAGACCGCCTTCGGGCGGTCTGCTTTTTGGCAAAACCTTTTTTCAACCCCTGGAGTAAATGATGGCAACAAAACAAAAAATCCAAGGCATCGAGATCAGCGACGATGCACCTGAAATTGAAACCGTATCCGAGTCGAAAGACTTTTCTGCCCTTGTCGCAAGCGAGGCGTTTATGAATGAGCTGGTCACCGTGATGGTCCACTCAACCACCGACGAGAACCAGCCGCCCCAAGTCATTGTGAATTGCAATGGCATGAATCAACCAATCATGCGCGGATACCCCACCACGATCAAACGCAAGTACGTTGAAATCTTGGCGCGCATGAAAGAAACCAAGTACACGCAGCGGACTTTGAACCCCGCCGCGCCTGACCAGATCGACATGGTGGCCCGCCACGGGCTGTCCTATCCGTTCGACTTAGTTGAGGACAAAAACCCGCGTGGGCGTGCTTGGCTGAACAACGTCCTGGCAGAACCAGCGTAAACGAAAATGAATTTGCTTCAGCTCGTCAACCAAGCGCGCGTTGAGTGCGGTGTGTCAGGGCCTTCCCTGGCCACCGCGCAAGACCAAACAGGCGAATCCGGCAGGATGGTTGCCTGGGTTGTGCAAGCCTGGACCGACATCCAGACAAGCAAAGAGGACTGGCTTTTCATGCGTGAGTCTTTTGACTTCAACACCACGGCCGATGTCTGGGAGTATTCAGCTACCGACGCGGGCCTTACCGATTTCGGCAATTGGAAGCGCGACAGTTTTCGCGCTTCTACCTACGGCCAGGACTACAAAGACGAGCAGCTCCTGAATTACATGGAGTGGACCACGTTCCGCAACCTGTACCGTTACGCCAACATGCGCAACACCAAGGCGCGTCCGGTGGTTGTCTCCGTCATGCCAAACAAAGACCTGGCATTCGGCTCCATCCCGGACCAGGTTTATGTGATCGACGGCGAATACTACACACAGCCTGTCACCCTGTCCGCTGATGCGGACACTCCTCTTCTCCCCGCCCGCTTTCACATGGCCATCGTGTACCGGGCAATGATGTACTACGCAGGGTACGAGTCTGCGCCTGAAGTGATGGCACGCGGCGAGTTTGAATACCGCCGCTTGTACATGCGAATGGAGATTGACCAGCTTCCGACCCTGATCAGCGGCCCACCCCTGGCGTAAGGACTGACATGGCCAGCGGCATGCCCCCAGTCAAGTACCAGCTCATCACGCTGCAAGGCGGGCTTGACCTGGTTACCCCTACGCTTTCTCTGCCGCCAGGGGTAGCCAAAGACGCCACAAACTTTGAGGTGTCGATCACCGGCGGGTACTCACGCATCCCAGGATACGAACGCTTTGACGGTCGCCCCAACCCATCTGACGCTACCTACTCCAGCATGACCGTGGCCGACGCGTCTGGCCTTACGGTCGGCTCGACCATCATCAATTCAACCAACACGGTGTCGGGTGTAATCATCGTGATTGACGGCTTGTCAATCTTTTACACCAAAGTAGTTGGCGGCGGTTTTGTTTTGGGTGACACTGTTTATTTGGGCGCGACTCCAGTCACGACCGTTACCGCTTTTGGTGCGACCGCGTCGGTCAGCAATTCGCAATTAACTTACTACAGTTATTTGGCCGCAGAGCAGTACCGCGCCGACATCCAGGCCGTTCCAGGCAGTGGCCCAATCCGGGGTGTGGTCTATTTGCACGCAGCAGACGTGTACGCCTGGCGCAACAACGCCGCAGGCACGGCCATGGCGATCTACAAGTCTTCGGCTAGCGGGTGGACCTTGGTGCCTCTGGGATACGAGCTTCAGTTTGATACCGGCTCGGCTGAGATTTTTGAAGGCAACACCATCACTGGCCAAACCAGCGGGGCTACCGCCGTCGTTACGCGCGTGGCAGTTAGCTCCGGCACTTGGACTGCGGGGACCGCAGCCGGGTATATCAATTTTGCGTCGGTCACCGGGACCTTCAGCGCAAGCGAAAACATTCGAGTTGGCGGGTCAACCAAAGCCCACGCCGTGGCCGCGCAGGCGGCGATTACGCTTAACCCCAACGGTCGGGTTGAGTGCGTGATCGACGACTTTGGCGGTGGCAGCAAAATCTACGGCGCAGACGGGGTCAACTACGGATTTGAATTTGACGGCACGGTCTATACGCGCATTCGCACGGGCATGACAACCGACACGCCAAACCACGTAGTTGTTCACAAACAACACCTGTTTTTCAGCTTTGCAAACTCGGTCCAGTTTTCAGGCATATCTGACCAGTACAACTGGAGCCCGATTATCGGAGCTGGCGAGATCGCCATGAACGACGTGGTAACGGCTTTTCTGGTTCAGCCAGGTAATCAGTCGACTGGCGCTTTGGCCATCTACACCGACGACAACACGTCAATTCTGTACGGCACCAGCTCAGCCAATTTTCAGCTTGTGTCTTTTAACATCGGCACTGGTGCCAAGGCTTATAGTTGCCAAAACATCAACGCAAGTTACAGCTTTGACGACCGAGGCGTGATCAACATGGCCACCACGTTGAACTACGGCAACTTCGATTCCGCGTCGCTGACAATGAACATTCGTCCGTTTATTCAGCAGCACCGCACCCTGGTGACCGCAAGCGGCGTCAATCGTGAGAAAGGCCAATACCGGGTCTTCTTTAGCGACGGCACCGCTCTCTATGTCACGCTTAGCAACGGCCAGTATTTGGGCACGATGCCTATGCAGTTTACCAACGCCGTGGCTTGCATGGCCGAAGGCGAAAAAGCGGATGGCTCTGAAACATCATTCTTTGGTTCGACCAACGGATATGTATACCGATTGGACGCAGGCACATCGTTTGACGGCAGCGCCATTCCGGCCAACCTAACCTTAGTGTTCAACGCCATCGGTAGCCCGCGCTTGTTAAAGCGTTTTCGCAAAGCCTCGCTTGAAGTTAACGGAAATGGGTACGCTGAATTTGCTTTTGGTTACGATTTGGCGTATGGATCAACTGATGTTGGCCAAGACGCAAACGTCAATTACGCATCCAATTTGGCAACAGCTTATTGGGACACAGCTTACTGGGATAATTTTGTATGGGACGGCCGTACCTTGGCTCCGACCGAAGTCGAGGTGAAAGGAACTGCGGAAAACATTGCTGTGAAAATAGCAAGCAATTCTGCTGAATACCAAGCATTCACCATTAACACCGCTATCCTGCATTACACACCGCGAAGAGGACTCAGATGAGCAATTCTTTTTACACGCATGGCGCGTTTCCGTCAACTGGTGCTGCCGCTACGTCGGCCAGTATGCGAGCTGAGCTGGACTTGATTACGCAGGGATTTGACAAACTACCAACTTTGGCAGTTGGATCGGCAAATGCTTTTGTTGTTTTGAATAGCAGCGGATCGGGCATGACAACGACTAGCACGCTGCCCACAACTACCGCGACTGACAACCAGTTCACCATCCAAAACAGCAGCGACAACACAAAGAAATTTCAATTCTTGGCCAGTGGAATTACGTCGGGCGCAACGCGCGTCTACACGATGCCAAACGCAAATGAGACTCTTGTTGGCCGCGCCACTACCGACACGCTGACAAACAAGACTTTGACGTCACCGGTGATTGGAACGATTGTCAACACCGGCACGCTTACGTTGCCGACATCAACTGACACTTTGGTTGGGCGCGATACCACGGATACGTTGACCAACAAGACGCTGACAAGCCCAACGATCAACAACGGCACAATTGCCAGCGCGACTCTTACGACGCCAACAATCAGCAGCATCCTTAATTCCGGCGCGTTGACGTTGCCAACAGGCCCCGATACCCTGGTTGGCCGCGCCACCACGGATACGCTGACCAACAAAACCCTGACGTCGCCGACCATTGCGACCATCAATAACGGCGGGGCAATTACGATTCCTTCAGGCGCTGGTACTTTTGTCACTCTCGCGGCAACGCAAACGCTGACCAATAAGACGCTGACCAACCCAACCATTGGGACGATACTTAACACGGGCACGTTGACTTTGCCAACGTCGACCGACACCCTGGTTGGCCGGGCAACCACCGACACTTTGACAAACAAGACGCTGACGTCACCTGTCATTGGAACTATCGTCAACACCGGCACGCTTACGTTGCCAACAACTAGCGACACTTTGGTTGGCCGCGCCACTACCGACACGCTGACCAACAAAACGCTGACAACGCCAAACATTGCTTCTATTGTCAACACTGGCACATTGACTCTGCCAACGTCAACCGACACTTTGGTTGGCCGGGCAACCACCGACACTTTGACAAACAAGACGCTGACGTCACCTGTCATTGGAACCATCGTCAACACCGGCACGCTTACGTTGCCAACAACTAGCGACACTTTGGTTGGCCGCGCCACTACCGACACGTTGACGAACAAGACCATCAGCGGCGCGTCCAACACGCTATCCAACATTGCCAACGGCAGCTTGACCAACAGCGCGGTCACGGTTGGCACAACCTCGATCAGCCTTGGCTCCAGCAGCTTGACCCTGGGCGGCTTGACTTCGGTGGCGGTCACGGCTGATCCGACCACAGCTTTGCAGCTTGCAACCAAGCAGTATGTGGACACGCAGACCACAACCGGCTTGTCTTTTCACGATCCGGTCCAGGCTTCTACCACGGGCACCTTAGCGTCCATTACGGGCGGAACAGTCACCTACAACAACGGCACCGCTGGTGTTGGCGCGACTCTTACCTTGTCGGTGGCGCTTACAACCCTTGACGGCTACACCCTGCTAAACGGCAACAGGATTTTGGTCAAGGATGAAGCTGCAACTGCAAACAACGGCGTCTACACATGGGCTACCGGCGGCACGGTTTTAACTCGGGCTACCGACGCTGACAGCTACGGCACCGGCTCGGGTGACATTCGTCAGAACTCGTACTTCTTTACGCAAAATGGTACGGTCAACAAAAGCAACTCTTACGTCATCACCACCTCTGGAACAATTACGTTTGGTACGACCGGCATTACGTTTGCCCAGTTTAGCGGAGGGGGACAAACGTATACGGCCAGCACCGGTCTTACGCTGACTGGCACGGCGTTTTCAATTGACTCGACTGTCACTACCCTGACCGGCACACAGACCCTTACCAACAAGACTCTGACCAGCCCGGCGATCAACGGGGCAACGATTGCCACCGGCACGATCAACAACACGCCGATTGGCGGCACGACTGCAAACACCGGCGCGTTCACCACGCTAAGCGCCAGCAGTACGGTCTCCGGCACCGGCTTCAGCACCTACCTGGCAAGCCCCCCTGCCATTGGCGGCACGGCTGCTGCGGCTGGCGCGTTCACCACGCTGAGCGCCAGTAGCACGGTCTCCGGCACGGGCTTCAGCACTTACCTGGCCAGCCCACCTGCCATTGGCGGCACAGCGGCTGCGGCTATCACCGGCACGACCATTACGGCCAACACGTCGTTTGCTGGCGCTCTTAACGGCACCGTGGGGGCGACCACGGCAAACTCTGGCGCGTTTACCACGCTGAGCGCCAGCAGCACGGTCTCAGGCACGGGCTTCACCACCTATCTGGCAAGCCCACCTGCCATTGGCGGCACGGCTGCTGCGGCTGGCGCGTTCACCACGCTGAGCGCCAGCAGCACGGTTTCCGGCACGGGCTTCAGCACTTACCTGGCAAGCCCACCTGCCATTGGCGGCACGGCTGCTGCGGCTGGCACGTTTACCACTCTTAGCAGCACGGGCAACACCACCATCGGTGACGCTGTAGCGGACACCCTTACAGTGAATGCGCAGTTTGTCACCGGCACGGTGTTGAAGTCTGCACAGGCGCTGAACAACACGTTTGCTCTTGCGGCGTACGACGTGGATGGGGCGGCGTATACCAACCTGATCACGCTGACCGCGAGTAACACCCCCACGCTTGCGCTTACATCTACGGGAGTAGGTACCCTTGACAATATCTCTGTGGGTGCCACTACGGCAAGCACTGGCGCGTTCACCACTCTAAGCGCGTCCAGCACGGTTTCCGGCACTGGCTTTAGCACCTACTTGGCAAGCCCACCTGCTATTGGTGGCACGACGGCAGCGGCCATCACCGGCACGACCATTACGGCCAACAC
>Ga0213920_1000363_pt1 | contig 38295 bp, 36 predicted proteins | sample McNCre1117MG_FD_161054 | JGI IMG/M metagenome (GOLD analysis project Ga0213920, IMG submission 161054) | Freshwater microbial communities from McNutts Creek, Athens, Georgia, United States - 11-17 MG | ecosystem: Environmental > Aquatic > Freshwater > Creek | place: USA: Georgia | collected...
TGTCTCAGGCTTTGTGGTCTTTGTGGTTAAAAACTTTAAACCATATAAGTCATATAAGGAATTATAAGAAGTCGCTTCGCTCTATTCAAGTTCAGATAAGTTAGTTGAACCATTAAGAAATTAAGTTGCATTAAGATTATTCACTTTGTGAACCTCTGTTGTGATTCCTCCTCCTTAGCTTTGCGAAGGGCTTTGCGGTCTTTGTGGTTAAAAAACTTTAAACCATATAAGTCATATAAGAAATTATAAGAAGTCGCTTCGCTCTATTCAAGCTCAGATAAGTTAGTTGAACCATTAAGAAATTAAGTTGTATTAAGATTATTCACTTTGTGAATCTACTTGATGTCTCCTGAGTTTGGCGAAGGGCTTTGTGGTCTTTGTGGTTAAAAACTTTAAACTATATAAGTCATATAAGGAATTATAAGAAGTCGCTTCGCTCTATGGAAGAACAGTTAAGTTATTTAACCATTAAGAAATTAAGTTGCATTAAGATTATTCACTTTGTGAACCTCTGTTGTGATTCCTCCTCCTGAGCTTAGCGAAGGTATTTGTGGTCTTTGTGGTTAAATATATTTGAACCATATAAGTCATATAAGTCAATATAGGAAAGTCGCTTCGCTCTATTCAAGCTCAGATAAGTTAGTTGAACCATTAAGAAATTAAGTTGCATTAAGGTTTTAGGGTACTAATTGTTACATTGATTCATTGCTACATTATCTTTCATATATCGTAAATCGTATATCCAATATCGTATATCGTTCCTTGTTTATTTCCAAAAACGTCTTACCAATAGAATTCCACTGGTAATAATCAAAGGGGCTACTATCCAAAGATGGGCTTTGTTAAGTAGTAGTAGGGTGTAGCTTCCTAATGCGATTAAGTTAAATACTAGCGTGTATTTTATCCACCTTGCATTGTTAGCTTTTGCGAAATATAACAAGACTAAAAGCGTTGGGTTGAATAGTAAGATGTTGTAGTTATTGGCTAATTCTAAGTGGGTTGAATAGATTCCTAATAACACGAATGCTACTCCTAGAACTGCCATTATGATGAGGTAAATTTTGTCCATGCTCTTTTTGTTGAGCCCTACAATAAGCACTAAAAAGAGGATATAAGTGTAAGGATTGTTCCACCAAGAGTTGGCTGGTTCCGGTTGGAATTCGAGTAGGGTTTTGTTCTGGCGTACTATTGGTTGATGGTTTAGTTGTATTTGATCCAAACTTTTTTTCAGTTCAAAGGGTAAGAATATAACAGTACCTAACTGGTCTGTTTTGGTTCCAAAAATAATACTAGTGCCTAGTTGTTCGTAGAAATGGTTATTGAAATAGGGAAATAAAATAGTTCGGTAGGTTTTATCGGTATCGCCTTTTTTGACAATGAGATGTTGGTTTAAGGAGCGGTTGATTACCTCTGCCGCCATAGAAGTACAATTTTGATCAATAAATTTATAGGTATATTCTCTGTTTTCTAGTAGAAGGGATTGGTTCAGGTTGTCAAATAACTGCTGCGTTTGTGATGCTGAAAGGGATAATTCTTGCTCATAAACCGAACGTTTTTCATACGTATAATTGGCAATAAAATCATTATACGAATTGGCAACAGCAAAATACTGAAGGTTGCCTTTAACGAATTTTAAAGCAAAATTAGCAGTGCTAAAATCAAAGGCACCATAGTTGTATACGACATCAATTCCATTGGGTGCATCTGTTATTCTTATCGCAGTATGACCAAATAAGGCATAGACTTCGTTACCCGTACCACAAGTTAGCACACTTGCTTTGGCTTCTTTAGAAAGGAGTAGGTGTTGTGTATACCCGATTTGGATGCTCGACCAAAACAGGATAAAAAACAACATTTTTTTTAATAAGGAAGACTTCATTGTGGTAGTATTTTGGGGTGTATTTTATTGGTTTCAAAAATAAACTTTTTTATGAAGTGAATTCAGAATTGGAGTTTAAATTATAGTAAAGTGAGGGATGGGAATAAAAAATGGGTCTCAAATCTCTTTCTCTTCCACTTATTGTATTAAATTTGCTCTCGACGATCCGAATAATTTGAATTATGATGACTATACAAAAGCACATTCCTAATGCCATTACTTTGATGAATCTTTTTTGTGGCTGCATTGCGGTGGTATTTGCCTTGAACAACGATTTTGAAATGGCTTTTTACTGGGTGAGCTTAGGTATTTTTTTGGATTTCTTTGATGGCTTTTTTGCTCGTTTGTTTCAAGTGTCAAGTCCGCTTGGATTGCAATTGGATTCCTTAGCTGATATGGTTACTAGTGGTGTTGTTCCTGGAATTGTGATGTATCAATTAATGGGAAGCTCGAGTTCTTTTCCGCAATGGGGTTGGTCTATGGAGCCTTGGCCTTTTATAGGTTTCTTAATCACTTTAGGGTCTTGCTATCGTTTGGCTAATTTTAATATTGATACCCGTCAAACGGATTCTTTCATTGGCTTGCCTACACCTGCGAATGCTTTATTTATCTTGAGTTTGCCTTTGGTGTTACAACATTCTGATTCGATGTTGGTATTAGAATTACTAACGAATCCATGGGTATTAGTCCTTATTACTTTGTTGAGTGTGTATATGCTCAATGCTGAGATTCCGTTGTTTTCTTTGAAAATTAAAAAATTTAGTTTCAAAGAGAATGCGCTTCAAATAAGGTTTTTTATCTGCTCGGTAGTTTTAATTACTAGTTTTCAATATGCAGGGATTCCTCTAGTAATTGTAATTTATGTTTTACTATCTGTTGCAGTTAATAAAGGGTTCAAGACGACATCTTAACTAAATGGCTATTGAAAGAATTAAATAGTAACATTGCAAAAAAGATAGAGAACATAAATACTACAAATAACAAAACTGATTTTGGATTGGCAAAATTGACCGTCCAACCCATCCATTCGATTCTTTTTGGAGGGAGTAATCGCTGGTCTTCTTTGTTGTAATAAAAGAAACCCCATTTCCAATTGTTAGGGTCTTTTCTCCATTTATCTAGTGTTTCTTTACTTGGTTTTCCCATCCTTTTGAATGTTAGAATTCTAATTTTTTCTTTCTCAATTCAAAATTTTGCCCCAAGTACACTCTGCGTACCATTTCGTCTTCTACTAATTCTTCAGGGATACCTGCTTTTAGAATTCCTCCTTCAAACATCAAGTAGGTCTTATCAGTAATGGCCAAGGTTTCTTGTACGTTATGGTCAGTAATTAAGATACCAATATTTTTATTTTTCAACTGCGCTACAATACGCTGAATGTCTTCTACAGCAACCGGATCCACTCCTGCAAAAGGTTCGTCCAATAAAATGAATTTTGGGTCGGTTGCTAAACAACGCGCAATTTCGGTACGACGTCTTTCACCTCCTGAAAGTAAATCTCCACGGTTAGTACGGATGTGTTCCAAGCTGAATTCGGCAATCAAACTTTCCATTTTGGCTTCTTGTTCGGCCTTCGATAAGGTAGTCAATTGTAGTACGCTTAATATGTTGTCCTCGATACTTAGTTTTCTAAAAACAGAGGCTTCTTGAGCCAAATAGCCAATCCCCGCCTGTGCTCTTTTGTACATAGGATAATCGGTAATGTCTAGATTGTCTAAGTGAATTGTGCCTGAGTTGGGTTTGACCAAGCCTACAATCATATAGAAAGAAGTAGTTTTACCGGCTCCATTAGGTCCTAAAAGCCCCACGATTTCTCCTTGGTTCACTTCTACCGAAATCCCTTTTACAACACTACGGCCTTTATAGGTTTTGATTAGATTGTCTGCTCTTAATATCATCTTAAATGTGTAAATTAATCAATTGATAAATGTAGCAATTGAGGTTCATTGGTAAATTAATTATTTTCTAAAGCCTCCCAAAACTCATACGCTCTTCGTAAGTGAGGTACTACTATGGTGCCACCTACTAAAGTAGCAATTCCCATAGCTTCCATCATTTCCTCTTTGGTCACACCTTCTTTGTAGCTTGTTTCCAAATGGTATTTTACACAGTCGTCACAACGCAAAACAGCAGAAGCAACTAACCCTAGCAATTCTTTGGTTTTTACATCCAAAGCACCCTCGGCATACGCATTGGTATCCAAATTAAAGATGCGTTTGACAATTTTATTGTTGTCTGCCAATAATTTTTCGTTCATTTTAGAACGGTAGTCATTAAATTCTTGAATTATATCAGCCATTTTCTTTCTTTTGGTTACGAACTACAATTTTAGATATCAGGATACTCGCCTCATAGATAATCAACATCGGAATTGCGACAATAGTTTGACTCACCACATCGGGAGGGGTCACAATAGCGGCTACTATTAAAATGATTACGACTGCATATTTCCAGTATTTTCTCAAGAAAGTTGGCGTTACTAATCCTAGCTTGGTCAAGAAATAGATGATGATTGGCAATTCAAAGAACAAACCGCTCGCTACAATACTTGTTTTTACCATTCCGATATACGAATCAATGCTGAATTGGTTTTTGACTACATCACTAATTTTGAAGGTAGCAAAAAAGTTAACCGACATTGGGATAACCACAAAGTAGCCAAAAAGAACTCCTAAAAAGAAAAGCATAGAAGAGACGAAAATGAATAGCTTGGCGTGTTTTCTTTCTTTTTCGTATAAGGCGGGGCTAATGAATTTCCATAATTCCCATAAGATGTAAGGGAATCCCAAAATAAATCCAGATAAAATACACGTCCATACTAAGATGTTGACTTGTCCTTCCATATCGGTGTTTTGGATAATGAAAGGCATTTCGGTTACGCAGATACTATCGGCAAAACCTAATTGATGTGATAAATCACAAAAAAATCGATAGGTGATGAAATCAGGACTTGTAGGTCCAAAAATGATAACATCAAAAATATAGTCACTCACAAAAAAAGTGACTGTAGCCAAAATCAGAATGGCAATTGTACTTCGAACCAATAACCATCGTAGTTCTTCTAGATGATCTAAAAACGACATTTCGTTTAAGTTTTTCTTTGCCATTATATAATTCCTTCTTTTAAAATATCGTGTAAATGCAATACGCCTTTGAATTCTGAATTGTCGACGACAATCAATTGGGTGATTTTGAAATCTTCCATAAGATTGAAAGCATCAATTACCATCGCTTCTGAGGTAGTTGTTTTTGGGTTTTTAGTCATAATGTCTTGGGCAGTTAGATCTGCAAACGAATCTCTATCGTTCAACATGCGTCGAATATCTCCATCGGTAATGATACCAACCACTTTATTGTCTTCTACCACAGCGGTAACTCCCAATCGTTTTTCCGAAATTTCGAAAATCACTTTTTTGATGGGTGCATCTGGAGCCACCATTGGTTTCAAGGAATTTTCCAACATGTCTTTTACACGAAGTAATAGTTTTTTCCCTAAGGCGCCACCAGGATGGTAAACGGCAAAATCTTCGGCTTTGAAGTCGCGCATTTCCATTAAGCAAACTGCTAGCGCATCTCCCATTACCAATTGAGCCGTGGTGCTATTTGTTGGTGCCAAATTATTAGGACAAGATTCGTTATCTACGGTGGTGTTTAATACTAAATCAGATCCTTGTGCCAAAAAAGAGCTCATGTTTCCGGTTATAGCTATTAAAAGATTGTCAAAACGTTTCAATAAAGGGACTAAAACTTTAATCTCAGGGCTATTGCCGCTTTTAGAAATACAGATTACAATATCGTCTTTCTGTAGCATACCTAAATCACCATGAATGGCTTCGGCTGCATGCAAAAATAGTGATGGAGTTCCTGTTGAATTGAAGCTAGCTACCATTTTTTGAGCAATAATAGCGCTTTTTCCTATTCCGGTAACGACTAGTCTGCCTTTGGAGTGGTAAATTTTCTGCACCGCTTCTGCAAAGTTTTCGTTCAGAAAATCAGCTAGTTTAGCAATGGATTGGCTCTCTGAAACTATGGTTTTTTTGGCCGTAGCCAAAATATTTTGCGTTGTTATCATTAAATTTGCGATTGTAAAAGAAAATTGTATCTTTATGTGATGCAAATTTATACAAAATCCCACATAATAAAGAATGAATTCAAACGAAATTGATATCCATAAAGAATTAAAGAAGTATTTTGGCTTCAGTCAATTTAAAGGATTGCAAGAACAGGTTGTCAAAAGTATTCTTGAAAAACAAAACACCTTTGTGATTATGCCCACAGGAGGAGGTAAATCACTATGTTATCAACTCCCAGCTTTGATACAGGAAGGTACTGCCATTGTAGTTTCGCCTTTGATTGCTTTGATGAAAAATCAGGTGGATGCTATTCGAAGTCTTTCGTCAGAAAATGGTATTGCTCATGTATTGAATTCCTCTTTAACCAAAACAGAAATTACTCAAGTGAAGAAAGACATCACGTCTGGAATCACTAAATTATTATATGTTGCCCCAGAATCATTGACCAAAGATGAATATGTACAATTTCTTCAATCCGTAACGGTTTCTTTTGTTGCCATTGATGAAGCACATTGTATTTCGGAATGGGGACACGATTTTAGACCCGAGTACCGCAATTTAAGATATATTATCAAGCAATTAGGAGGTGATGTACCTGTAATTGGATTGACTGCTACGGCTACCCCTAAAGTTCAAGAAGATATCTTGAAAAATTTGGATATGTCGGATGCGAGAACTTTCAAAGCCTCATTTAACAGACCTAATTTGTATTATGAAGTGCGAACTAAAACGAAAAATATTGAATCGGACATTATTCGTTTTATCAAACAAAACAAAGGTAAGTCGGGTATTATTTATTGTTTAAGCCGTAAGAAAGTAGAGGCTATTGCCGAAGTTTTACAAGTAAATGGCATTAGTGCGGTGCCGTATCACGCGGGATTAGATGCTAAAACCAGAGCCAAACATCAAGATATGTTTTTGATGGAAGATGTAGAGGTGGTTGTGGCTACTATCGCTTTCGGAATGGGAATTGACAAACCGGATGTTCGCTTTGTTATCCACCATGATATTCCAAAGTCCTTAGAAAGTTATTACCAAGAGACAGGGCGTGCTGGACGCGATGGAGGCGAAGGTCACTGTCTTGCGTATTATTCGTATAAAGACGTTGAAAAATTAGAGAAATTCATGTCGGGTAAGCCTGTAGCAGAACAAGAAATTGGATTTGCGTTGTTACAAGAAGTAGTGGCTTATGCTGAAACTTCGATGTCTAGACGTAAATTTTTACTCCACTATTTTGGGGAAGAATTTGATGGTGAAACCGGTGAAGGCGCTGATATGGATGACAATGTTCGCAATCCAAAAACTAAAGTTGAGGCCCAAAACAATGTGGTTAAATTGCTAGAAGTAGTAAGAGATACTAAGCATTTGTATAAATCTAAGGAAGTAGTTTTCACATTGATTGGTCGTGTTAATGCTATTATTAAAGCGCACAAAACCGATTCGCAATCCTTTTTTGGTTGTGGTGCTGATTTTGAGGAAAAGTATTGGATGGCTTTATTGCGTCAGGTACTAGTAGCGGGTTATTTGGCTAAAGATATTGAGACCTATGGGATTGTGAAAATCACTGCTAAAGGATTGGATTTCATCAAAAATCCGACTTCTTTTATGATGTCTGAAGATCATGAATATAATGAAAGTGAAGATGACGCTATTGTAACAGCTGCCAAGTCTTCTGGAACTGCCGATGAAGTTTTGATGGGTATGTTGCGTGAATTACGTAAAAAAGTAGCTAAGAAATTAGGGGTGCCGCCTTTTGTGGTTTTCCAAGATCCTTCGCTTGAAGATATGGCTCTAAAATATCCTATCACACAAGATGAATTAATCAATATTCACGGTGTAGGAGAAGGTAAGGCTAAGAAATACGGGGCTCCATTCGTGGAGTTAGTAAGTCGTTATGTAGAAGATAATGATATTGTTCGTCCGGATGATTTGGTGGTAAAATCTACCGGAGTTAATTCGGCAAACAAATTGTATATTATTCAAAACATCGATCGCAAATTGTCACTAGATGATATCGCTTCCGCTAAAGGAATGTCGATGGATGATTTGATCAAAGAGATGGAGCAAATTGTGTATTCCGGAACTAAACTCAATATTAAATATTGGATTGATGATTTATTGGATGATGAGCAACAAGAAGAAATTCACGATTATTTTATGGAATCCGAATCCGATAAAATTGAAGATGCACTGAAAGAATTTGATGGTGAATATGATATTGACGAATTGCGTTTGATGCGTATCAAATTCATTAGTGAGGTAGCTAACTAGCACGTTACTCTTGGTAAATTTCTCCTCTGTGTGGTTTGAGTGCATCGCGTACTGCAATCATATAGTCGTCAGTAACCACCATATAAGCAATTGCATGCATTTCGTTTAGTAGTTCAAAACCAGTGATATTGAGAGGTAGTTTTTCAATAGCACTATATTCTTTGAGGTGAATTTCGTGATGTTCGGCTGTTTTTGCAGCAGCAGGCCCTCTAAAATCCCAAATCAATTTAATTTTTCGTTCCATTTTTTACAATTGAATAGCAAAGGTACAAACTCTGGTATAAAATGGTTGCTATTTTCATGAACTGAATTCACTTCAAAATGTTATTTTTGTAATCTGTTTAGCCAATTGGGTTTCACAAAGAAAAAATAACAATTAATGCCTCAAGAACTTTTACTCCAAGTTAGTCCTGAAATTGCAGCCAACGCTACGTTGCTCCAACAGTATTTGTCTAAACAAATTAAGGTGGGTGTGTCTGATATACAGCAGGTTGTTGTATTGAAACGTTCTATTGATGCGCGCCAAAAGGCGATTAAAATCAATTTGAAAGTAGTCATTTATTTGCAAGGCGAATCTTTTCAAGAGTCATCTATTGCACTTCCAGATTATCCAAATGTTGCAAATAAACAGGAAGTAATTGTTATCGGCGCTGGTCCAGCAGGACTTTTTGCCGCGTTGCAATTGATAGAATTAGGATTAAAACCCATTGTTGTTGAACGTGGAAAGGATGTTCGTGGTCGTCGTCGTGATTTGAAAGCCATTAACCGCGATCATATTGTGAATGAAGATTCTAATTATTGTTTTGGTGAAGGTGGAGCAGGAACCTATTCTGACGGCAAGTTGTATACGCGTTCTAAAAAACGAGGGGATGTGACTCGAATTTTGGAATTATTAGTGGGTTTTGGAGCTACTCCCGATATTTTAGTTGATGCACATCCGCATATTGGAACCAATAAGCTTCCTCAAATTATTCAGGATATTCGCGAAAAAATTATCGAATGTGGCGGGCAGGTTTTGTTTGAGACTCGCGTTACTGATATTTTGATTAAGAATAATGAGGTACAAGGTATAGTTACTCAAAATGGCGATCAAATTGAAGCCAATAAAATTATTTTGGCCACAGGTCATTCGGCACGAGATATTTTTGAATTGTTGGATCGTAAAAAAGTGTTGATTGAAGCTAAGCCTTTTGCTTTAGGTGTGCGAGCTGAACATCCACAATCGTTAATTGATAGTATTCAGTACAGTTGTGATTATCGAGGTGAGCATTTGCCTCCCGCTCCGTATTCGATAGTGAAACAGGTGGGTGGCCGTGGGATGTATTCTTTTTGTATGTGTCCCGGAGGTGTTATTGCCCCTTGTGCTACTAGTCCAGGCGAAGTGGTTACCAATGGTTGGTCGCCATCCAAACGAGATCAGGCTACTGCCAATTCAGGTATTGTCATCGAATTGAAGTTGGAAGATTTTGCACCATTTGCTAAATTCGGCCCTTTAGCTGGGATGGAATTTCAAAAAAGTATCGAGCAAAAAGCATGGCATTTAGCAGGAAAAACACAACGTGTTCCTGCACAACGAATGGTTGATTTTACACAAAATAAAGTATCTTCTAGTATTCCACCAACTTCTTATGTTCCTGGAACTACTTCGGTGGAAATGGGACAGGTTTTTCCTGGTTTTTTGAGTCAAATTCTACGAGAAGGTTTTACCGAATTTGGCAAATCCATGAAAGGGTATTTGACCAATGAAGCGATTCTTCATGCACCCGAATCGCGTACTTCGTCACCCGTGAGAATTCCAAGAGATGGAATTTCTTTGGAGCATTTGCAAATCAAAGGTTTATACCCATGTGGAGAAGGAGCAGGCTATGCAGGTGGAATTATTTCGGCTGCTATTGATGGCGAAAAATGTGCTCTGAAAATTGCTGAAAGTTTACACCAATAACTACTGATTTCGCACCGCAACTGCAATTTTTGAATCGGCAGTTCCATAATACAAAAACCATTTGTTTTTAAAGAAAACCAATCCTTCTACAAAACACACTTCGTTTACCTCACCCATTTTTTCATAGGGTTTATCAGGATGAATGAAATGATTTTGAGTACGGTCAATTAATTTGTACGGTTGGTCTTTGTCAAATAAGGCTTGACCCGCTGCATAGGTAAATTTGGGTAATTCGGCAGTATTGTAATTGGCTGCATTACTACCATTGTAGATTAGTACAATTCCTTCTTTTTGCAAAAGCGCAAAAGGCCCCGGTTCCACTAACCGACTATCAAAATATCCCATTCTAGGATGTAATACACTAATCATTTTTTGATTTTCCTCATTGATCGCGGCTTTCCAATGGATGAGATCTTCAGAATTCGCCATGAACAAATCGGTATCTCCAAAATACATCCAATACTTATTGTCAATTTTAGCGGCTACAATTTTATCTCCTTTTCTTTCGCCCACAATAGCGCCTGATTTTGCCCAAAGGTCTTTGTATTTTTCGTCTTTTAAAACCAAACCTTGTTTTGTCCAATGCTTCAAATCTTTGGAAGTAGCAAAACACAATCGAGCCACTTTGCCATCATACGAAGTGTAGGTCATTATATACGAACCATCGGGACTTTCGATTACTCTTGGATCTTCAACGCCGCCTTTCCATTCGTAAGAATTCATGTTGTCATTGTCAGGAAAGAAGATAGGTTCGGCTTCTTTCTTGAAGTGCAAACCATCCTCGCTTATAGACAATCCTAAACGCGATGTCATTTGGTTATCTTGCGCTCTGTAGATGAGATATACTTTATTGTCTTTTACTATTGCAGATGGATTGAGTACGTTTCGTTCTTCCCAACTTACTTCTTTGTGGCTCACCGGACAAACAAATTTTTGTTTTGTATCAGGTGATAGGATCGGATTAATACTATCTGTTTTTACAAAGTCAAGTAGCGCCCAATTAGGCTTGGACTCTTGTGCTTCAATTGTATTGAAACTTAGAAAAAAAAGAAGAAGTGTAAAACGAATGGCTTGTTTCATCGGGTTGTGTTTTATTAAAATCAATTCAGTAACCCCGTTGGGTGTAATTATTAAAAACGTCAGTTCGAGTGTTTTTTGTGTAGTAAAACGGAACAAAAAATGTATCGAGAACCGTTTTTAATGAAATTTTTCTTGTTCTCGATACAATTTTCTTCCCGAAGCGTCGGGAGAAAATCACTCGAACTGACGAAAAATTATCATCAAAAACTAATTACACCCAACGGGTTAGGTAAATATACTACTATTCTTTTTTTAATCGGCTTTTAAATAGCTTTTCGAATTTTTCAATTTTAGGTTGGATCACCATTTTGCAATAGGGTTGGTTTTTATTGTTTTCGTAATACCCTTGATGATAGTCTTCAGCTTTGTAAAATTGAGTTAGTGGCTCAATAGTGGTTACCACAGGATTATCATAGACGTGGGCATTCTTTAGAGCTTCAATTACGTTTTGTGCTTCTTTTTTCTCTTGTTCGTTTTTATAAAAAATAACCGAACGGTACTGTGTTCCTACATCAGCGCCTTGACGGTTGAGTGTGGTTGGGTCGTGAACGGTAAAGAAGACTTTAAAAATCTCATCTAAATTCGTTTGTGTTTTGTCATAAGTGATTTGGACTACTTCGGCATGTCCTGTAGTGCCTGAACATACTTCTTCATAGCTTGGGTTCTTGGTTGTTCCTCCTGCAAAACCTGATACAACTGATGTTACTCCTTTCAAATTTTCGTACACGGCTTCGACACACCAATAACAGCCTCCGCCAAGTGTAATGGTTTCACTATTAATGGCCGAATTTTTAGGGGAAATATCAGGGACAAAATCCAACGAAATCGCATTCATACAGTATCTTTTTCCTGTTGGTTCCGGTCCGTCATTGAACAAATGACCTAAATGACTGTTGCATCTGCCACAAAGTGCTTCGGTGCGAATCATTCCAAAAGATTTGTCTAACTTAAAGACGATACTTTCTTTATTTTGTTGTTCAAAAAAACTAGGCCATCCGCAACTGCTAGTGAACTTTTGATTGGATTGGAAAAGTTGGTACCCACAAGCGGCACAGTAATAGGTTCCTTTGGTTTCGTCATTCCACATCGTTCCTGTAAAAGCTCTTTCAGTATCGGCTTCACGGGCTACAGCATACAAGTCGGGTGGTAACACTTTTTTCCATTCGGCATCTGAGACGTTTAGTTTTGTAGTGTCGGTATTGGAGTAGTATGGATTTTCGGGTTTTGAGATAGTATTGGACATGGTAGGTGTATTTTTTGATTGGTTTTTATTGGTTGTTTGGCCACAGGCATTAAAAATAAGTAAGGGTATGAGTAATAAAAAATAATTTTTCATTTGTTTTTGTTTTTGGAATCGATAAGTTGCTTTTGTTTCAGTGTAAAAATACCAATTTACAAGTTAGACAGTAGTTAAACTTTGTCTAAAATTAAAAATAGGCGTTCTTACTCTATCTTTTTTGTATTTTTGACGATTAATACCATTGTATGTTAGAAGAGAACGTTATATTAGTGAATGAAAGGGATGAGCCTATTGGTTTAATGCCCAAGATGGAGGCGCATGAAAAGGCGGTTTTGCATCGTGCTTTTTCGGTTTTTGTGTTGAATAACAAAAACGAAATCATGTTGCAACAGCGCGCGCACCATAAATACCATTCTCCGTTGTTGTGGACCAACACTTGCTGTAGTCACCAACGCGAAGGTGAGACTAATATTCAGGCGGGAAGCCGACGTTTGTTTGAAGAAATGGGATTTCAAACTGAGTTGAAAGAGTTGTTTCATTTTATATACAAGGCGCCTTTTGACAATGGATTGACTGAGCATGAATTGGATCATGTGATGATTGGGTATTACAATGAGGAGCCAAGCATTAATCCGGAAGAAGTAGAAGCTTGGAAATGGATGCCTATTGAATCGGTTAAAGAAGATATTCAAGCAAATCCAGATTTGTATACGATTTGGTTTAAGATTATTTTTGACGAGTTTTATCATTTTTTAGAAGAACATACATTATAACACCAAACCCCAGATGAGAGTTACTATTTCGCGAAAAGCACATTTTAATGCAGCACACCGATTGTATCGAAAAGATTGGTCATTTGAAAAAAATGATGCTGTTTTTGGGAAATGCAACAATCCTAATTTTCATGGACATAATTATGAATTGATAGTCAGTGTTACAGGAGCGATTGATCCTGAAACCGGCTATGTGATGGATGTAAAAATCTTGTCAGATATTATCAAAGAAGAGGTGGAAAACCAAATGGATCATAAAAACTTAAATTTGGATGTACCTGAATTTCAAGATTTGAATCCTACGGCTGAAAATATTGTGGTGGTGATTTGGAATAAAATTAGAAAACGAATCCAGTCGGAATTGGATTTAGAAGTAGTTTTATACGAGACCCCGCGTAATTTTGTAACGTATAGAGGAGCATAATGGCAATACAAGTAGGTGATAGAATTCCTCATTTTAGTGCTTTAGATACTAAAGGAAATTCGTTTGATAGCGATGCTGTGGTGGGTAAAAAGCCATTTGTGATTTATTTCTACCCCAAAGACAATACACCAGGTTGTATTGCTCAGGCCTGTAGTTTTAGAGATCAGTATGAAGATTTTCTTGATTTGGGTGCTGATGTTATTGGGGTGAGTAGTGATAGTGTGATCTCACATCAAAAATTTACTTCTCAATACCAATTGCCTTTTATACTTTTGTCAGATGCAGATAAAAAAATAAGAACTTTGTTTGGCGTTCCATCAGCGCTACTCGGAATGCTACCAGGAAGAGTGACTTATGTTGTCGATGCAGCTGGTGTAGTTCAAATGGTTTTTAATAGTATGTTGGCAGGTCAACACATACCAAAAGCCCTTGAGGCGGTAAAAAAAATAGTTGCAGTATCAATGTGACGATCAATTTAGGTTTTAACAAATGAAAATACCACTCTATCCATTACAATTTATTCCGATCTTCCAAGAGCGACTTTGGGGAGGAGATAAATTAAAAACGCTTTTTAATAAGCCTATAACTTCTACTAAAACGGGAGAGAGTTGGGAATTGTCCACTATCGAAGGTGCTGTTAGTACGATTGCCAATGGGGATTTAGCAGGAAGATTCATCACAGAAGTTATTAATGAATATCCTAATGAAATTTTAGGGACTTCGGTCTACCAACGATTTGGAAACCAATTCCCTTTGTTATTCAAATATTTAGATGCTAAGGAAGATTTGTCAGTTCAAGTACATCCTAATGATGCCTTGGCGAAAGCGCGTCATCATTCTTTCGGCAAAACCGAGATGTGGTATGTAGTACAAGCTGATCCAGATGCTCGGTTGATTGTTGGTTTTAAAGAAGAGATGAACCAAGCCACTTATCTTGAAAACTTAGAAAAAAAGACTTTATTAGCCACTCTGGATGAAATTAAAGTACAACCAGGAGATGTTTTCTTAATAGAAACCGGAACGGTACATGCTATAGGAGCGGGGATGGTTATTGCCGAAATTCAGCAAACTTCAGATATCACGTATCGATTGTACGATTTTGACCGAGTAGATGCTGATGGGAATTTACGTGAACTTCATGTTGATTTGGCTTTGGATGCCATTAATTACCATGCCATTGAAACTCAAAAGCAATATCAAAAACACAGTAACCAGTCTAATGAAGTAGTCGATTGTCCATATTTTACGACTCATTTTATTCCATTAGCGGGTGAGATGAATGTTCAAAAAACAGCAGAGACGTTTACCGTGTATATGTGTGTAGATGGTGAGTTTGAATTTATTTTGGATGGCAAACAGTATTCGTATGCCAAAGGGGATACCATTTTAGTGCCGGCAGCCTTAACGAATTTTCAATTGAGCGGAAAAGCTTCAATTTTAGAAATTTACATTTCGTAGTAGTGAATAGAAAGATTATGTGTACTTTTGCAGACGCAAATTAAAATTAAAAATAAAATGGCAAACGTTAAGAATTTAAAGAAAGACATCAACTACGTTTTAGGAGATATTATTGAAGCAGTTTATTTGTTTGAAATTTCAACTTCAGGAGTTCCAACACCAGAAACTAATGCTTTGATTGACGAAGCTATTGCAGCTTTTGATGTTTTGATTACAAAAGTAAACGCAAAAAACGTTGAAAACAAAAAAGCACACTTCAAACAAATCAATGTTGAATTGGAACAAACTGCTAATCAATTGATTGCTAAAATCAACGAATTATAGTCAAAAAAAACCGTAAAAAAGTGTCAAATTATTTTGGAAAATTGAATTTCAGAATTATATTTGCACCCGTAATACGCTGCCAGCGTAGCTCAGTTGGCTAGAGCAGCTGATTTGTAATCAGCAGGTCGTGGGTTCGAGTCCCTCCGCCGGCTCAAAAAAACCATAACATTTGTTATGGTTTTTTTATTTTATAACAAAGCATAAAAAAACCGTCAATTGCAATTGACGGTTTTCTTGTTTTTAATCGTTTTGACTATTGTTGCTTTTTAATGGAAGCAATATACTCGGTAAGTTTTTTACCATAAAGTGATTTAGATACTTTCGGTGTCAACGATTTTTGAATCGTATCTAAATATTTCATGTTAATATCATAAATCTCAGATAACGCAAGATAAGGTGCTACTTCATATTCTTTGTTGTTGATGATGAAATTAGTAGCATACAAGTATTTTCTTTTGATATTGGATTCTTGTTGTGCAGTGATGCTTGCAATTTCTTTTTCGTTATTGCTTTTTAATGCTTTGAATTTTTTCTCAATCAAACTAAGTTCTTCGTCTTGAAAGCGATTGTCCACTTTTTTAAACTCGTAATACAAATCTTGATTTTTTGATCCTGTTACTTTTGCATCTGCGATGTAGTTCTCAAGGTCGGTATCGATGTTTACATTTCCAGGCTCAGCAAAGAATAATAAATTATTATCTAACGAATTGCTTACTCCTCTGTCAAGAAACAAGTATAACATTTCAGGTGATTTTAACTCGATATTGGTTTCAAAATTAGAGCTGCCATCTATGGCTATCGTGTCTAATGCCACTAGTTTATTATTAGTGACTCTTTGTACATACAAAGTTCCTTTTTTCAATCCTTTGATATTTCCTGTTAAGTGTAAATTGTTTTCCAATTTTTTTTCGGAACAAGCAAACACCAGTGTCAATGTTACGAAAGCAATACTAATTTTTTTCATTGTAGATTTATTTTGGCGCAAAATAATGAAAATTGTTGGAAAGCGGGATTGAATTATAAAAAAAATCCCAATCTATTTCTAAATTGGGATTTTGACTGAATTAATTTGTTTTTATCCTTTTAACCAAGCGTTTTTTAAATTGGTTTTAGAGGCATCTGTAGCTTTTAAACCGTCTGTTTCTTCATAAGGCAAACTCACTTTTCCAGTTAGGATTTGTTCTTTACCATCTCTTTTAATTTTGATGGTAATCGCGTCATTTTCTTTCCAGTTTTCGCTTTCGCCAATCATGTCATAGATGTTGTCGAGTGTATAGGCTTTGTTATTAATAGCTAGGATAATATCGTTAGCTCTCAAATCCAAGTTTTTGTAGAAGTCGATTAAATCGGTATTAGGTCTCACTAAAATTTCTTTGGTAGCTTTATCTACAGTAATATAAGGCGCTTGTCCTTTTAAGAATACGTTGCCCGCTTTTTTATCAGCTACTTTAGTTACGCCTACTTTAGCTAAGAATATATCGTATGGAATCGGCGTTGAACCCGAAACATACGTACTTAAAAAGTTACCTACTTCAGGATACGTTAGTGCTGTGATTTTAGCAAATAATTCGTTGTCGTTGAAAGCCTTGGTTACTCCGTATTCTTTTGATAATTGTTGCATTAAGTTCAAAATGCCTCTTTCGCCGTTGCTTTTTTCACGGATGATGATATCGATACACATTCCGATTAAAGCGCCTTTTTGGTACACGTTTAAGTATTGTTCTTTGTACGGACTTTTTAATACGTTAGCACTCATAGTGGTGAATGGCATGGTGTCGTCTAAAGTTTTTGCTTGTTCGATCTTTTCAGCCATACGAGTATAAAATTCTGCCTCGTCAATTAGACCTTGATTGATTTGAAATAAATTAGCAAAATATTCGGTTACTCCCTCATACATCCATAAATGTTGAGACATTTTTGGTGCATTGTAATCAAAGTATTGAATTTCGTTAGAGTGAATGGTTAAAGGGGTTACAATATGAAAAAATTCGTGTGAAACCACATCTTTCATTGATTTTTGTAACTCTTCTAGCGGCATCATTTCAGGCAATACAACCGTAGTAGCTGTTGGATGTTCTAGCGCTCCAAAACCTTTGGCATCATTATCTTTCATTGAAGATAAGTACAACAAAACACTGTATTTTTTAGTGGCATTGATATTTCCTAAAAACGTTTTTTGAGCGGTCATCATTTTTTTCATTTCAGGAGTAATGCTTTCAGCGGTTACTTTTCCTGAAGGAGAATACACTGCAATTTGAATGTCCATTCCGTTGACATTAAAAGTAGTGTAGTCTGGTTTAGCATACATGATTGGGTTCTCTACTAATTCAGCATAGCGAGGCGTGTTGAATACGTCTTTGGATTTACTAGCGTCAATATCAGTCATGGAAGTAGCGCCCCAAAGTGTTTCAGGATGTGTGATGGTTACTTGATAAGGAAGGTCTTTTTTGTCTTGAAAATAACCTACAAAACCATGTGTGTTCAGCATAAAGTTGTTTCCTGCATCGATATTAGTTCCTGCAGGGGAGAAAATATCAGTTCCAAAACTTCCTCCTTTTTCAGTGTCAAAAGTGTCATTCACTAAGTAGGTGATTTTAGATAGATTTTTAGCATTCGAAATGGACCAAGTATTGTCGTCCGATTTAGTTACAGTCAATTCTGTGCCTTTTGAATCAAAAGCCTTAAAACCTTCGATGTTTTTTCCGTAATTGTCTTCAGAGTAGGTTCCAGGTACAATTTTAGGAATGCTGTAGGTAATTTTGTCAGTAGTTATTTTTGGTGCTTGAACGGTTACTTTGACTTTGTCGTCTTTTACGTCAATTAAGTCAATGCTCACTTTAATGTCTTGTTTTGCAATGGACTTGTTTTGTGCCATAGCTTTATTGCTGTTCCAAAGAAAAGCTACAAGCGCAAGTGCAATAATTGATTTTTTCATTTTGAATTTATTTAGATTGGGTTATTAGTATTCTTTTTTAGATAAATGTTACAATTTATAGCGACTGAATGAATGTAGTAATGATCATTGGTAATTCTTTGCTGATAGGCAAATCGGGATTGGTGTACGAAGCTTTATTCTCCGCCTCATCTCCTTTTATTTCCTTAAAAATATGATTCATATTGGAAATAATTTTCAGTTGAGCTTCTGGTTTCGCTTGTTGTAATAATTGCGCATCATTCACACTTACTTGAATATCTTTGTCGCCATTGATTAATAGGGTTGGGACGTGTAGTTTTTTAATTTCAGACTGCGGGTTGTATTTGATCCACGAAATCATATAAGGTTGCACACTCGCTCTAAATAAGGAAGCAAGCATCTGATTTTTTAATTCGAAGGTGGTGCCACTTTTAAGTGTTTCTAGGTTTTTTTGTACTTCCTCTTTTAGAAAAGGAGCTTGTTTTCCAATTTGTTCCAATAGCACTTCGTCGATTGGGCGACCCGCTCCAGCAATTGAGATGTACCCATCAGCATTCCCATCAGCAGCCACCATTCCAATTAAGGCTCCTTCGCTATGTCCAGCAATAGTGATGCTGTGGTACTTTTTTTGGTTTTTGAAATATTGAATAACCGCTTTAGCATCGTCTATAAAATTATCGAAAGAAAGACTCGCCTCATCTAATTTTCCTGAAGCTATTTGAGCAAAAATTCGTTTGTCATAACTGTACACTGCAATACCATTATTGGCTATTGCTTCGGCTAATAGTTTCAAGGAGTTATTGGTTAACCCTTTTTGGTTGCCGTCTCGATCAGTAGGTCCGGAGCCAGCAATGAGAATCACCAAGTTCGTTTTTTTACTTTGCTTTAATGGGGAATACAACGTACCTTTTAAAAGCGAATTAATTTCAATATCGGTTTTCGAAAATTCTATTTTTTCTTGAGAAAATGCAAGGGTTGAGAACAGAATGACAAATAAAACAAGGGCTTTTTTCATGGGGTAGTGTATAAAGGAATAAAAAAACTCCTGTTTTTCAGGAGTTCTGTATCTTAATCTAATTTATTTTTGATGTAGTATTTGCCATCCAATTCGTCGTCAAAATCATCAATTTTTACTGGTTTTGGTTTTGGTTTGTTGGCTGCCGCTTTCTTTTTCCACATTTCAAATTTTTCTGCGGGCATTTTCTTTTTCATAATTTCTAAAACCTCTTTTTCGGCTAAGCCAAATTCTTTTTTAATAATTTCAAAAGGGTTTCTTTCTTCTAGGGCCAAAGTCATCAATTTTTCCGTCTCTTCCCAATTTAATTCTTTACGGCTACTCTTTTTCATCAGCTGAAAATAATTCAAATAGTGTTGTTAGTTATTCGTTATTAGTTGTTGATTTGAAATCATTTATCAATATTAATAAAAAAAATAATTACTTCATTATCCTTAGTTTACTTTTTTTTCTGAAAAGGGATTTTTAATAAATTTCCTAGGTTATTGTGCTCTTCAGGCTGCATATGAGTGTCCACTCCGTACACAATTTCTTCTCTTGGCAGTACCTTAAAAGTACCGAATAATCGATCCCAAATAGAAAAAATATTACCATAATTACTATCCGTATACGGCATGACATAATGGTGGTGTACTTTGTGCATGTCGGGAGAGACAATAAAGTAACTCAAAAACAAATCGACTTTTTTGGGCAAGGCAATATTGGCATGATTGAATTGCGTGGCTACAACAGATAAGGTTTGGTACAAGAATACTAGCCACATCGGACTTCCCACAACTACCACTCCCAAAGTAGTGAATACAAACCGAATCACACTTTCGCCAGGATGGTGACGATTAGCTGAAGTAGTATCAATCCATGTGTCGGTATGGTGAATCAAATGGAAACGCCAAAACAATTTTACTTTGTGTTCTATTAGATGCACGAGATAAGCCCCTATTAAGTCTAATAAAAGCAAACCTATAAGGGTGTACGCTACTATTGGCATTTCAGGCAACCATTGTAACAATCCAAAGTGATTGGTAAAAGCCCAATCTGCTGTTTGTAATAAAATGAAAGCCAAACAGAAATTGACGATAATCGTAGTTAGGGTAAAAAAGATATTGATACCGGCATGTTGCCATCGTCTGTACTTGAAGTTAAACAAGGGAAAGGCATTTTCTATTAGCCAAAAAATAGTGATTCCGCTTACTAAAATAAGACTTCGGTGTGAAGATGGAATGGTTGAGAAATAATCAATAATTGGTTGCATATTGGATCGATTTGAATCCAAATATAAACAATTATTTAATGGTTCGGAAAGTTAGATTAATTCTTGTGCCAATAGGTTTTGCCGTTTTTGGAATTTGGTGTTTCCAAAAATGTTGGGTGCTTCCTTTCATTAGTAAAAGACTGCCGTGTTCCAAAACAATATTCTTTTTGAGGTCTGGGATGGTGTTGTGCTTGAGTTGAAAAACACGTTCGGCTCCAAAGCTTACGGATGCAATACTTGGATTGTTGCCTAATTCTTTTTCATTGTCCGCATGCCAACCGTTGCTGTCTTTTCCGTCTCGGTATTGATTTAGTAAAACGGTGGTGAATTGGCATTCCGTCGTATCCTCAATGTAGTATTTGATTTTTTGCAAAAGGGTATTCCACGGATGTGGGTACATCGTGATATTGGAATACGAATACGGTTTTCCTTCGTTTCCGTACAAAGCCGTCAAACGTGGTTGTGGATGGGTTTTGCCGTAAATAGTAATATCATCTTGTTGCCAGGCTATTTGTTGGAGTAATTCTGCATAGATGCTATCCGCTTGTTCTTGATCAAAAAACGGAGGGTAATAGATAATTGCTGCATCTGGCAAATCGAGTACAAGAGGTTCGGGGGCGAAATTAAATAGCGATTCCACAATTAATGGGGTTTCTTGTAATTGATATTCATAATGATGATGGCGAGTATAATTAGCACAATTCCTAACCATTGTAGTCCGATGACACTTTCGTTCAATAAAAAATAGGCCATGAGTACTGAAACAGGAAGTTCTAAAGCCGAGACAATACTGCCTAATCCGATTCCCGTTAACGGAAATCCAGCATTGAATAATAAAGGCGGAATTACCGTACCGAAAAGAGCTAGTACAATTCCCCATTTGGCAAAAATTCCGAAATGGAAAGTCCCTGTTTGGGTTGCAATGGCAAATCCAAAAACAATTACAGCACCACCTAACAGCATAAACAAACTGCGTTGCGCTGACGAAATACCAATGCCTACTCGGTTAGCTGTGAACATGGTTGTTGTGAATGAAGTGGCTGATAGAAGTCCTAAAACAATACCTCGCCAATCCAAATTGATTTGGCTTTCTATTAAATTAGTAGCCAATGCGGTTCCAATAAGAACGACTACAACGGATATGATTTTTTGGGCTGAAGGGATTTTTTTTTCAAGAACCATTTCGAATACAACACCCATCCAAACGGTTTGCATTAATAAAATAATAGCAATGGAAACCGGAATGTATTTTACGGCCAAATAATAGAAAACACTGGTCATCCCAAGAGACGTTCCTGCAAGCATCAATTGAAAAATGGTTTTGGATGAGGCGTTTGTAGTTGTACTATTTTTTTTTGATTTTTGGAAGGCGTTTATAAGTAGTATCCCTATAATTCCGTACACAAATTGAGCAATTGTAACTTCGGGAGTGGTAAATCCTTCGGCATAGGCCATTTTTACAAAAGTCGCTAGCATGCCATAACTGGTTGCTCCGAGTCCGATGAGGAAAACGCCTTTTAGTTTTGAATTATTTGTCATTTAATTGATTTGTTTTTTATCCATTTCTGATAAATCGCTCAAGTGCAAACGCAAGGCATTTACTGAAATACTAATTTCCCAAAACGACAAACCAAGCGAAATTAATAAACTCAACAAACTCAATCCGAAGAAATACAGACTAATGGCTTGTTCTTCGAAAAATAATAGCAGCATCGCAAAAACAGACAAGAACAAGCACAATACCCCCGCCATTTGCATGTAGCGAATTAAGGTAAGGCGCAGGTTGAGGTTTTTAATCTCTAACAAAATCATGCTGTTCTCCTTTTCTTTGTACACTTTTTTCAGTCCACGAATGATGCTCGCAATGGTCAAAAATCGATTGGTATAGGCCAAAAGAATTAACGAAGTTGCTGAAAAAAGCAGGGCTGGTGTTCCTATTTCTAAAGTCATATTTAATTGAGTGTAATTTCAGTGGCCAAAGTTCGTGATTCTTTATTCATTTTTAATTTTTTTTACCAATAACTTCGAGTTGGACTGTAACAAATGAATGTATTTAAAGACTAAACGTACAAACGAAATTTATATAATGAAAAAAATAATTGTATTACAAGCCTTATTTTTTGGTGCTTTTTTCCAGCTTTCTGCCCAAGAGACTACCAAAAAAGCACAGGAATTAAAAGAAGTGACCATTATTAAAACCAAGAAAGCGGTGGAGCAACGCGCTGACCGAACCATTTTTGATTTTGCCAATCAACCGAGTTTGAGTTCGGGTTCTGTTCTAGAAGGATTGAAAAAATTACCGGGTTTAATTGCTTCGGATATTGCGGGTATGATGTACCAAGGGAAGCAATTGGATGTGTATATGGACGGGCGACCTTTGAATATTTCTTCTAATGAATTGAATAGTTTCTTGGAAGGAATGCCGGCGAATGCGATTGAAAGAATTGAAGTGATTACGCAACCTGGTGCCGAATTCCCTGCGACTTCGGGAGGGGCTATTTTGAATATTATTACCAATAAAAACGCGAAGAACTTTTTGAGCGCCACCTACACCAATAGTACAAATGTCACTAATTATGACCGTTTGCGATGGAGAGTGAATAATAGCGTCTTATTGAATGCCAAAAACAAATACTTTGGTTGGCAATTGAACATGGGGCAAAACTATAGAGAAAGCGCCATGTGGACTTCGTTGATTAAAGAAGAAAATTCGAGTCAGACTTTGCTTTCCAATACAGATGCTGATAGAACCAATAGAACTAATTTTATCAAATCAGCCGTTACATTTGACTTGAAAAAAGATCGATTGTTGTTGAACTATGATGTGAATTACAACAATAATGAAAGCACTACCTTGTCGAACGGTCCTGGGTATGCCACCAATGACAATTCCAATACAAAAGGATGGCGTCAAGATGCGGTAGCAACTTATCAAAAACGATTTGAAGACAAGACGAAAAAGTTGGATTTTAAATTCAATTTCAACCGCAATCAAAGTGATTTTGTAATGAACTCATTAGGGTATGTGCTTCCCGTTCTAGACAACTCTTCGGATCAAAAATACTACAACTTCAAGTTTGATTATTCGCAACCGATTGCCTTTTCTGATGAGGGGAAATTAAGTTTTGGAAGTTTACACGAACTGATGTCTTTTCAAACTCAAAACAGAGGCGTGACCAATTTGGATTACCAAAGAAAAACCACCGCGGGGTATTTTGAACTGCAAACCAAATTTAAAAGTATGAGTTTTATTTTGGGAGGTAGAGCCGAAGATTACGACATTTCTGGAAAAACCAACACGACTGATTTGACTCCTTTCAAACAGTTTCGTTTCTTCCCAAATGCGAGTGCGCAGTACAATTTCAATAAGTCGGTGTTCTTTAATGTGAATTACAATAAGAAGATTACGTTGCCAAGTACGTCAGCCTTGAATCCGAACAATACCAATTATCAAAACCCGAATATTGGTTATGCTGGAAACCCGAATTTGCAGCCTACAATATATGATAACTACGAAGTGAAACTGAGTGCGTATGATTATGCATTTATAGGTTATTCTTTGAGTTCGGCTAAGAATCAAGTGATCCAAAGAGTGAACTTGAATTCGAATGTGGTAGTCAATTCCAATGAGAATGTACCTGAACTAAAGGTGCATAATTTCAATATTGGAATGCCTATTCCGTACATGTTGTTTACCAAAGGATTGGCTGAAACCATGAAAATGAATGTGAATCCAGACGAGATGAATTTTATTTTTGTGTATGCAGCTTATCAATTGCACCAAATACCCTCTATTGAAACCAAAGGATTTTGGGTGTATAATCTGATGTCACAAATGGTGTTGCCAAGTAAAATTAAGTTTGTTGCCAACTTCAGTTATATTACTGCTAAAGGAAATTACTATTATTTTATTGCGAACAAACCGTTTAACAATACCGTGGATTTGTCACTGTCTAAAAAGTTTTTGAAAGACCAGTTGTCTGTTTCCATCAATGCGGATGATATTTTCAATTCGAATCGATTTGTGTTCAACTCCTACAACACGCCCTTGTTGTTGAGCAACAAAATGGATTCACGCCGATTTGGATTTAGTATTAATTACAAGATACCAACGAAGAATAGATTGGCTAAAGAAACCCCAATTTTATTGAATAAGGACAAAAAAGAAGAAACCGGAATTATTGGGAATTAATAATTAAGGATTGATTCAACCACATAGATACATAGAATTGTGTAAATAAATAAAGAGGTTTTAGAAAAAGTACTATTTTTCACATAGCGCTAATGTGAAGAGTGAAACGTCTATATCAATCTTTTACTATAGATTTAGCTATGTTTCTAGCTTGCACTGAGCAAAGTCGAAGTGTGGTAAAAAAAATAATTTTTCAGACATAAAAACCCCTGCTAGTCACTAGCAGGGGTTTTTATTAGTACTTAAAGTTGAGAGACTTTGTGTAGCGGTCAATGTCATTAAGTTAAGACAAATGCCTTCTATTTTGTCATTCCGACGAAGGAGGAATCTCATTAGTTGCTCTCGTTATGTGATTTAGCTACGCTGAACTTGCGTTTCTCCCGTTGGTCGAAATGAAAGTAATACCTTAACTTAATGAAATTGTTCGCGCACTTACGTAGTCTGAATTAGTTAATAAGCACGAGCAAGATGCTCGCGCTAGCGGGGGAGTACTTTATTTATCTGTTCTTGAAAGTCTCCAAGAATTTTTTTCTTCTGGTTTCCATTCTTCTATTTTTCCTAATGAATCTCTTTCCTCATCTGTAAATTGATTACAATCGATTTTAATAATGCTATCGCCTCTTTTAATAATACATTTATTACTGTTAGCAATTTTTTTAAAATAGTCACCTTTTCTAATTTGCATTAATATTTTATAGTTTGTATGAACTGAAATTTTTTCTGTTTTAGATTTATTTTTAATTTGCAATCTCAAAATACTTCCTTTCCATAATTCAAAACTATCAATTCCTCCTTCAAGTTTTTTTGGAATATACTCTTTTTTTAATATTTCAATATATGTTCTATTTTCACACGAAAGAGAGAATATTATAAAAACAATTACATTTAATATTTTAATTTTTTTCATTTCTTTTTAGGATTATAAATAGGTGTATTTTGTTTACAAAGCATTCTTATTTTCTGGATTCATTTTTAATTTTAGTTTTTTATGTTTATCAAATATATTCATTTTGTTATAATATATCCATATAAAAAAAGCTGCCCAATTTGGACAGCTTTATCATATTCTTGCTTTTTGAGCTTATTTAATCAGTTCAAAACTACGTTTTACAAAAGCGGTTAAGGCTTCTCCTTTCAATAAGTTTTGAGACAATTTAGCCAAGTCTAAGGCTTGTTTGACTAAGCTTTCTTGAACTGTTTTGTCTTCGGTATTCAAAATGGTCGTTGCCAAATCAGAGTTGGTATTCACTACCAAGTTGTACATCTCAGGCATATTACCCATGCCAAACATACCGCCACCCGTTTGACTCATTTCTTTCATTCTACGCATGAACTCGGGTTGTGTGATGATGAAAGGCGCTGCTTGACTGTCTAACGCTTCTAATTGTACCGTATAGTTTTGCTTTGGAACAATCGTTTCTACTACCGTTTTCAAACTCGTTTGTTCTTCGTCTGACAATTTAGAAATAGTAGTATCTTCTTTCTTGATTAAATTATCAATATGGTCTGAATCCACACGCACAAAAGTAAGGTCGCTATTGTCTCCTTCAATTTTTTGGATCAGGTGCGAAATAATTGGCGAATCCAATAACAAGACTTCGTATCCTTTTTCTTTTGCAATTTCGATGTACGAGTGTTGTGCTTCTTTATTGCTAGCGTAAAGTAATACTAATTTGTCGTTTTTATCGGTTTGCTTTTCTTTCAGCTTTTCTTTCAATTCGTCCAAAGTAAAGTACTTGTCATCTACCGTTGGGTACAAAACAAAAGCGCCTGCTTTTTCATAGAATTTATCTTCAGAAAGCATTCCGTATTCCAAAACAATTTTGATGTCGTTCCATTTTTGTTCAAAATCAGCACGATTCTCATTGAATAACGCTTTTAGTTTGTCGGCTACTTTACGAGTAATGTAATTCGAGATTTTCTTCACCGCAGCATCCGCTTGTAAACCGGAACGCGACACGTTCAACGGAATATCTGGTGAGTCAATCACTCCTTTCAACATCGTTAAGAACTCCGGTACAATTCCTTCCACATTATCCGTTACAAATACTTGGTTTTGGTACAATTGGATTTTGTCCTTTTGGATTTGTAAATCCGATCCTAATTTTGGGAAGTACAAAATCCCCGTCAAGTTGAACGGATAATCTACATTCAAATGGATGTTGAATAAGGGTTCTTCAAACTGCATTGGGTACAATTCGTGGTAGAACTTTTTGTAGTCTTCCTCAGATAATTCGGTAGGCTGTTTGGTCCAAGCTGGATTCGGATTGTTGATGATATTGTCTACTTCAATAGTTTCAGGTTTTGCATCTTCGGCAGCACCTTCAGGCAAAGGAAGTGTTTCTGTTTTGGTTCCAAATTTAATTGGAATCGGCATGAATTTATTGTAACGATTCAGTAATTCTTTGATTTTGAATTCTTCTAAAAACTCCAAAGAATCCTCTGCGATATGCAAGATAATTTCAGTTCCTCTGTCGGTTTTGTCAGCAGGTTCCAAAGTAAATTCGGGACTACCATCGCAAGTCCAATGCGCTGCTGGTTCGTCTTTGAATGATTTAGTGATGATTTCTACTTTTTCAGCGACCATAAAAGCCGAGTAAAATCCAAGACCAAAATGACCAATAATTCCAGAATCTTTAGCCGAATCTTTGTATTTGTCTAGGAATTCTTCTGCTCCAGAAAAAGCCACTTGATTGATGTATTTTTCTACTTCGTCAGCAGTCATCCCTAAACCTTGATCAATGATGTGCAGTTTTTTGCCTTCTTTGTCAATTTTTACTTCAATAATGGGATTGCCATACTCTACTTTGGCTTCGCCAATACTTGTTAAGTGTTTTAATTTTAAGGTAGCGTCAGTTCCATTTGAAATCAATTCGCGCAAGAAAATTTCGTGATCGCTGTATAAAAATTTCTTGATTAATGGGAAGATGTTCTCTACCGAAACATTAATTTTTCCAGTTGTCATAGTGTATAAATTTTAAGTTTAAATTGATGAAATGCTAGTTTTCAAATAGAGTACCATTTTATAAAAATGTGACAAATTGTCGCAAGCCTTCTTGGATTCAAATTAAAGATTGTAAATTTGGTTCCTTTATTACCAAGTATGCTCGAACTCAAGAATATCAGCTTTACCTATATCGACCAACCCGTAATTAAGGAGTTGAGCTGTGTTGTACACCAAGGACAAAACATATCTGTCATTGGCGAAAGCGGCTGTGGTAAAAGTACATTACTAAAGTTGATTTATGGTTTGTACGATTTGGATTCGGGTAGCATCAGCAATAACGGACAAGCTATTTTGGGTCCTAAATTCAATTTAATTCCCGGCGAAGACTATATTAAATATTTGGCACAAGATTTTGATTTGATGCCTTATATTACGGTAGAAGAAAATGTAGGCAAGTACTTGTCGAATATCTATCGCGATAAAAAGAAAGCCCGAGTTCAGGAGTTATTGGAAATGGTCGAAATGACGGATTATGCCAAAGTCAAAGCCAAATATTTGAGTGGCGGTCAACAGCAACGTGTGGCATTAGCCAGAGTCTTGGCTTTGGAACCCGAAATTTTATTGTTGGACGAACCTTTTAGCCAAATTGATTCTTTTCGGAAAAATGCGTTGCGCAGAAATGTGTTTCAGTATTTAAAAGAAAAGAAAATTACTTGTATTATAGCTACTCACGATAGTACCGACGCTTTGTCTTTTTCGGACGAAACCATTGTCTTACAGAGCGGAAAAATTATTGCTAACGACAGTCCTCAAAATTTATATCATCATCCTGCGTCCCAATATATCGCCTCGCTTTTTGGCGAAGTCAATGAATTAGAATTGGACGGAAAAGTGCATTTAGTATATCCGCACCAACTTAAGTTGGATGCTACTGGACCACTAAAAGGGATTGTGAAGCATTCCTATTTCAAAGGAAGTCATTATTTGATTGAGGTTGGTTTAGAACGACAATCGTTATTTTTTGAAAATGCCTTCCCGATAGCTACAGGAGAAGCAATCCGATTGCAAGCTTGTATAAATACGTTATAATTGTACCACAATCCGATTTATTTACTACTTTAGATTTTGAAATCGAATAGATAGCCCTAAATTTAATACACTACTTACACGTATGTACCACTCAAAAATAACAGGATTAGGATTTTATGTCCCTGACAATGTAGTTACGAATGATGATTTGTCTAAAATCATCGATACGAATGACGAATGGATTCAGGAAAGAACTGGGATTCAAGAACGTCGTCATATTATTTCCGGTCAAGATACTACGACATCCATGGGAGTCAAAGCAGCCAAAATTGCTATTGAGCGTTCGGGTGTAGCCAAAGAAGATATTGATTTTATAGTATTTGCGACTCTAAGTCCTGATTACTATTTTCCAGGTCCAGGCGTTTTAGTGCAACGTGATCTAGGCTTGCGAACAGTAGGAGCTTTGGATGTTAGAAACCAATGTTCTGGATTTGTCTATGCTTTATCTGTAGCCGATCAATACATTAAAACCGGAATGTATAAAAATGTTTTGGTCATTGGTTCCGAGGTACAATCCACCGGATTAGACATGACCACACGAGGTCGTGGTGTTTCGGTGATTTTTGGTGATGGAGCAGGGGCGGCAGTCTTAAGCCGTGAAGAAGATTTGACCAAAGGAATTTTATCCACTCACCTACATTCAGAAGGCTTACATGCCGAAGAATTAATTGTAAAAGCTCCAGGAATGGGTGGCCGATGGGTAACGGATATTTTGAATGACAAGAACCCAGACGACGAAAGTTATTTCCCATACATGAATGGACAATTTGTATTCAAACATGCAGTGGTTCGTTTTGCTGAGGTCATTAATGAAGGCTTGGAAGCCAATAATTTGCAAGTTGCTGATATCGATATGTTGATTCCGCATCAAGCCAATTTGAGAATTTCGCAATTCATCCAGAAGAAATTCGGATTGAAAGACGAGCAAGTACACAATAATGTAATGAAATACGGAAATACTACCGCAGCTTCTATTCCAATTGCTTTGACAGAAGCTTGGGAATTAGGTAAAATCAAGTCGGGAGATACGGTAGTTTTAGCCGCTTTTGGTAGTGGCTTTACTTGGGCAAGTGCTATAATTAAGTGGTAGAGTTGTAGATTTTTATTAGATTAAAATTCTAAACCATTACGAAATTAAGGTTCATTAAGCGCTAAATGAATCTTAATTTCGTAATGGTTTTTTTATTTCAGCTTTTTGGATTTAGTATACCAAAATCGATTCAAAAAAAGGCTATTCTAATTCCTTCTGAAATCCTTATATTTGCACTCTTAAAAAAATAAATTCAATGTCATTACAACACATTCTTACTCCATCTATAGCAAAAGCGATTCAAAGTTTATTTGAAGTGTCCGTTGATAAAGTAGAATTTCAAGCTACCCGCAAGGAGTTTGAAGGCGATATTACGATGGTTATTTTTCCTTTATTGAAATTGGTAAAAAGCAATCCAGTGGAATTAGGAAACAAAATAGGGAACTATTTAGTGGAGAATGTTCCAGAAGTAGCCCGTTTTAATGTGGTGTCTGGATTTTTGAATATTGTAATTTCTGATTCGTATTACTTGAATTTCTTCAACGGAATCAAAGAAGATGCAAAATATGGTTTTGTAACGCCAAATCCGTCAGACAAAGCAGTGATGGTGGAGTATTCTTCGCCTAACACCAATAAGCCTTTGCATTTAGGTCACGTGCGTAACAATTTGTTAGGCTATTCAGTGGCTGAGATTATCAAAGCATCGGGCAAGAAAGTATACAAGACTCAAATCATCAACGACCGTGGTATTCATATTTGCAAGTCGATGTTGGCTTGGAAAAAATTTGGTAATGGCGAAACACCAGCTTCTACCGGTTTAAAAGGCGATAAGTTGGTGGGTAATTATTATGTAGCTTTTGATAAAGCCTACAAAGAAGAAATCAACCAATTGATGGCTGCAGGTAAAACCGAAGAAGAAGCCAAAAAGCAAGCGCCTATTATTCTAGAAGCACAAGAAATGTTGCTGAAATGGGAAGCAGGAGACGAGGAAGTGAAATCACTTTGGGCGATGATGAACCAATGGGTGTATGATGGTTTTGCAACTACCTACAGCAATTTGGGCGTTAATTTTGATAGTTTTTATTACGAAAGCAATACCTATTTATTAGGAAAAGATGTCGTTCAAATTGGTTTAGAAAAAGGCGTTTTTGAAAAAGATCCAGACGGTTCGGTTTGGATTGATTTGACAGACGAAGGTTTGGATAGAAAAATCGTGTTGCGTTCCGACGGGACAGCGGTGTATATGACGCAAGATATTGGAACAGCGATCCAACGTGTGAAAGACCACCCCGATGTGGGCGGAATGGTATACACGGTGGGTAACGAACAAGATTACCATTTTAAAGTGTTGTTTTTAATTTTGCAAAAACTAGGTTTTGATTGGGCTTCGAGCTTGTACCATTTGTCGTACGGAATGGTAGACTTACCTTCGGGGAAGATGAAAAGCCGTGAAGGAACGGTAGTCGATGCCGATGATTTGATGCAAGAAATGACGACTACGGCTCAAAACATTTCGGAAGAATTAGGCAAACTAGAAGGCTATTCAGAAGAAGAGAAAACCAAATTATACAATACGATTGGTTTGGGTGCTTTGAAATACTACATTTTGAAAGTAGATCCTAAAAAACGCATCTTGTTCAATCCAGAAGAGTCGGTTGATTTTGCTGGAAACACAGGGCCGTTTATTCAATATACTTATGCGCGTATTCAGTCGATTATTCGTAAAGCTACTTTTGATTTTTCAGCTACAGCCAAAACTACCGACTTGCATGAAAAAGAAAAAGAATTGTTGAAACAAATTGAACTGTATCCAGAAGTGATTCAGAATGCCGCACAAAATCACAGTCCCGCTTTGATTGCGAATTATACCTATGAATTGGTGCGCGAATACAATTCGTTTTACCAAGCGGTGCCTATCTTAGGTGAAGAAAACCAAGAAAAGAAAATATTCAGAGTGCAACTGTCTAAAAAAGTAGCCGATACGATTGCTTCTTCTTTTAGTTTGTTAGGGATTAATGTTCCAGAGAGGATGTAAAATTGAAATTGTATTATAATTGAAAACGACCTTTAGTAGGTCGTTTTTTTGTTTAATTGAGTTTGTGGTTTTTAGACATTTGCGCTAGCGTGGTTATTTATAAATAATTTACCTTATAAATTAGTATATTATTTATACCCTTAATTTAATCTATTAGTACAGAACCATTTTCAAATAAAATGGATCTTATTTTACAAATAATATTAACTTTGTTATATTCATTATATTTTTTTAAATTTAAGAGTTTAGAATTATCTCTGCTATTGAATTCAGCCCAAAAAGTTTTATTTAGATTGACATCCATTAATTGACCGAATTCTCCTTTTTCAGGTCTACTTTCTAAATAAGAATTTACAGGAAGTTCAATAGTTAAATTTTCAGACTTAAATAATTCTTCTTTAAATGAATCTTCTATTATTAAATCAAATCGTACTCCTTTAATTCTTTTTGGCTGATCTCTGTCAAGTCTTGAAATTTTATATATCTTGATTTCAAGTCTAGAATCATTGTAGTTATTTGAAATTTTTGACCATTCACATTCTCCAGTGCTAATCATAACTAAATCTTTCGGTTTAAGTGTTGAAGCAATAGAGTCTTGAATTCTTTTAAATTCTTTTTCGTAATCCTTCATTTCATACACAATTTTTATATATGAATTATAATTATCACTTTTTTTCTGATAGAAAACACCTCTATTATCAGTTTTTAGTTTCCTTAAAGTTGGTATCTCAAATGTTAGATTAAAATTATTTCTTTTCCAAATTGCTTTTTTTCCAGCGTAATATCTATCATCAATTATTTTTGGTTTATTCGATTCTTTTGAACTAAACATATTCGAAAGCTCAAATTTGTATTCATTTATAACTATTAATGAATCGGGGTTTCCATGAATTTTAACATAATTATTATATAACTTATCTACATCATTTTTTGATATTCTACCAGATGCTCTCCAAGTTCTACCATATTCAATAGTATCTTGACCAACTGTTAAAATAAGTTTCCTTAAATTTCCAAAATCATATTTATCACTTATAAATTCTTCATTAAAATTCACCTTCATAGGTATATCCCCAAAGTTGTATCCAAAACCTGTCGTGTCTTTAGGTTTTTCTTTGTCATCAAAAAAAACTTTGAAAACATTTTTTTCTATCATTTCATTTAAAAAATGTTTTTTTGATACTTTTCCAAATTCAACCTTTTCGAATGGATCTGAATTGTTTCCATTACAACAAGTCAAAATGATTGCTACAAGTATTATTAAAGATAATTTTAGTTTCATATTTTTATTTTTGTTATTGAATTCGTCTCGTCAATTAATAATTACGGCCAAAGTTTTGCAGCTAGCATAAGTGGTGGATTAAGGAAGCCTAACTTTTGGTTAACTATTTACTTTGCAATTACAAAACCAACTATTAATTAACTCAGAAACCCGCTATTTTTTCAAGCTACTTTAGTGGCATTTTTTATTTATTTATTTATTTATAATGTTCAACGTATAAAGCATTTCTCTAGCGTTTTCTTTCGCAATGTCTAAATTTTTTATATTTCCATATTCTTGACCTAAATTTATTCTAGAGCCTTGAAATTCATTATTTAAAAGCCAAATGAATCCATTTGAGTCTAGTTCAAATTCAAATTCCGTATCCTTTTCGGTAATCTTAAATTCCTGTTTCATTTTATAATTTTTTAGTATTTATTCTTTTTCAACTTCTTCTTTAAGTAAGTCTCTTAATGTTGAATCATCGTCGAATGTTATAAAGTAATCAACGTTACCAATTATAAAAAAATGATACCGAGTTTTGGTAATTCCTAATTCGTTTTTATCAGCTATTATGCTAATTTGGAAAGTTGTTGTTTTACCTTGATAAATCTTGATTATATTGCTGTCTTCAATTTTTGTTTTGATTAGTTTGCAACCTAACTTCTTTAAACGATTTATATAGTTCGTATATTTCACTTTATCAAAAAACTGAAATAGAATTCTATGATTACAAATTTCTTCATTTTCAGTATCGTTATATACAAATTCAAAAAATGATTCGGCATTATCACTAAAATCCTGTTTGTTAAAAGCAAAGTCAGCACTTCCCATAGTTTCAGAATTTGCTTCACTACCATTTAGAAATGTCCAATTTTTTTTGCTTAAAATTTCTTCAACATTGCTAAAACTTTTTTTTCTTAAGGAAACAAGCTCATCTATTGTTAAATTTTGAGAATATAAATTTGACAAGTTTAATATTGTAATTATTAATAATATTGATTTTTTCATCTTTTTTTGTTTATATATTTGGTAAAATTGCCACTAACTTGTTTATATATCAAACAAAGTTTTGCCAATTCACAAAGAATTAGTTTCATTTTATTCCAAACTAAACCACAGCAAAGCCAAAGCCTTTCTAGTGCTCAATTTTTTTTTACCTCTTATTTTTTGAAACCTATCCCAACAGATGTGTTGGTGTAGGGGAGCTGTTTTTTGTGGGGAGTACAGCTAATCAATATCGCTATTGAAATCCAAATGTAAGAGTTTTATTTTAGAAATAGGATTTGGATGATAATTTTTTTAAAAAATTTCAGAGTTTCAAAGTTTCATTCCGACATTTCCATACAAACGCTAATAATCTAATAATCTAATAATCTAATAATCTAATAGTCTAATAATCTAATAGTCTAATAATCTAAATGGTCTAAAATACTAATTACAATTATCTAAGTATTGAATTGCCTAATTATTGAATTAGTTTATCTTTGCGTTTCAATAAAATAAAAATATATGTTTAGTAATTTAAGCGACAAATTAGATAAAGCCTTTCACGTATTAAAAGGACACGGAAAAATCACTGAGATTAACGTAGCAGAAACTTTGAAAGAAGTGCGTCGTGCGTTATTGGATGCCGATGTGAACTTTAAAATTGCCAAAGATTTTACTGCCAAAGTAAAAGACAAAGCGATGGGTCAAGATGTATTGACGACTTTGCAACCAGGACAATTGTTAGTGAAGTTAGTCAAAGATGAATTGACAGAATTGATGGGTGGCGATGTGGCTGGAATCAATCTTTCGGGAGCGCCAACGGTCATCTTAATGTCGGGTTTACAAGGGTCAGGTAAAACGACTTTCTCTGGTAAATTAGCGAATTACTTACAGACTAAAAAAGGAAAGAAACCACTTTTGGTGGCTTGTGATATTTACCGTCCAGCGGCGATTCAGCAGTTGTATGTGGTGGGGGATTCCATAGGTGTTGAAGTGTATTCAGAACCTGAAAATAAAAATCCTGTTGAAATTGCTCAAAACGCCATCAAACACGCTAAAGCCAATGGTTTTAATGTAGTGATTGTCGATACTGCAGGACGTCTAGCAGTAGATGAGGAAATGATGAACGAAATTGAACGCGTTCATAAAGCGATTCAGCCTCAAGAAACATTATTTGTTGTCGATTCGATGACCGGTCAAGATGCAGTGAATACCGCTAAAACCTTCAACGATAGATTGAACTTTGACGGGGTGATCTTAACCAAATTAGATGGAGATACGCGTGGTGGAGCAGCGCTTTCTATTAAATCAGTAGTCAACAAACCGATTAAGTTTGTAGGTACAGGTGAGAAAATGGAAGCGATTGATGTGTTCTATCCAGTGCGTATGGCAGAACGTATCCTTGGAATGGGAGACGTAGTGTCGTTAGTAGAAAGAGCGCAAGAACAATACAACGAAGAAGAAGCAAGAAAACTGCAAAAGAAGATCGCGAAAAACGAATTCGGATTTGATGATTTCTTGGCACAGATTCAACAAGTAAAGAAAATGGGTAATATGAAAGACTTGGTGGGAATGATACCAGGCGCTTCTAAAGCCATGAAAGATGTGGAAATTGAAGACGACGCTTTCAAACATATTGAAGCGATTATTCACTCGATGACACCTATTGAAAGAAGCAAACCGGCTTTGATCGATATGAAACGTAAAACGAGAATTGCAAAAGGTTCTGGTACCAAAATCGAACAAGTGAATCAATTGATGAAACAGTTTGAGCAAATGAGCAAAATGATGAAAATGATGCAAGGTCCTGGAGGAAAAAACCTAATGAAGATGATGGGTGGAATGAAAGGAATGCCAGGAGGTATGCCGGGGATGAGATAAAATAGATGGCTAGATCGTTAGAATATTAGATTTCTAGATTTTCAGATTATTATCATCTAAAGTTCTAACTATCTAAAGCTCCAAGATTCTAACAATCTAAACTTCTAAACAACAACTAAACTAAATAATTACAATGCAACTACTAGACGGAAAAAAGACATCGGAAGATATCAAACAAGAAATTGCAGCTGAGGTTCAAAAAATGAAAGCCAATGGCGAAAAAGTACCTCATTTAGCCGCAGTTTTGGTTGGAAATAATGGCGCGAGCTTGACTTATGTGGGCAGCAAAGTACGTTCTTGTGAACAAATTGGTTTTGAATCGACTTTGGTGTCTTTACCAGAAACGATTACCGAAAACGAATTGTTAGCTAAGATTGCTGATTTGAACGAAGACGATAATTTGGACGGATTTATTGTTCAATTGCCTTTGCCAAAACACATCAACGAAGAAAAGATATTAATGGCAATTCACCCCGATAAGGATGTGGATGGTTTTCATCCGACTAATTTTGGTAAAATGGCATTAGAAATGGAAACATTTTTACCGGCTACTCCGTTTGGAATCATGCAATTGTTAGAGCGTTACAAAGTGGAAACTGCAGGAAAACATACTGTAGTAATTGGAAGAAGTCATATTGTGGGACGACCAATGAGTATTTTGATGAGTCGCAAAGGCTATCCAGGGGATTCAACCGTAACCTTGACACACAGTAGAACTAAAAATATCGAAGAATATACTAAGAATGCCGATATCATTATCACTGCTTTGGGAGTGCCTAATTATTTAAAAGCGGATATGGTAAAAGACGGTGTTGTCGTAATTGATGTGGGTATTACTAGAGTAGAAGATGCTTCGCATCCAAAAGGCTACGTAATTACCGGCGATGTTGATTTTGACGAAGTAAGCAAGAAATCTTCTTTTATTACACCAGTACCTGGAGGAGTAGGACCTATGACAATTGCGATGTTGTTGCAAAACACACTTTTGGCACGTCAGATACGAGCTAGAAAATAAAAGGTAATATTCTAAAATAAGCAAAAGAGGTTGTCTTAAAAGCTCCAATTTTGTCATTCCGAATTTATTTCGGAATCTGTAAAATATTGTAATCAATTATTTATAGAAACTGAAACAAGTTCAGTTTGACAAGTATAATACTTTTATGACAACCTCTTTTTTGGTATTAATTTCTTCTGAATTTCGAATCATTCCTTCTTGGAAATTCTATTTTTCGTCTTGTGGGTTCTGATTTGGGTAAACTCGCTTCTTCCGTTTTACTAGATGGTTCAATCAGCTGATTCAATTCTTTAATTTCAGCTTCGGTCAATTCGCGGTAGCGCCCCACAGGAACATCCAGCGAGATATTGATAATTCGGATGCGTTTTAAGGCAGTTACTTCATAGCCTAAATACTCACACATTCTACGAATTTGACGGTTTAAGCCTTGCGTTAAAATGATTTTGAAGTTGTATTTGCTAATTTGCTCTACCTTGCATTTTCGGGTTACGGTTTCTAAAATAGGTACGCCATTCCCCATACGCTCTATAAAACGATCGGTGATTGGTCGGTTGACCGTTACGGTATATTCTTTTTCGTGATTGTTTCTGGCGCGCAATATTTTGTTGACAATATCACCGTCATTGGTCATGAAAATCAAACCTTCACTGGCTTTGTCCAATCGGCCAATCGGGAAAATACGTTTGGGATAGTTGATGTAATCGACAATGTTATCGCTAACGTCCAAATTAGTCGTACATTCAATTCCAACGGGTTTATTGAAAGCCAAATAAATGGATTTTTCGTTTTTTTCGACAATCAGTTTGCCATCAATACGCACTTCGTCTTCAGGAGCTACTTTAGTCCCCATTTCAGGTACAATACCGTTGATGGTCACTCTTCCTTCTTCGATGAGTTTATCGGCTTCTCTGCGCGAGCAATAGCCGGTTTCTCCAATGAATTTATTAAGGCGTTTTAGATTTTCTTCCATGCCACAAAAGTAATGAATTTTGGGATGTATTAATTTGAATCCGAAAGGAAGTCTACGATTTTTTTGTACACGTCTTTGTTTTGCAAACTGTGTCCTAATCCTTTGGTGGTTTCCAAAACAGAGGCTTTCCAATGATTGGTGATTTTTTCGCCTTCTTTGTACAACACAATTTTGTCTTCTACATCGTGAATGATAAAACCTTTGGCCGTAATGTTTGGAGTAAAATGTTGTGCTGAGAAT
>Ga0213920_1000364_pt1 | contig 38281 bp, 34 predicted proteins | sample McNCre1117MG_FD_161054 | JGI IMG/M metagenome (GOLD analysis project Ga0213920, IMG submission 161054) | Freshwater microbial communities from McNutts Creek, Athens, Georgia, United States - 11-17 MG | ecosystem: Environmental > Aquatic > Freshwater > Creek | place: USA: Georgia | collected...
CATTGAAAAAGGCGAGCCATCAGTCACGATGGGGGCGTGGGCCAATGTTGCGGCAGCTTTAGGCATGCAGTTCAATCTGGAACAGCAGCAACTACGCTACGCACCGACAAACAACAGCCCTGCAAAAGGTTGGTGGCCCGTGCGCATTGCGCTTGCCGACTATCCGCAACTCAAGGCCTTGGCATGGCAGGTGCAGGGCACCGACCAATTGACCCCCGTCGAAGCTCATGACATCTACGAGCGCAATGCGCGCCACATCAATGAAGCAGCGATGAGCCTGAACGAGCAAGAGCTTCGCCAAGCCCTCCAAGCCGCCTTTGGCAAAAAAGTTGAACATGTTTAAGCGCCCCCATCACCAACGCATCGCGCATGTATTGGCAGCACTTAACAGTGATGTACTGGCCCAGCACCATTGCTGGTTTGGTGGCGGTACCTGCATTGCCTTGCGCTATGGCGAATACCGCGAGTCGGTAGACATTGACTTTTTAATTTCAGATGCCGCAGGCTACCGCGAAATACGTCAAATGCTCACCGGTGCACAAGGCCTTGCACCCATCGCGCGCCCAGGGGCCATGCCCTTGCAGCTTGCGCGTGATGTGCGTGCAGATCAATACGGCATTCGCACGCAGGTGCTGATGGATGGCCACGCTATTAAATTTGAAATCGTGCGTGAAGCACGCATAGAGCTCCAAACCCCCACAACACCAGACCAAGTTTGCGGCGTATCTACACTCACCGTGCTTGACTTAGCCACCAGTAAATTGCTAGCCAATGCAGACCGGCAAGCCGACGACGGCGTATTCAGCCGCGACCTCATTGACCTAGCCATGATGAACCTCAGCATCGTGCAACTACGCGCAGCGGTAGACAAAGCCAGCCAAGCCTATGGTTTGTCCATCTGCCGCGACTTGGCAAAAGCCATAGATCGTGCAGAGCAACGGGTGGGGTGGCTAGACCGCTGCATGCAAGCCATGGCCATCGAAACACCCAAAGCCGTTGTGTGGCAAAAAATACGCAACCTTCGGCGAGTGCTGTCATAACTAGCCGTCCAAGACAAGATTTATCAAAGTTCAAACATCCAAATTTGTCATTTTCAGTAGATAATCAAAGGCTTCACTATTGAGTGATAGGCGGTAGCGTGCCTGTGTCAATTTTATAAACAAAAGTTCGTGTCCACACAAGCCTCGTCCACCTTGCCGCAGCACATTGCCATCATCATGGACGGCAATGGCCGCTGGGCCCAAAAGCGCCACATGCCTCGCACTGTGGGGCATGCCAAAGGTGCGGCGGGCGTCAAGGCCTTGGTGGAGTATTGTGCAAAGCAGGGCATCAAGTGCCTGACGCTCTTTGCCTTCAGTACCGAAAACTGGAGCCGCCCAGCTGACGAAGTCAGCACCCTCATGGGCCTGTTTGTGCAATATCTTGAAAAAGAAATGTCCGCACTTGCCGCCGCAGGTGTGCGCCTAAAGGTCATTGGCCATGTCGATGGCTTTGCACCCGAGCTGCAAACCCGCATACGCGCTGCCGAGGCCGCCACCCAACACAACCAAGCCATCACCCTGTGCGTGGCTGCCAACTACGGCGGCCAGTGGGATGTGGTGCAGGCTGTTAAAAACTGGCAAGCTGCCAACCCCGCACTCAATGCAAGCCACCTCACGCAAGAACAGCTGGCGCAGCACCTCAGCACCGCAGGCATGCCTGAAGTTGACTTGCTCATCCGCACAGGCGGCGAGCAGCGCATCAGCAACTTTTTGCTGTGGCAAGTGGCCTATGCTGAGCTCTACTTTACTGACACCCTGTGGCCTGAGTTTGACGAGGCAGGGCTAAGCAAAGCCTTGCATTGGTATGCCACCCGCGAGCGCCGTTTTGGCAAAGTAACCCATTCACACCTAGAAAAAGCCGCATGACAGAACAAACCTTAAACCACTACGAAGACGATGAAATAAGCCTGCTAGATATCTTGGTTACTTTGGCCGAGTCGTGGAAATTGCTAGTATTTGGCCCTTTGGCTGCTGCCGTGTTGGCTGGTGCCTTGAGCTTTTTGTGGCCTAAAACGTTTGAGTCAACAGCCATTTTGCGATTGACAGAGTCTGAGGTGGCTTTGCTTAACTCTTCACCAGTGCTTGACCCGCTAATTGAAAGACTGGGCCTGCTTGCTGAGTTTGATGGCGTGCAAGATGATGCTCGTAAATATTTGCAGAAAAAAATTGTTGGAACCTATGACAAGAAAAATAATTTAGCTACTATCACAGCGACTGCGAGAACTTCAGATCGTGCACAAGAAATTGTCCGGCTTACAATAGATGCGCTGTTAATAGAGTTGCTGCCAAAGGGTAAGAATAAAGATCAGATTGAGCAAAAAATAAATAATAACGAAAAGATAATTTCGAGCGATAGAGATGCGCTAGATCAGTTGCAGAAGCAAATGTCTAAGTCTGTGGCTGGAGACGCTGTGCTGGAGGTGGTGATGAAGTACTACGCTGCATTGACAGCAGAGGTGGCTAGTAAAGAACTAGAAAATATTGAGTTACGTAAGAGCTTGTTGGTAAAAGGTGATGAAGTCTATGTTCAGAAGGCTAGTTTGCCGCAGCGACAGGTGGCTCCTAAGCTCAGTTTAGTTATTATATTAGCACTGCTTGTATCTCTCTTTCTATTGTTTATATTCGTAATCGTACGCAAGATTTTACTTGATGCCATGAATAATGATAAAACCAAGGAAAAGTTTAATATGATTAAAAAGAGTATTGTTGGTTAATCGTTATAACTTTATTTAAAAATTGAGAGCATTTTGAAATTACTACTTGTTTTTGGCACTAGACCCGAAGCCATAAAGATGGCACCCTTGGTCAAGGAGTTGCAAAACAACTCTTCTTTTGATGTAAAAGTCTGTGTTACCGCTCAGCACCGTCAGATGTTAGATCAAGTCCTGCAACTGTTTGGAATTAAGCCCGACTTTGACCTAGATCTTATGCGTCCTGGTCAGGCGCTAACGCAGCTTACTTGTAGTATTCTGCAAGGGATGGAGGGGGTTATTGGTCAGTTTAAGCCGGATTGGGTTTTGGTGCATGGGGACACAACAACTACCGTGGCGACTAGTCTGGCTGCTTACTACCAGAAAATTAATGTAGCTCACGTGGAGGCAGGTCTGCGCACTCAAAACCTTTTCTCGCCTTGGCCTGAAGAGGGTAATCGACAGATTACAGGTCGACTGGCGGGTTTACACTTTGCTCCGACCGATGCTTCTTTGCAAAACCTGCTAATTGAAGGGGTAAATGCGAAAGCTATCCATGTGGTGGGTAATACCGTCATTGACGCACTACTTAATGTTAGCCAATTGCTTGATAGTGATGCGATGTTGGGTAAGCAAATGACTGCTAAATTCCCTTTTCTCGATTCAAGTAAACGGCTGATCTTGGTTACTGGTCACCGTCGTGAGAACTTTGGTGCCGGCTTCGAGGCCATATGCCTAGCTCTTAAAGCTATTGCCGCCCAGCCTGCAGTTCAAGTTGTATATCCGGTTCATCTCAATCCTCAAGTGCAAGAGCCGGTTCGACGTATTCTCGGCGGCGTAGACAACGTGCATCTAATTGATCCACAAGATTACTTGCCCTTTGTATATCTTATGAAACGCAGCCATATTATTCTTACTGACTCGGGGGGTATACAGGAAGAGGCGCCTTCACTAGGTAAGCCTGTTTTGGTTATGCGTGACACAACAGAGCGACCTGAAGCTGTGGCAGCAGGTACTGTTCGCTTGGTCGGGGTCGATGTCAATCGTATTGTGGCCGAGACAGTCGAACTACTAAATGACGGTGCTGCGTATCAGCGTATGTCTTTTGCTCACAACCCCTATGGAAACGGAACATCATGTCAGCAGATTCGTAAAGTTTTTGAGTCGTTGCTGTGAAAAAAGTAATATTTAATATTTGGAAATAATATGTCAAATTCATTAAGTAAAATTTCAGTAATCGGTCTTGGCTACATTGGGTTGCCTACCGCCGCAGTATTTGCAAGCCGTAAGGTTAAAGTCATTGGTGTAGACGTTAACCAACATGCTGTTGACACTATCAACAAAGGTCAAATTCATATTATTGAGCCTGACTTAGATATAGTGGTTCACGCGGCTGTTACTGAGGGTTATCTGCGTGCTACAACTAAGCCTGAGTCGGCGGATGCATTTCTCATCGCAGTGCCAACCCCCTTTAAGGATGGTCCTACTGGATCTCACCATCCGGATATGGACTATATTGAGGCTGCAGCAAAGTCCATTGCGCCTGTATTAAAAAAGGGCGACATAGTCATTTTGGAGTCTACATCACCCGTGGGTGCAACGGAACAGATGGCTGCATGGCTTGCCGAATCTCGACCTGATCTAACGTTCCCACAGACTCATAGTGAGACAAGCGATATCCGTGTAGCCCACTGCCCTGAGCGGGTACTTCCGGGGCAAGTTCTCCGAGAGCTAGTTCATAACGACCGAGTTATTGGTGGAATGACCCCGAAATGTAGCGATCTGGCTTCACGTCTTTACAAAATTTTTGTTAAAGGTGAATGTATTATCACGAACGCTAGAACAGCGGAAATGTGCAAGCTCACGGAAAACAGTTTCCGTGATGTAAATATCGCATTTGCAAATGAATTATCTATCATTTGCGATAAGCTGGATATTAATGTCTGGGAGCTTATCAAGCTAGCTAATCTTCACCCGCGTGTAGATATTTTGAAGCCAGGTCCTGGAGTTGGTGGTCATTGTATCGCTGTAGATCCTTGGTTTATTGTGAGTGCATCTCCCGAAGAAGCAAAGCTAATTCGTACAGCACGCAATGTCAATGATAGTAAGCCAGAATGGGTCATTGAGAAAGTTAAGGCAGCAATTGCTACGCACTTGCAGCTCACCCCAAGTATGCGTATGCAGGATATAACAATAGCTTGTTTAGGTCTTGCCTTTAAACAAGATATTGATGATTTACGCGAGAGTCCGGCTTTGGAAATTACTAATCATCTAGCAGATCTAAATATGTGCAGAGTTTGGGCTGTCGAGCCAAATATTAATCAATATCCCAAAGTGCTTCATGAATCTGTCGATCTAAAAAGTATAAATGAAGCTTGTAGCTCGGCCGATATTATTCTTATTCTTGTTGATCACCGTGAATTTTTAGAAATCAAATGGAATGAAATTAAATGTAAGAAAATTATTGATGCAAAAGGCGTTATGCAGCGATTGAAAGTATAAGCATCGAAAAGGCTGGCTAGGTAAACAAATTGGCTTTTATAAGGACATCAAAAAACAGTGATACAGACAGGAAGTCTGAATCAAGATGGTTGAGTATTTCGATTCAAATTTTAAGCTTAATTAGTGCTTTATTGGTAAATCTTCTCATTCCATTTGTATATGGTGTTGAGTACTATGGTGGTTTCATTCAAGCTAACATATTGGTATTTACAATACAGAAGTTCGCAGATATAGTCATTGAGCCTTTAATGGTTTATGTTGAGCCATGCTTTCTATTTGTTACTACGCTCGTAACTTCAGCTATTATACTTTTAGTTGCACATGGTGTTAGTTACATCGATGCGGTAGGTAGTCAAGGATTGCTTGCTGCTATGCTGTTAAGCTCAAACTGCATGCTTTCAATGTTTGCATTAAGGTTGCATCAAAATATATTATTACATTTGATTTTATTGTTGGTGGTATTTTTTTCATTGCTACTTTTAGATTATAATGGGTTAATTCATTTAAGCTTGGTAAACTTACTTGTTTGTAGTAATTTAATTCCGGCATTAATTTCAACAGCGGCACTTTTTTTGTTCGGTTCTACTTTGCCAACATCTAGACAAATGTGGGAAGCTTTAAAAATATCAGTTTCCGAATTTCCAAGAAATGTTTCAACAACACTAGTTTTCAATTTTTTAACGAATATTTACCCATATATTCTTACTAAAGAATTGACTGCTCGTGATTTAGGCGTTTTTCGTATCGTTACATCGCTTCTCCAATCTGCCGCCAGTTTGTTTCCTTTGAACATAAAGGAAATTTTCTCTCAATTCATAGAAGGCAAACAGAGAAATAAAAAAATTCATTTGTTAGTAATTGTTTCTTTGTTTTACTTTTCTGCAATTGGAATATTTGCAACTTTGGCAACATATTTTGAGCCTAAACTATCGCCATATATATCAATGATTACTATTTTGCCAGTGATTTATTGGGTGATATTGTTTGAGCGATTTATGCAAGCAGAGCAAATGAGGCAAAAGTTATTGTTAATTAATTTGTCTATTTTTTCTCTGATGATGATTGCTGTTCTGTTCGTCAAGACACTGCAAGATGCAGAATATTTATATGTGTTGAGTATTGGTATATATGCATCTGTTTTATTGGGCTGCAGCCAAATTTCGATTAATCGAAATCAAATACTTTTGGTTATATTTTTTTCGATAATGGCATTTAGTCAAGAAGAAAATCTAAAAGGCTGTTCTCTTTTGTATATGTTGACAATTGCGACATTAACTTTTTTCTTCATGAAAAAATTAATGCCAAATTTCTCGAACGTAAAAATTATTTGAGATTATACATTTATGGGTCCTTTGGGTATATATAGACTTTCAAATAGCCTTCAGAGGCGAAATTTCGTAAGCTTGGCGAAATTACTTCGCGATTTAAATTTTTTCTTATTTAAAACCTATTTACCGCCTACTTGCGAAATAGGCGTTGATACTATATTTGGATACAAAGGTATGGGTACTGTAATACATTCAAGATCAATAATTGGTCAGGGCTGTGTTATAGGTCACGGCGTTACATTGGGAACCTCGATGCCTTACGCGTCAGGGCAAGTTTTAGTAGGTCCCAAGATTGGGGATAATACTTTTGTGGGTTCTGGTGCAAAGGTGTTGGGTAATATAACGGTCGGCTCAAATTGTACAATTGCTGCTGGTGCAATCGTCTTGGATGACATACCAGATAATTCTATTGTGGTTGGTATGCCTGCAAGAATTGTTGGCAATAATGATTGTAATTACAGAGCTATAGTTAAAGACTTGGAATAATTTATGTTAGACAGAGTGCTCACATTGAATCCATGGATCGAAGTTTTAGTGAAATGGCTGTATTGGAAATTTGCTGGTTTACGAACTTCGCTGAAACCATTACTTAAAAAGATCCGCCGAACGCATATTAACCAACTGGATGGTGTACAAGACTTTGAGGAGTTGAAGAAATTATTAAAAGAATTTGACATTAAGAAAGATGAAATTTTATTGGTTCATTCAAGCTTTACTGACCTTCATTTAGACTCTGTATCTCCAAAACAACTACTTGATTTTTTAATTGAGGAAATTGTCCCTGACGGGACTTTGGTATTGCCGGCAATGCCTATTATGAAGGACATATACGGCAAAATATCAAGTTTCCCTGGTGATCCCAATAGTATATTAGTATTTGATTTGAGAAAGTCGCCACCCTGGACGGGTCTTTTGCCGAGAAAGATGATGCAATATCCAGGATGTATAAGGTGGTTAAATCCGCTAAATAACGTTATAGCATTAGGACGTCATTCATCAGAAATGATGGCTGGAAATTTATTTGATAAAAATTTAGTCGAAATTTACCCTTCAGGTGTGGAGAGTCCATGGCATTACATGGTCAAAAATAATGCAAAAATTTTATCACTAGGAACTGATATGGTTCATAGTTTGACAATGATTCATTATGTTGAGGATATAAAAGGGCTGGCATGGCCTATAAAAAACTGGTATCGTAAGAGGAAGTTTATTATATGTAACGACGGTATAAAGTCGGAGCTCATACTAAATGAACGGGATCCAAAGTGGGCAATTAATTTTGCAGAGCGCACTTTACGGAAAGATTTACTTGATGCAGGCATTTTGAAGTCTGAGCGTTTCAACGGAGCAAAAGTAGAGTTTTTAGAAACGGATAAAGTGGTTAATTTTCTAAATAAAAGAAATGCATGTGGGTATCCTTATTTCACTCTGTCTAAGAAAAAATGAAAATCATAGATTTTGGCATAGTCCCTCAAGCTTTAAATGATAAGGACCAATTAATTTCCTTTAAAAAAGGTAAATTTTATCTTTTAGATGCCGGAAAAAATTACGAGGTCGTTTATTCAATAGAGATGCCGTTCTATCAACATAAATTATTATCTCGGTTTAGAGTGATTGAGCGAATACTCAGAAATACGCCAGGGCCATGTATTCAAATAGATGACCATAATTATATATATCACTATAAGTCATGTGTGTATTTAATAAACCTACTTGAAAACAAAATATCACTTGAATTAAGCTTGCCAACTACAAAAAAGATACTTAATTTTTCAATCTGCAAATGCCCAGAAACTGACTGTGTTTGTGTATTTTTCGGTGAGTATTTTGAAAATAAAAATAAAAGTGAAGTTAATATATGGCGGCGAGCGAAAAATGGGCACTGGAGTGTATATAGTACATTTCCGTCAAATTCGATAGAGCATATTCATAATATAGTAGAGGATCAGTTTCGAAAACAATTAATAATATTAACGGGTGACTTTGGCGAAGGCAGTGGTATTTGGACCTTGAATCGTGAAAATCAAGCTCCCAAAAAAATATTAGCTGGTTCTCAAATGTATAGAGCAACGTGGATTTTTATTGATAAATCACGTCTCATATATGCGACAGATACACCCTTTGAAAAAAACTATCTAATTGAAATTGATTTAAGAGAGTCGGGAATTCGGCAACGCAAATTGCATCTGATTAATGGAAGTTCGATATATGGTGGCGTTGTCAAAAATCGTGTAATTTACTTTTCCACTTCGGTTGAGCCTATCGAATTAACAGGCAATCGTTGGAGTGACATTTTTCAACGAAAAAAAGGGGTTGGAATTATTGATAATAAATCATATGTTTATAAATATAAAATCGATACTGACGAATTGGATGTCGTGATGTCAGATCCGAAAGATGCTATTCCAATGCGGTTGGGTCAATATGGTTCATTCCAATTGTCATCTAGCTATGCCAATAATAATAAAATATTGATATACGGTTTGGCTTTAAAGAAATATGATAATTTTCTAATTGAAATAGAAGTTTGATGATGTATTTGGCAATTCGGTGGTCATTAATATTTAACTCTTTCTACGTCTTTTTGTTGTTGGTGCGACAGATTTTGCAGATTGACACAATAAGCATGGCTCTAGCGTTTTCGCAATTACAATTATTGATACTGATTTTGTTGGGGGCTAAAAGTTTACGACTCCAGCTTCTCGAATTGATAATGCTTGCATCAATTTGTATATCTTTACTACTTTCTGATTTTGGTTTATATAGTTTAAATAACATAATGGTTGATTTTTTGAAGCCAATATTATTTATAATGGCTGTGGCATCTATTCGATCGGTAAAAATATATGAAATTGTTGAAGATTTGAGGGTTGAAAGAATTTTAAATTTGTATGCGTTGACAACAATTGTCTCCGTTTGTATTGGTCTCTATTATTATTATTTTGTAGATCTAATTTATCCAGCTTATAGTTCTATTTATTCATTGATGGGTTACTTTTGTATAGTCAAGAGGTCACGAACAAGATCCTACGGATTTCTTATCGTATTATTGTTATCTGGAAAGCGTGCAGTTATGTTGAGTGGGTTGATTGCTCATGTGTTATTTGGAGGGTTGCTAAATAATAAAAAACACGTCTTTATAATAATTTTAACAACAGCATCCCTTGTGCTAATGTCAATAAGTATTTTCGACCTAAATATAATTTTTCGTAACGTGCTTAAGCAGGATTTGGCTCAGTTATCAGAATTATCAAGTGTCATAGACGTCCTTGTGCAGGTCTCTGGTGGTCGTATAGATGAATTGATAGATGGCTTGAATTATGAGTTTAACTTTGAAAATATTTTATTCGGAAAAAGCCTAGGCTATACATATGAATCGTTCTCATTTGACGAGAAAGAACATAAGAATTTTCATTTCACACCGGCGTCTCTATTTGTTTCGTATGGCATTTGTTTTACTGCAATGTTTTTATATTATGCAGTTAACATTATATTTAATAGTAAAATAAAATTGATTTCAGAGAAGTATGGCAATATTTATGCAATTAGGATGTATATGATTTCATCATTATTTTTCTTTTTAACTGAATATGGAGTGTTTGGGTATATAAATTTTTGTATTGGACTTGGTATGTTGGCTGGGCTGAAGTTAATGCGTGCAGAAATGATGGATCCAACTGAGCATTGAGTCTGAAATATTTGAATGGAATAAGTATGTGTGGATTTTTCGGTCTTATTTGTGATGAATCAGATTTTATTGATTTACGTAGCCGTATAGTACGTGCGCAAAAAGTGCAGAACCATCGCGGTCCTGATATGTGTGGCGAAAAATTAATGCCTGCACCGAATGGAAAGGTGGTGTACTTTGCACACCAGAGACTTTCGATTCTAGATTTATCGTCAGCTGGTGCTCAGCCTATGACAGACAAATCACAAGCAAATTGGATCGCGTATAACGGGGAAGTATATAATTATCGCGAGCTAGCTGCTCAAATCGGTTTCAAGCCAACGAGCGGAAGTGATACTGAGGTAATATTAGAATATTTTCGACGGTTTGGAATAAGAGATTCATTACCGCATTTTAATGGTATGTGGAGTTTGGGATGGTATTCATCTGCCGATGGAGCACTTTTTATAACCAGAGATAGAGCGGGTGTAAAGCCGCTTTACTATGCTCACGAAGAAGGAAGAATTTACTTTGCTTCTGAAATTAAGACCTTGCTGGTGCTATTGGGGGGGCGCCAGCGTTTGAACTTTCAAGTTGTTGGTGAATATCTTAATCAGTCATTGCAAGATACTAGTGATTCAACATTTTTTCAAAATATTTTCGCATTAACACCTGGTAGCTTTGCTCGAATTAATTTATATGATAAAAGTTTGGCTGTTAACCCAGTTTCTTACTGGAATCCATTTGATAACCCAAATAAATCATCTTCAGTTGATGATGTGGTGGAGGAAGTCCAAACAATTTTTTTTGATGCAGTTAAATTAAGACTTAGATCAGATGTGCCGGTTGGGATAATGCTTTCTGGAGGGGTTGATTCATCTATTATTTCAGCATCAGTAAAGAGGTATGTTGGTGAGCAAGGCAACATTACAGTGCTGTCAGCAGTAAGTCCAGGCAGGCAAGGTGATGAGTCATGTTATATCGATCAAGTTTCTAATCATTTGGGATTAAGAGTAACGAAGGTGAATACGGATTGGGGGGCCACGGATTCAATCGAATTACTTAAAAAAGCAACTTGGTTCAATGATAGTCCGCTTGGATCATTTTCAAACGTTGCCTTTTATTTGCTAATGGAAAAAGCTAATGAACTAGGTGTCAAGGTCCTTCTGAGTGGCCAAGGTGGAGATGAGCTGTTTTGCGGATATCGAAAATACTTGGGATTTTATTTGCAAGAACTTGCTTCGAAAAAAAAATTCATAAAGCTATGTTCAGTAGGCGCATCATTTTTATTTAACGGTGGGCTAAATCAGTTTAGCCTGACTGAAGCTAAAAGATATCTGAATAAAAAAGTCCATGAAGATACACTTGGTTATGCAATGCGAGAAACATATAATTCGTTATATCTAGGTCGATCTAGCCAAGGGATGGCTGAACGTCAATGGCTAGATTACCGAAAATTTTCTGTACCATATTTAACTCATTATGAGGACCGTGCTTCTATGGCGTTCTCTCGTGAAGTACGTTTGCCATTTTTAGACTATAGGTTAGTTGAGCTTATGCTTAATGCTCCCATGGATGCAAAACTTAATAAGGGATGGACTAAATATGCTTTGCGCAAAGCCTTTTCTGATCAACTGCCAAAATCAATTATCTGGCGTAAAGATAAACAGGGATTTTCAATGCCGCAGGAAGAGTGGCTGAGGGAGGAGCTGAAGCCGACTTTGCTAAATATATTGAACCCTAATGCTCAAATATTTAAGCGCGGAATAATGAATTACTCCGGTTTGATGGCGAAGTATCAAAATTTTTGCTCCGGAGGTCAAGTCTGGTACCGTGAAATATTTGCACCATTGGCTCTAGAAATTTGGCTTGAACAATTTGATGAATTTATTGAGTCTGCTTAATAGGTGATATATTGAAATTATTACGAATACTTTATTTGTTGCCTAAGCTAGGTCTCCTCAACGTTTTGAGGGTACTATGGCATCAAATTTTGATGAAAACAGAGTTGCATCCGGTTTGTCGATTAAAAGCCGCGCACAAAGCTGGTGATTTTTTCATCGCAGAGCAGCAAGATGTTAATCTTCAAGCATCACGTGCTTGGTTAAAGGAGGTTATATATTTTGACTGGTTAAAGATTGAAGCTAACGGTAGTGCTCCAAATTGGTTTTCTAGGCCAATTACAGGGTTGACCGAATGGCCATCAAAAATGGCTTGGTGGAAAACGTTAAGTCCAGAAATTGAGAAAGGTGATATCAAAGAAATTTGGGAGTTATCACGATTTCACTGGATTATACCTATGTCCCAGCGTGCAGCAAATGGGGATGCTTTAGAGGTGCGTCGTCTAAATGATTGGATTTACGATTGGGTTAATAAAAATACATATTATTTAGGACCAAACTGGCGATGTGCTCAAGAGGCATCTATACGAGTAATGAATCTCGCTGTTGGTTCTTTAATTTTAAATCAGATTTTTAAGCCTCAAAATGCAATGCTTGATTTTCTTCGCGCACATTTGGCGCGCATATCAAGTACAATATCATATGCGATTGCTCAAGATAATAACCACGGAATTCTAGAAGCTGCAGCATTATATATAGGTGGGGAATGGTTATCTACCATAAACGGCGATGCTCAGTCGCGCGCATGGGCTAAAAAGGGAAGAAAATGGCTAGAAAACAGGTCTCGAAAACTTATTTCTAAAGATGGCAGTTTCAGCATGTATTCACTGACCTATCACCGTGAATTTTTGGATGCATTATCTTTAGTCGAGGTCTATAGAAGATTATTTAAATCACCTCAATTTACTCAAAAATATGCTGAGCGAGCAGAAGCAGCGGCACTTTGGTTAAAGGCTTTTGTTAATTCCGAAACAGGTGATGCTCCAAATCTCGGTGCAAATGATGGGACGCGACTATTTCAATTCGCGGAGTCTGGTTACCGAGATTTCCGCCCTTCTGTTCAACTTGCCACTGTTCTTTTTTGCAAAGGAAAAGCTTATATTGAAGGTGCATGGGATGCTCCACTACATTGGATGCATATCCCTATACCAAGTAATATTCTCCCGGTTGAGGCATCAAAACAATTTGATGATGCAGGTTTCGCTATATTAAGAGACTGCACGACGAACACAGAAGTATTCGTGAGATATCCGCGGTTTCGTTTCCGACCAAGCCAGCCAGATCTTTTGCATGTAGATTTATGGATTGGGAATGAAAATATTTTACGTGATGACGGTTCTTATAGCTATTCTATTGACGGTCAGTTACTTAACTACTTTGGCAGAACTAGAAGTCATAACACAATAGAGTTTGATGGCCGAGATCAAATGTCGCATATAAGTCGATTCTTAATTGGTGAATGGCGTACTACAAAATATTTGGAGCCTATTCATAGAATAGAGGATAGTCAAAAATTTGTTGCAGGGTATTCTGATGGTAAAGGTGCAAGTCACATAAGGCAAGTAATATTAAAGAAAAAAAGATTAATGATTGTAGATTATGTAAAAGGTTTTGCGAATAAAGCTGTTTTACGCTGGCGCCTTAAGGCAGCGATTTGGAATTTATCTGTGACTTCTGATTTTTGTAGTTTAATAACAATCATGAGTGAAGGTATAAAGATTACAATTTCTTCCAGTGTGCCCATAACACGAAGTGAGTTGGTGGAGGGTTGGGAATCGCGTTTTTATTTTCATAAATCATTATTGCCGGTGCTAGAGGTTGAAATCGAGAGTGCTGGTATTATTACTACAAAAATTGATTGGGCACAATGAGAGTAATTTATTTTCATCAGCACTTTGTAACGCCAACTGGGCCAGGTGGCATTCGATCATTTGCAATGGCTAAAAGTTTGATTAGTCACGGACATAAAGTAACAATGGTATGTGGTTCTATATCCGGCGGCAATACTGGTTTGAATGACGAGTTTTTGAGTGGCATTCGAAGAGGCGTTGTTGACGGTATTGATGTTATAGAACTAGATTTGGCTTATTCAAATGCAGATAATTTTATCAAACGTTCATTTACATTTATTAGATATGCCTTAAGTAGTATTAAAATTGCTTTTACTGAAGATTATGATGTGCTATTTGCAACTACAACCCCACTGACTGCTGGCCTTCCCGGTATTTTTGCTCGTTGGCTACGAGGTAAAAGATTCGTATTTGAAGTGCGTGATTTATGGCCGGAATTGCCACGTGCAATGGGGGTTATTAAAAATCCATTAGTTTTGGGGCTAATGTCGCTACTTGAGTGGCTTAGCTATCATTCTGCGCATCGTATAGTTGGTTTGTCGCCGGGTATCGTGGCTGGCATTGCTCGGAAAGGGGTACCTATCGAACGCATATGCTTGATTCCTAATGGCTGTGATCTAAATATATTTGCAGTCGATGTAACACATTGGAGGCCTGCATCAGTTAAAAATACAGATCTGATGGTGGTTTTTGCTGGAACACATGGCGTTGCTAATGGCTTAGATGCTGTGTTGGATGCTGCTGTCGAATTAAAACGGCGAGGGCGGATGGATATTAAATTTTTATTGATAGGAAATGGAAAGTTAAAAAAAACTTTACAAAGTAGAGCTTTGGCTGAGGGGTTAAATAATGTTGTTTTCCATGAGCCGGTTAATAAGTTAAGATTAGCAGGGCTGATGGCATCTGCCGATGTGGGTTTACAGGTTCTGGCTAATGTGCCAGCTTTTTATTTCGGAACGTCACCTAATAAATTCTTTGATTATATTGCTTCGGGGCTGCCTGTATTGAATAATTATCCTGGGTGGTTGGCGGACATGATCATTGAAAATGACTGTGGTTTTGCTGTGCCTCCAAATAGTGCAACTGCTTTTGCTGATGTTCTTGAGAGAGCAGAAGCTGACCGAGACTCCTTGAAAGCAATGGGACTCCGCGGTCAAGCGCTAGCACTGCGTAATTTCGATCGAAGCTTTTTGGCTGACCAATGGGTTAGTTGGGTTACTGGAGTAAAAACTTGAAACGCTTCTTTGATGCACTACTTTGCGTTTGTTGTCTGTTAGTGCTAGCTGTTCCCTTGGCTATGCTCTATTGGTTAGTGCGCAGCAAGTTGGGTAGTCCAGTTTTTTTTACGCAGTTGCGTCCAGGGCGCCATGGTGAGCCCTTTCGGATGGTAAAGTTTCGCACTATGACATCTGAGTGCGATCCTGATGGCGTTTTACTTCCTGATGATCAACGTCTAACTTCCTTTGGCCGCTTTTTGCGTGCCAGTAGCTTAGATGAACTTCCAGAGCTGTGGAATGTGCTGAAGGGAGAAATGAGCTTAGTAGGGCCTAGGCCTTTGCTGCTTGAATATCTGCCACTTTACACCCCCGAGCAAAGCCGTCGCCATGAAGTCCGTCCTGGCATTACGGGTTGGGCGCAAGTGAATGGTCGGAACGCGATCAGTTGGGACGAAAAATTTGCGTTGGATGTTTGGTATGTTGATAATCAAAGTTTCTTATTGGACATTAAAATTTTGCTGCTAACAGTGCGCAAGGTGCTAATCAGTGATGGGATTACTGCGGCTGGGGAGGCAACCATGTCTGCATTCACAGGATCTAAGCCAGAAAACCAAAGAGACGACATACGATGACCAAGACCTATTCATGTCTGAAAGATGTTGCTGTCTATTTGCCTGAGCAAGTACTTGCGAATGATGAGCTGGCTATGCTTTACCCAGAATGGCCTGCGGATAAGATTTTTGATAAAACTGGTATCAAAGAAAGACGAATTGCAAGTGCCGTTCAAACGGCAGCTGACTTAGCATACCAAGCTGCTATTAATTTGTTCGAGCAAGGGAAAATCAAACCTGAAGATATTGATTACATTATTTTGTGCACGCAAGCACCAGATTACATCTTACCTACTACGGCATGTATTCTGCAGGATCGTTTGGGTGTATCTAAACAAGCCGGTGCTTTGGACATTAATTTGGGTTGCTCTGGTTTTGTGTATGGTCTGTCTTTGGCCAAAGGTTTGATCGAGACAGGTTCAGCCCGTTGTGTTCTCTTACTGACTGCAGATACGTATTCAAAGTACATTCATCCAATGGATAAGAGTGTGAGGACGCTCTTTGGTGATGCAGCTGCAGCAACTGCCATAGTGGCAACAAAGGGTGATAGTGAAAGAATTGGTCCATTTGTTTTTGGTACCGATGGTAGCGGTGCAAAAAACCTGATCGTAGAGGCCGGTATGAGCCGAGTGCCTAAATCGAACGAAACTTGTGTCGAGCACACAGACGATTCTGATAATGTTAGAAGTCGAAACAACTTGTACATGAACGGCGCTGAAGTTATGGCATTTTCATTGAAAGAAGTGCCAAAGGCTGCGGATGCCTTGCTTTTGAAAGCCGGAAAAACAAAAGAAGAGGTTGATTTTTTTCTACTTCATCAGGCCAATAAGTTCATGCTTGAAGCATTATGTAAGAAACTGAAGACACCGCCAGAGAAGTTGCCAATTTTGGTGGATGATTGTGGCAATACGGTCTCATCAACCATTCCGATTGCTTTGTTTAAGTTACGCCACCAAGGTCGTCTGAAGGTTGGAAATAAGCTCATGCTGATCGGGTTTGGTGTGGGCTATTCGTGGGCCGCATGTTTAATGGATTTTTAACTAGGAGAAAATGATGAGTGAGTTTTATAAAGGTATGGCTGAGATCCTTGAGATTGATGAAAATGAAATATCAGGTGATTTAGTTCTTAGTTCTGGTGATGCTGCATGGGATTCTTTGGCGATCGTTTCTACAATCGCATTAATAGATGACTTATACTCAAAAACATTAGATGGTAAAAAGTTAACAGAATGTGAAACAATTTCAGATATCGAAAAATTAATATCTATAAGTTAAATTAAAATATAAAAGGAGGCATCATATGTTCGCATATAGTGCCCAAGCATTGCTTGGAAAAAAAATTCTAATTACTGGTGCATCATCTGGTATAGGCCGCGCAAGCTCAATAATGCTTGCGGACTGTGGTGCGCAAATTGTATTGTGCGGTAGAGATATTGACAGATTAAATGATACAAAAGATAAGCTGAACAATTCAAGCTTTCACAGTATTGAAGTTATAGAGTTCAATACTGTGGAGCAAATAGCCGCAGATTTGGAATTAATAGTTAAAAAACATGGACCATTTGATGGTGTATTCCATTCTTCAGGTGTGTCACTTCTAAAGCCAATAAAATTAATTTCAGATCGGGATATCAGTAATGTGCTGGGACCTTCGTTTTATGCTGCATTAGCATTGGGGAAGGTTTTTTCAAAAAAAACAAATTTGAAAGATGGTTCAAGCATTGTGTATATGTCATCCGTTTCGGCGCATTCGGGTCAACAGGGTATGACATTATATTCTGCATCGAAGGCTGCCATTGAGGGGATGCTTCGTTCAATGGCAAGTGAACTCGCTAATAGAAATATCAGAGTGAATGGAATTGCTGCTGGGGGAGTAATTACTGAGATGCATCAAAAAATGGTTGGAAATAGTCATGATGATGTAGTGAAGTCTTATCAAGATATGCATTTGCTTGGCTTTGGTAAGCCAGAGGACGTAGCTGGCCTGGTTGTTTACTTGATGTCGGATATTTCACGATGGATGACGGGGTCAACTGTTGTTCTGGATGGTGGTTATATTTCAAGGTGAACTCTTTAATGGAAAAATTTTCAAAATTAAATAGCGCCAAAATTTCTGGTGTAGTGACTTGTTTGCCAAATAGAGTTATTGAAAACAACTATTTTTCAGACTTTTTAAGTGAGACTGAAATTGAAAATATTGAAAAAATGGCGGGAGTTAAAAAAAGATATTGGGTTGAAGATGAATCTGCGGTCGATTTATGTGTGTGCGCAGGTAAAGATTTGATTGAGCAGTTGAATTGGAAATGCGATGAGATAGATGCTGTTATTTATGTGACTCAATCGCCTGATTATGTATTGCCTGCTAGTTCAATAAAAATTGCAGGGCAACTTGGGCTTAGAAATGGCGTAATTGCTTATGATGTGAATCTTGGATGTTCGGGTTATCCATATGGGTTATTCCTAGCGGAAACAATGATAGCTTCTGGCATCGCAAATAAGGTTCTTTTAATGGTGGGAGAGACTACTAGTAAAATCATAGATAAAAAAGACAAATCTACCGCTTTGATTTTTGGTGATGCAGGTGCCGCAACGGCCCTAGAGTCTGATGTAAGCGAAGATTCTTTTTATATATTGGGTTCTGATGCTTCTGGTGAGAAGAATCTAATTGTACCGAATAGCAGGTTCAGTAAGAATGTGATGATGCATGATCCTCGAATGATTGGTAGGAATCATGACTATATTTTTATGGATGGTGCTGAAGTATTTAACTTCACTTTAAAAAATGTGCCGAGATTAGTGGGCGCAATTAGTGAGATTTCTGGCGGCAGCTTTGATTATTACTTGTTTCACCAAGCCAATAAATTCATGCTCAACCATTTGGTGAAAAAAATGAAAATAAATTCAGATTTATCACCGATTAATATCGATGAATATGGCAATACAAGCAGTGTTTCAATACCATTGTTGTTGACTACAACACTTCGTGAAAAAATAAAGGAGAGCCCATCAACTAAGGTTGGTATGTTTGGATTTGGGGTTGGTTATTCATGGGCCGCGGCCGTTAAAGTTTTAAGATCAGATATTGTGTTGAGGAATATTTTTTTAAAATGAGAAATGTCATTCTATACGGGGCCGGTTCGTTAGCTCGTGAAGTATTTGATTTCGAGAATAGTTTGCCAAATCCTCGTGTTAACTTCGTTGGGTATATCAATGATGCTGGCCCTGACGATTCCTTTGAGCAATTGGCGGGAATTCCGCGAATGTTTTTAAGTGAATCATCTTCGGAGTGTTCTTATTTAATTTGTGTTGCTGACCCTGTTGCAAGATTAAATATTTTGAAAAAAATTGAACAAGTCGATGGGCAACTCTATACATATATTCACCCTACTGTTCTCATATCTAAGACTGCTGTTGTTTCCTCGGGTTGTATTATATATCCTTATGTTGTAATTTCTGCAAATTCATATTTGGGCAAATGTGTATTGGTCAACACATATTCTGGTATTGGCCACGATGTGTCGGTGGGAGACTTCACTACTATAAGTGCGCATGTTGATTTAATGGGGCATGTGCAGGTCGGTGAATGTTGTTTTTTTGGAAGTGGGGCTCGTGTTGCGCCCGGAAAAAAGATTGGATCAAGTGCAAAAATTGGAACGGGTATATCAGTAATCCGAAGTATTAAAGAGAATTCAAAAATATTCCCATATGCTAACAAGGTTGTTTAATGATTAATTTTGATGCGTTGATTAATAATTTTTGGCATTTGGCGGCTCATTCTTCAGAGTTATCTAAGCCAGGTGACTACTTTAAGTATGATTACTTTGACAAAGAAGTTGTTTTATATAATGATGGAAAAGAAATCGTAGCATTTGATAATGTCTGTCCTCACAGAGGGGCTAAATTTTTTGATGCCAATCGTGGCAATTCTATGGCTGTTTGCAAGTACCATGGATGGACGATAGCTAATGGAGGACTTCATATACCTTCTGCTGAAAGATACGTTAAATGTGATAAAAATTACAATCGTTATCAAGTTGATTTTTGTGGTTCTTTTATTTTCTTTTCAGTCAAGCCTAAGTCTACTCTAAGTGATCAATTGGGGGAGGGGCTATTTGATCTTATTGAAGCGATCTCATTTGATTGCAATAAATTGGTAGATGTAAACCAATATATGTATCAGTGCAATGCTTTGGTGGCAATTGAGAATGCTCTTGAACCTGATCATGTGCCATTTGTGCATGCTAATACATTGCAGTCGTTGAATTTAATTAATTGTCAAAATGAATTCCATGGGAATAATTCTATTGTTAAGTTTGATGTGGGAAATTTGAAATTAAAAAAAGGCTTGGATAGGTTGCTTAAGTTATTTGATGTGGGTGCGCAGAAATTTGACGGATATATGAGTATTCACATTTTCCCTTTTGGTTTTATATCTTCAACTTGCGGCCACTCTTATTCAATTCAAAACTTTTTTCCGAAGGCTGATGATGAATCAAATTTCACGTCAAAATTGTACTTTTCCGGCCTGAAGCCTAATTTCAAAGAGGATATTGTTAAACATTTTATTGAATCTACGATATCAGTTAATAGACTAGTTTTTGAAGAGGATCATGAAATATGCAAGAGAATAAAATTTAACTCCTGGATTGATTTGTTTGATGGAGCATTATCTGTTGATGAGATAAAAATTTTAAAATTCCGGCGCAATTTAATGGATTTATAAATGCTGAAATCTGATTTTTCCCCTTGGCCTAGTTTCACGACTGAAGAGGCTGATTTAGTTCGCGGCGTTGTTTTGTCTAATAGGGTTAACTATTGGACGGGAACTGAAACCCGCGATTTTGAACAAGAATTCGCAACTTGGAGCGAGACAGCCCATGCGGTTGCTTTGTCAAATGGCACATTGGCTTTAGATGTAGCCCTTAAGGCGCTTGGCATTGGTTCGGGGGATGAGGTTGTGGTGACGCCGCGCACGTTCATTGCGTCCATTTCTTGCGTGGTCAATGCTGGAGCTACGCCTGTATTTGCAGACGTGGAGGAGGACTCTGGCAACATTTCTGCTAAGACGATATTGCGTGTGCTCACGCCAAAAACGAAGGCGGTCATTTGTGTCCATTTGGCCGGATGGCCTTGCGACATGGACCCGATCATGCAATTGGCGCGTGCACATGGCCTGAAGATTATTGAGGATTGCGCCCAAGCGCATGGGGCGCGTTACAAAGGAAGGCCTGTCGGCAGTATAGGCCACGTTGGGGCTTGGAGTTTTTGTCAAGACAAGATCATGACTACGGGCGGCGAGGGCGGTATGGTCACAACAAATGACGAGGCGCTGTGGCGGGCGATGTGGTCATACAAAGATCACGGCAAGAGTTACGAGGCAGTGTATGAGCGACAGCACCCGCCTGGGTTCAGGTGGTTGCATGAAAGTTTTGGCACTAATTGGCGCATGATGGAAATGCAGGCCGTAATTGGGCGCATCCAGTTGCAACGGATGCCTGAATGGGCTGCGGCACGCAAGCGAAATGCGCAGGCCATTTGGAATACCTGCGCGCAGTTTTCAGCGCTGCGCGTGCCAACTGTTAAATGCACTAGCTGTTCTTTTTCTTGCTCAACTAGTGGATGTGAGCATGCGCATTACAAGTGCTACGCATATGTTGAGCCTACCCTGCTCGTCGCTGGTTGGACGCGAGACAAAATCATTGAAGAAATCAATGCGCATGGAGTGCCGTGTTTTCAAGGCTCATGCTCAGAGGTGTACTTAGAAAAAGCATTTGATGGCACTGGCTGGCGTCCTTCCGTTCGTTTGCCAGTTGCCCAAAAGCTTGGCGAGACATCCTTGATGTTTTTGGTTCACCCCACATTGACGGAGATTGAGATAAACAAGACTTGTGAGGCAATTCAGTTGGTGATGAGTAAAGCATGCCACTAAAAAGTGCGTCCGATTACCTGTTGGATTTTTCGCGTCCTGCTAAGCAGACTATTGCACTGTCGTTTGACGTTGTGTTGTGCTTAGTCAGCGTATGGCTGGCGTTTAGTTTGCGTTTAGAAGTATGGTCTGCTTGGTCGTCAGCGCATAGTGTTGCGTTTATGGTAAGCGTATTTTTAGCGCTGCCTATTTTTATAGTTCACGGCCTTTACAAGGCTATTTTTAGGTATTCGGGCTTGCCTGCTTTGCTGAGCATATTAAAAGCAGTTAGCGTATATGGTGTGCTTTATTCGATAGTCTTTACGGTTGTAACTGTTTCAGAGGTGCCCCGAGCCGTGGGGGTGCTGCAGCCTATTTTTGTGTTGTTAGGAGTGGCATTTTCTCGAGCATTAGGGCGTTTATGGCTTGGGGGCTTTTATCAGGGGCGGCTGGCTAGGCAGTTATTGCCGCGGGTGTTAATTTATGGTGCTGGCTCTGCTGGCCGGCAACTGGCTGCAGCACTTAAAACCAGCCCTGAAGTCGTGTTGGTGGGCTATCTAGATGATGACGATCGCTTGCATGGCCACGTATTAAATGGCTTGAAGATCCATAATCCTCAACACTTGCTAGTGGTGGTAAATGGTCAGCAAATTACGCAAGTTTATTTGGCTATTCCATCTGCTTCGCGAGCGCGTCGTAACGAGATACTTGAAGCTGTGCGTGCTGCCCAGGTGCAGGTGCGTACATTGCCTGGCTTGCTCGACTTGGCAGAAGGCCGTGTGCATGTGAGCGATTTGCGAGAGCTTGACATTGAAGACCTATTAGGCCGTGACCCTGTGCCGCCCAGTCACGAGTTGCTAGCCAAAACCATCACGGGCAAGGTGGTTATGGTGACGGGAGCTGGTGGTTCTATAGGTTCAGAGCTATGTCGCCAAATCGTACAGCTGTCACCATCGGCGTTGCTGCTTGTAGAACAGACTGAGTTTGCTTTGTACGGCATTGAGCAAGAGTTGCAAGGCCAAATGGCTGCTGCTGGCGTACAGGTGTCACTATTGCCCCTGTTAGCCAATGTGCGAGATAAATCGCGCATGGATGAGATATTGAGCACATGGAAGCCACACACGCTATATCATGCTGCCGCCTATAAACATGTGCCCTTGGTTGAGCACAATCCAGCTGAAGGTATAAAAAACAATGTACTGGGCACCCTAAACACTGCAAAACTTGCAACCAAGCATGGTGTATCTGATTTTGTGTTGATCAGCACCGACAAGGCTGTGCGCCCCACCAATGTGATGGGCACGAGCAAGCGCTTGGCCGAAATGGTGTTGCAGGCACTGGCTGCAGCAGTGCAGCAGTCTGGTGCGTTAACGTGTTTTAGCATGGTGCGGTTTGGCAATGTGCTGGGATCTTCAGGCTCTGTGGTGCCGTTGTTTCGCCGGCAAATCAAAGACGGTGGCCCAATTACGCTGACGGACGAGCGAATTACGCGCTATTTCATGACCATCCCAGAGGCTGCACAGCTGGTGATTCAGGCGGGTGCTATGGCCAGTGGTGGCGATGTGTTTGTGTTGGACATGGGTGAGCCAGTCAAAATTATTGACCTTGCTAAGCGCATGGTTGAGCTATCAGGTTTGGCTTTGAAGGATGAAACCAACCCAAATGGTGATATTAAAATACAAGTGACAGGCTTGCGCCCTGGCGAAAAGCTGTATGAAGAACTGCTGATAGGCGACAACCCATTGCCCACTAGCCACGTTCGCATTATGAAAGCGCATGAAGACTTTTTGCCTTGGGCAGAGTTGCAAAGCAAATTGGCTGCATTAGGCGTAGCCCTAGATGCCAACGATGTACCGCTGATTCGCACGCTACTGAAAGAGCTGGTGCCGGGCTACCAGCCTGATGGAGATGTGGTGGATTGGGTGTGGACTGAGAAAGCATCGAAGTCAAGGATATGACCATTTTCGTTACAGGCTGCGCAGGCTTTATTGGCAGCAATTTTGTGCACACAAGGTTGTCGTCGTCAGACGAGGCTGTGGTGAATTTAGACAAACTTACCTACGCTGGTAACTTGGCCAATTTGGATGCACTGAAGGGCGACACCCGCCACGTGTTTGTACAGGGCGATATTGGCGACCGAGTCTTGGTGTCAAAGCTATTGGCCGAACACAAGCCACGTGCGGTAATCAACTTTGCAGCTGAAAGCCATGTAGATCGATCCATCCACGGGCCTGGTGACTTTATTGAAACCAACGTGGTGGGCACTTTCAATTTGCTAGAAAGCGTGCGCGCTTATTGGCAAGACCTGCCTGCGGCAGAAAAAGAAGCTTTCCGCTTTTTGCATGTGTCGACCGACGAGGTGTATGGCACGCTATCACCCACCGATCCGCCGTTTGTAGAAACAAAGAACTACGAACCCAACAGTCCGTATTCAGCCAGCAAGGCCGCCAGCGATCATTTAGTGCGCGCATGGCACCACACCTATGGCTTGCCTGTGCTGACCACCAACTGCAGCAATAACTATGGGCCATATCACTTTCCAGAAAAGCTGATTCCCTTGGTCTTGCTCAATGCCTTGGCCGGCAAGACATTGCCCATATATGGCGATGGCCAGCAAGTGCGTGATTGGCTGTATGTAGAAGACCATTGCCGCGCCATTGCCCGCGTGCTTGAAGCCGGCAAAGTGGGCGAGACCTACAACATCGGTGGCTGGAACGAAAAAACCAACCTCGAAGTGGTACACACCCTTTGCGCCGTGCTAGACGAGCTGCAGCCACGCGCAGACGGCAAACGCTACGCCGAGCAAATTACCTACGTCAAAGACCGCCCAGGCCACGATCGCCGCTACGCCATTGATGCCCGCAAGATTGAGCGCGAGTTGGGCTGGAAACCTCAAGAAACCCTTGAGACCGGCATACGCAAAACGGTGCAGTGGTATTTGGCCAACCAAGCTTGGGTCGAAGGTGTGACCAGTGGCGCATACCGCCAGTGGGTGGGTAAACAATACGGCGCATAAGGCCTCAATGTTGAAAATTTTGCTTTTAGGCAAAAATGGCCAAGTAGGCTGGGAGCTGCAGCGCAGTTTGGCTCCGCTGGGTGAGGTGCTGGCACTAGACAGGCACAGCACCCACTATTGTGGTGATTTATCAAAGCCCAAAGAGCTGGCCCAAACAGTGCTGGCCTATCAGCCAGACTTCATCGTCAATGCCGCAGCGCACACAGTGGTAGACAAAGCCGAGTCAGAGCCCGATTTGGCCCGTTGCCTCAATACCGATGCCCCAGCAGCTTTGGCCAAAGCTGCTGCCCAAGTTGGCGCATGGCTGGTGCATTACTCAACCGACTATGTATTTGACGGCAGTGGCACCCATGCAAGGCAAGAGGGCGAGGGAACAGGCCCATTAAGCGTGTACGGCCAAACGAAGCTGGATGGTGAAAAAGCCATTGTAGCCAGTGGCTGCAAATATTTGATATTCCGCACCAGTTGGGTTTATGCCGCACGTGGTGGTAACTTTGCCAAAACCATGCTGCGCTTGGCGCAAGAGCGCGAGCGCCTAACCGTCATTAACGACCAGCACGGCGCACCCACGGGTGCCGACCTGATTGCAGATGTCACAGCACACGCCTTGCGCCGTGTGCTGAACACGCAAAACACTTCGTTCAGTGGGGTGTACCACCTTGTTGCTTCGGGTGAAACCACGTGGCATGGTTATGCTTGTTATGTCGTGGAGCGTGCTAAAGCGATGAAGCCTGAGTTAGATTGGAAGGTGGCAGATATTGAGCCCGTGCCAACCACTGCATTTCCCACGGTCGCTATGCGTCCGCGTAATTCGCGCTTGTGCACGAATGCCGTACAACAAAATTTTGGCTTAGTGATGCCCCCTTGGCAGCAGGGCGTAGACCGACTGTTGCAAGAAATATTTAATTAAAAAGAATGGATATGACCAAACAACGCAAAGGCATCATCCTCGCAGGCGGCTCTGGAACGCGCTTGTACCCAGTCACACAGGCCGTTAGTAAGCAGCTGATGCCTGTGTATGACAAGCCCATGATTTACTACCCACTCACCACGCTGATGTTGAGTGGTATTCGTGAGGTGTTGATCATCTCTACCCCACAAGACACCCCCCGTTTTGTCGAGCTGCTGGGCGACGGCAGCCAGTGGGGCATGCACATTGAATACGCAGTGCAGCCAAGCCCCGATGGTTTGGCGCAGGCCTTCATCATTGGTAAAAACTTTGTGGCAGACCATCCCAGCGCACTGGTGCTGGGGGATAACATTTTTTATGGCCACGACTTGGTCAAGCAGCTGCACAGCGCCGATGCACGCACAAGCGGCGCCAGTGTGTTTGCCTACCATGTGCATGACCCAGAGCGCTATGGCGTGGTGGAGTTTGATGGTCAGTTTCGTGCACTGAGTATTGAAGAAAAGCCAGCCAAGCCCAAAAGCAACTACGCCGTTACAGGCTTGTATTTTTATGACGAGCAGGTGTGCGACATAGCTGCAGCAGTGAAGCCATCGCCCCGAGGTGAGTTAGAAATTACCGATGTGAACAAACGCTATTTAGAGCTGGGGCAGTTGAATGCGGAAATCATGGGCCGCGGCTATGCGTGGCTAGACACAGGCACACACGATAGTTTGCATGAGGCGGCGGGGTTTATCGCTACTTTGCAAAAACGACAAGGCTTGATGGTGGCTTGCCCAGAGGAGGTGGCCTATGGGCAAAAGTGGATTGATGCTGACACCCTGCAAAAACAAGCAGCACCATTGACAAAAAATGGTTACGGGCAATACTTGTTAAGTTTGTTAAAGTAAAAAAATGTCTTACCAAGTATCTAAGACGCCCCTTGAGGGCGTTTTAATTTTAGAGCCCCAAATATTTGGCGATGCGCGTGGTTTTTTTTATGAAAGTTTTAACGCACGCGCGTTTGAACAAGCCACAGGCGTTCAATGCACATTTGTGCAGGATAACCACAGCAAATCAAGCAAAGGTGTGTTGCGCGGTATGCACTATCAAACGCAGCATGCTCAGGGCAAGTTGGTACGGGTAACGCAAGGAGCTGTATTTGATGTGGCGGTCGATATACGCAAACAATCACCCACGTTTGGCCAATGGTATGGCTTAGAGCTAACGGCAGAAAACAAAAAACAATTATGGGTGCCAGAGGGATTTGCGCACGGGTTTTTAGTGACTAGCGAGAGCGCAGAGTTTTTGTATAAAACAACGGATTATTACTACCCTGAGTTTGAGAGTAGCTTGCTCTGGAACGATGCCGATGTTTGCATTGAATGGCCGCTGCATGTGTTGGATGGTGCTGCGCCATTTTTAGCGGATAAAGACGCTAACGCCCTTCGATTAAAGGATCTGAACGCTTGAGTAAGCACGTTCGGCTACTCATGCCATATCGTCTTGGTGAGTTCGTGGATGCGTGCGGCTGCATTGCTTCTTAGTGCAAACGAAGTAGTAAATCGCTCGCCTAAAATTTAGCTGCTTGCGAGGTGAATTGTTATGACTCAACTGCCTTCAAAACGGACTGGAGGTCCTAAAACTAATGTTGGTAAATCTATTTCTTCCAAGAATTCCCTCAAGCACGGTTTAACAACGCTAGGATTTACTGATGGCTATGAAGCCCAAGAGGCAAATTTATTTATCAATGAGTTGGTTGCTCATTACAAGCCACAGTCACCTTTAGAAAATCTACAAATTCAACGGATTGCGCTGTGTAGAGCGAAATTAGTAAAGTTGTATTCTGTAGAGCAAGCTGCACAAGGTCTAGCATTAATGAATTTAGATGCGAACCCCGCCGAAGTTTTGTGTCGTATTGATGGATTTAATCAGATATCACGGCGCATGGCGATGAGTATGATTAAAGGTGAGAAAAATGCACTCCCACTGGGTTTGAGTGAAAAGCGGCTGAAAGAGATCAACCAAGAAGTTGATTGTCTGAAAAGCTTGCTTGGTGATGAGCAGGCTATGAAGACTTCTCTCAAGCATACTGTTAGATTTTTAGAGACTTTATGGGTAGGGGATGAGAGGGGTGAATTTTCAGTAGACCGATATCTCAGCTGGGCCGCGAAAAAGATAGAAAACTTCTCCGATGCGCAATTGTCAATAGTGTCGACAAAGACGCCTTTTGAAGAAATGCTCGCAAATGTTCTCGATTCTGATGAAGTTCGAGCCTTGCCTAAAGTTTCTCTTAGACCTCAGACATCACCTGAGAGTTTTCATGATTCTGTATGCGCGGATTTAAATCGCTTTACGCGGCTATGGACGGATTTCCTTTCGGCAAAAGAGCTGATTCAGCGTTTTCATGAGGCAAAAGCGCTGATGGTTAAAGCGATTACACCTAGTGCAGAAGAGTCTGATCGGTTGATGAGATATCAAACATCTATTGAGAGGCGGCTTTCTTCGGCAATTGGTGAGTTGCTCACATTGCAGTCTCGTCGATAGCTATTTTGCAAAACGAACTAATTCTCAACTACAGTAAATGTATTGATCTGATAGGCTCTTTGAGTTAATGTGTCATTAGTTTCGGCTGAGGTTAATATTTTTCAAATCAGAACTGCTGCCATATAGATTCGTTCCCCATTTACTTTTGAATGAACTATTAGGTATTATAGTCATTGCATTTGTTAAATACAGCCTCCGTTAGAATCTAAAGGCGCGTTTGTTCGTAACTTTAAAAATCACTATTAAAGGTGTAAATGAAAGTCTTGTTAGATAAATGGGCAATATTTTTCTTGGCCTTTGGGTGCTTTGGGATATTATTTGTCATGCATCCTACGACTTGGTTGCAAACATTAATTATTATCTCTACAAGCGTGCTTGTTATTGATGATGAGTTCCGCAGTCGTTATATAAGTTTATTTAAATACTCAGTATTTAAATCGATTGCATGGCCCTTTTTATTATGGTTGGCAGTTGCTATAGCGGTTGCTTTGGTTCATGGCAAAGTTTCGAAATTTTACTTTCCTGAAAATGAGTTCAGAATTTTTCTCAGTGTGGCTGTGCTATGTGCTGGCGTACATTTAAAGTCCAAGACAGCTTTTTATTATGGTCTTGTAGCGGGGGCTATTGCAGCGGCAGTGTGGGCGGTTTACGATGTGTATATTGTTCATACATGGAGAGCTCAAGGTCCAACGAATAATCCTATCCACTTCGGCAATCTAACGGCGCTAGGCGCAGTGTTGAGCCTGTCTGTTTGGTTGCTAGCGACAGATTTGAGGATGAAATTTCGGCTATTATTTCTGTGTGGTGCAGTTCTTTACTCGTTTGCATCATATGCGTCATTGACAAGGTCTTCGGGAGTATTGATTTTTTGTATATTGCCACTGGCGTTGTTGCCACAAAAATATTTATTAGATAAAAAGGTGACGATTGGATTGTGTATAGCATTGATCGTCGGAGTATGCTTCATCGGTTTTTCGAAGCCTCTTCAACATTATTTCCGGCTCGATGAGTTGGCCGCAGCATCTAATAATTCACAGCGGCTTGATTATGAGCGATTAACCAGTAATCGCGCCAACATGTGGCACGCTTCTATTTTGATGTTTCAAGAGCATCCATGGTCTGGTGTAGGGCCCGTGGGTTTTACTGAAAACTTTCAATTGTTAATTGATGAGGGGCGCGTGCAAGATACGTACACTCATAATCAACCACACAATGATATTTTGTACGCGGCCTCTATGGGCGGGGTGTTTAAGTTGTTGGCTTATATCGCTTTGATTCTTGGTCCATTTTTATTCTTTTATAAGCGTTATAAAGCCAATCCTTTAGGCATAGATAGACTTTTTAATGTGTTAGGCATGCAAGTGGTAGCATCATTTTTCTTAACAGGCCTCACCAACTCGAATTTTGATTTGCAGATCTATAGCACCACTTATGCGGTGTTGGTGTGTGTATTGGCAAAGTTGAGTACCTTGGCCGATTCTGATGCGATTAACGTAGCCGAGCCATCCAAACCGTCAACCCCAGCAACCCCAAGCTGCTAACAAACGCAAACGCAGCCATGTGCTGCTGCGCATCAATGAGCTGCGCGAATCCCATAGGTGCCAATAGGGCTGCAGCTTGAAGCCCCCCCAGTGCCATACAGGCCCACGAATACGCGCTAGAGGATTGCGTTTGAAAAGGTCGGTGGCTAAATGCCGCTGATAAACACGCACTGCCCTGCCACAGCACCAGCGGTGCGATGTAGGGCCAAACGCCGCTCCAGCGTGGATCAAGCCACTCAAGGTAAAGCGCCACGGCGCATGACAAGCCCAACACAATGACGCATGCAAATGCGCCTAGGCCTAACCACCAAGGGTTTTTATTTTGGTGGCCACGCGCCAATGCCACTTGTGCCCATGCCATGTGCACCACCGCCGGCAAGAAGCCCAGCACGCGCAGCAGGGCGCTCATCCAGCCGGTTTCTTCAGCCCCATACAAGCGCTGCCACACCACGATGATGGCGGTGGCTAGCAATGCGTCTACCAAGGTGTGGGCCATGCGAAGCTTGGCGCTGCGAGGGTCAGACTGCTGTGGGCTTGCCGCAGGTGATGCGTCGCTGCTGTTTGCACCATATGCGCGCAAGGCAGGCACCAGCCAAGCACTACCCACGGCGTAGCCCAACAGCGCCGACAGCACCAAGGTTGGCCCATTCCAGCCGATGGATGCACCTAACAGCGCCGCTGTGAGGGCACTGGTTGCCGCAGTTAGAGGCGGCAGCACGCGCACCGCCGCTTGTTGCCATGCCGAGCCCACGCGCAGGGTAAAGCTTTGCGCCAACATCCAACCCATTTGGCAGAACGCCAGCAGCAGTGCCCACAGCAAGGCGGGCCACATCGATAGCTGGCTAAACCACACAGCCAAAACTGCAACAGGCAGCAAGCCCACACCGCGCAATGCGCTGGCGAACCAAGCGCGTTGCGCTGCGATGTGCGCGGGTAAATGTTGGTTGGCCAGCAAGCCCAGTGGTGCTTGGGCCAACGCGAGGGTCATCCAGAAAAAACCAATTTGGCTGATGACCGAAAACTCGCCCACTTCTTGTGGTGTGAACAGGCGCAGCATGAGTAGCGCAAACGCCACTTGTGTGGCAAAGGCCAGCATGCTGGACAGGGCGACAACGCGGCTGGTATTCATGCGATGTGCAGGTGTTTCCAAATGGCGAGCTTGGCCAATAGCTTGTGCCAAGCCAGCTCGCGCACATCAGGCACTACGTAGGGGTAGGCTTCAAGCGCTTCGCCAAAGCTAAATTGCCAGCTGCTTGGGTCATCACGCAGCAAATGAAAGTTGCCTTGGTAGTGCGCCGCAAAGTAGCGCACCCATGCGTAGTCGTTGCTCACCACGGGTAGGCCTACAGCGCAGTACTCCAGCAGCTTGGTGGAGGTTTGTTGGTTGTAGGGCTCCACATTGCCCACAAGGTTTAAGCCAAAGCGCGCACGGCGCAACTGATGCGGCACATCGGTGTGAGGCACGCGGCCTGTGCGTGTGACGCTGGCGGGTAGCTGTGTGCGCAGGGCATCAGGCACATCGCCCACCAGCAGCAATGTGCGGCCAGCATCGTGAATGCTTTGCAGCAACGGCACAAAAGGCATTAGGCGGTTCATCTCGCCTAAGTAGACCAAGTCAAACTCATTGGGCGGTATGCGTGCAGGCGCATCGTCTTCATACGAAGGCTCGGGTAATGCAGGCGCAGCAGCATCAAAGAAGGCTTGTGCCACCCCCATGTCGCGCAGAGCGTAGGGCACGCCGTCGTCAAAGCCCATGCGCTCACGCACCCAACCGTTTTGGAAAAAACGGTAGTCGGGTTTGGGCTGGGTCCAGTGCTTTACAAAGTCTTTGAGCCGCGCGTATGGTGGTGCAGACGTGGAGGCGTATTCGTGGATATGAAATGCGGTTTTCAAACGGCGTGTTTCAGCCGCAGACACGCGCCCGCACATCCACCACACCACTTGCGCGTTGGTCGGCACGCTTGCCCCCGTGTCGTGCACCAAGGCTTGGTGGCCGTGCGAGGTGATTAAGTCGACATACGCATCAAGTTCGGGCAAGTAGGCTGGGCCGTTGCGCACGAAGTGGATGCAGATGGTGGGTTTCAGCATGTGCGCAGCACCTCTTGCCAGTTACCAACAAACCCATCGATGTGATGCCGCGCCACGATGCGTGCCATGTCGTCAAGCACTTGCTGCTGTGGCAGGCTGAGCACAGTCATCACGGCTTCTGCCAAAGACACAGGTGCGTCACCGCGGGCTAGCAAGTAAGGCGCATCCAGGTCGTACAACTCGCGCATGGCGGGGATGGGCAGCGACACGCAGGGTACGCCGCAGGCGAGCGACTCTAGCGCGGTCATGGGGCAGCCTTCGTAACGCGAGGTGAGCAGCGTCATTTGCCAAGGTGTGTACAGGCTAGCGCCGCTCGGGTGTTTGCCTAAAAAGTGCACGCGGCCTTGGTACATGAGATCCATGCCGTCGTGAATCATTTTGCGGTGCATGGGCCCTTCGCCTACGATGCCGAGCTGCGCTTCGTCGGGTAAGTGGCGCAGTGTGTCTAGCAGCAGGTGCGGGCGCTTCTCGGCCGACAAGCGGCCCACATAGCCTAGTAGCAAAGGCGGCATGCCTTCACCGCCGTGGCCTGCGTGCACATGAATGGCTTGGCCTTCGGGCATGGGGGCGATGCCGTTGGGCACCACGGTGCAGCGTTGTTGTTTGCCCAACGTGATGAAACTGAGCAGCGAGTTTTGCGTGGTGCGCGACACGCACACAAACTGGCTGACTTGTTTGTAGAGCAGTCTGAGCCAAAGCTTCTTCACCGCCGATGTGCCTGCTTCGTGCAGCACATCCATCAACGGGCCGTGTACCCAGCTGACCAGCGGTTTGCCTGTGATGGCTTTAAGCGCTGCACCGCAGTAGGTGGGGCCAAAGTTATGCGTTGCCACAATCACATCGTGTTGTTTGGCGGCACTCACCAAAGCGGGCCATTGCGTTTGCTGCCAAGGTAGCGCAGTGACTTGCCAGCCTTGTGCGGTGAGCGCATCGGCCAAGGTGCGAGTCATGGTGTGCACGCCGCCCCATGTGGGTTCTTCAAGCAACAGGATGCGGCGGGTGCTCATGCTTTCTTTGCGCTGCTCAGCGTGCGCCAAAACCTGTGCACACGGTTTTCACTGTCTTGGCTGCAATGAGCAAATCAAGCGCGAGCGAGTAGTGCGCCACGTAATACAAGTCGTAGCTGAGTTTGATGCGCGTGGTGTCTGCGCTGTCGGCGTAGCCCTGCTGCACTTGCGCCCAACCCGTGAGGCCGGGGCGCACGAGGTGACGGTATGGGTAGCTAGGAATGGTGGCGGCAAAGTCGCGCACAAAAGCGGTTTGCTCAGGGCGTGGGCCAATCAGGCTCATGTGGCCCATGAGCACGTTGAAGAGTTGAGGCAGTTCGTCTAAACGGCTGCGGCGCAACAGGCGGCCTACGCGGGTGATGCGTGGGTCTTCGGCTTGTGCAAAGTGCACACCGGGGGCTTGCAAGCCGTGCACCATGCTGCGGAATTTCCACAGCGTGAACACTTGGCCATCGCGGCCCACGCGGGGCTGCGAATAAAGGGCAGGGCCTTTGGAGTCAAAACGCACCGCCAAGGCCACGCACGCGGCGAGTGGCAACCACAAGGGCGAGAGCGCGATGACAGTGACCACGTCGAGCAAGCGCTTGGCGCGGTCGTAGCTGGGGTCGTTGTCAATTTCCCAAAGCGAATCTGCGGCGGTGGGCAGCATCTTGCGGCCGCTGGTGAGCTCGGCCACGGCTTCGACGCTGTACAGGCGCAGGTGTTGCATCTTGAGTTCGCCCAACAAACGGGTGCGCTCGTCGGTGCTGCGCACATGGCGGTCGAGCACCACACCGTCACACGCTGGCAAGGGGGTGTCGTGGTTGGGGTTCCATGCAATGAGTTGCACGGCTTGTGGGTCGAGAGTGTTGGGGCTGAGGCACGCGGCCAGCTGTGCGGGCACGTTGGCATCGATGTGCACTAAGCGCAAGGCACGGTGCTTCACATGGCGGCGGTAGCCCCACCACAGCCACAGTGTGGTGGCGGCATAGGCCCACACCACGGCAGCGCGTGAGTAGGGTTGCTGCAAGAGCGCAAAGCCCAAAGGCGTGAACACAAACGGCGCGGTGGTGGATACCCACAACACACCACTGCGTTCGGCCACGGGCAAATTAGAAGCGCGCATCAGCAAGTGTGTGGCGATGGCGTAGGGCAGCACGCACCACCAGAGGGTTTCGCCAAACTGGTAGGTCATGACGCCAGCGTCTTCAAACAGCTGCGCGGCCATGAGGCTGGGAAGCAACATCCACACGCCCCACAAGGCCCAACGCTGAAGCGCATCGCGGCGGCGCACAGAGGCGGACACAAGGCCTGCGCTGTTGTGTGTGTGGGTCGATTGATCAGTGTGTGAAAGCGTTTGTGTTTTTGTCGCACTGGCTTCTTGTGTGCATTGGCGGTATATCTGCAGAACACGTTCGGCCATGGATTCGGCAGTGAAGGTGTCTTCAAATTTTTGTTGCGCAGCGCGGCCCAAGCGTTTGCGCATGTGTGGATCGCGCACCAGTTGCAGCAGTTTTTCAGCAACGGCATCAGGTGTGTTGGACACCAGAATGCCGTCTTGGTAGGCGTTGATTTGTTCGCGAATGCCGGGCAAGTTGCTGGCCAGCACGCACAGTCCAGCACGCATGGCTTCGAGCACGGTGATGGGCATGCCTTCGTGGTCAGACAGCAGCACAAACACGTCGTGCTGCGCGAGCAGTTCGCTCACATGACTCACATCGCCTGCCCAAGTGATGTTTTTGAGGTTCAGGTCAGCGGCTTGTGTTTGCAGCTGTTTGGTCAAAGGCCCATCGCCCGCCAGTGTGACGGATAGCTCGTAGCCCAAAGTGTTGCGAACCTTGGCAAGTGCTTGCAGTAGCAAGTCGTGGCGTTTAGGTTGCTTGGTTCGCGCCACCATGATCAGGCGCGGCACGGTGGATGTGCTTTGTGTTGGCTCGTGATCGCTGATAACGGCAGAAGTTGCTGGCAAGCGTGCAATGCCGTTGGCGATGACGTGTACACGGTCTGAATCAATGCTCAGGTTCAGAGCCAATTCGCGCTCGTACTTGGACACACAAATCATTTGCGTGGTCCAGCGCGCCATCATGTGCTCGGCTAGTGCGGCCGCTGTACGTCGTACCAATGGCACTTCGGGTTTGAACCCAAAGCCATGCACGGTGTACACCGCTGGCACTTGCGCGCGATGGGCGGCCACACGCGACACCAAACCGCCAATGGCGCTGTGGCCGTGCACCAGGTCGGGCTTGTGGGTGTGGATGAGTTCGGTCAGCTGCTGCACCGCAGGCCAAAGCTTGAGGGGGTTGAGCGACTCGATCATGTCTGGCATGGGGAACACGGCAATGCCGAGTGTGCTGAGCTCGCGGCCTAAGACTGACTCTTCGATGGGCCCGCCAATGACCACGGTGAATTTCACGCGCTGCTGCAAGGCTTGGCACAAGTCGCGCACATGCGATTGCGCGCCGCCCGCTTCGCCACGTGTGATGACGATCATCACATGCGGTATTTTTGCCGCGGTTTGCAAGGCAGCAAGGTCGAGCTTGGCCCATGGGCTGTTGCGGCGGCGTTGTGGGTCAACAAGTCCTGCTAAGTGCAGTGTCGTTTCGACGTGGACGCCTTGGTCGACGACGGGCTCAGTTGGCATTGCCTCGCTTGCATGCGTGTCTGCAACTTCTACTTTTGGCTCAGCAGCTTTTCGCTTGGCGCGTGGCTTTTTAGCCGCCGCTGGAGGCGGCACTTTCTCTGGCTCGTAGGCAGGCGGGAAGTCGTCAAACAGGGACAGCGTGCCGTCGTCTTGGTTTTTCATAGGGGGGTGTCGAAACCTTGTGGGTTCATGGACTGCCAGCGCCATGCATCGGCGCACATGCGTTCTAGGTCAAATTGGGTTTCCCAATTCAACAAGGCTTTGGCCTGTCGTGGATCGGCCAAGCACTGGGCCACATCGCCAGGACGGCGCGGCACCACTTTGTGGGGGATGGGCACGCCGTTGACGCGTGCAAAGGTGTCGACCATGTCTTGCACGCTCACGCCACGGCCTGTGCCGAGGTTAACGGTCAGCAACTTAGGTTCGTTCAAGACCCGCAGCGCTGCCAAGTGGCCAGCGGCCAAGTCGCTCACGTGCAGGTAGTCGCGCACGCCTGTTCCGTCGGGGGTGTCGTAGTCGTTGCCAAAAATTTGCAAGTGCTCGCGCTGGCCCAAGGCCACTTGCGTGATGTAGGGCATGAGGTTGTTGGGGATGCCGTTGGGCGCTTCGCCCAGCAAGCCACTTTCGTGCGCACCCACAGGGTTGAAGTAGCGAAGGATGGCGATGGACCAACGTGGGTCAGCCGCATGCAGTTCGCGCAGCGCGTCTTCGCACATGAGCTTGGTGCGGCCGTAGGGGTTGGTGGCGGTGAGGGCCGCAGTTTCGGGGATGGGCACGCTCACAGGGTCGCCATACACAGTGGCTGACGAGCTAAACACAATGCGGCGCACGTTGGCGCGGTCCATGGCTTGCAGCAGGTTGATGGTGCCGCTGACGTTGTTTTCGAGGTAGCGCAGGGGCTGGGCCACCGATTCACCCACAGCCTTGAGACCCGCGAAGTGGATAACGCCTGCAAAATCGTAGCGGGTAAACAAGGCGTCTAGCGCGGCGGAGTCGCGGATGTCAGCCTGCACAAACTCAAGCGGGCTGGCGCCCAGCTTGGCCAAACGGTCCAGCACCTTGGGGCTGGAATTGCACAAATTGTCCAAAATGACCGCAGGTTGGCCAGCCTCTGCGAGGGTGACGACGGTGTGAGAGCCAATGAAGCCCGTGCCGCCTGTGATCAAAATGGGTTGTGTCATGTCGAGAAAAATTTATAGGTTTTGATGATTATCCCCTGCGAATATGCGGTCTGCGGCCTAAAATAATTCCAGCTTGCCAGTGCGCACAGTTAGTGCTCTGGTGAGTGATTTCTATCTTTTTACCTTTTTAGTACTTTCATGAAACGCACACATTCCTCTCACGCTGCAGCGCACGCAGGCGCTGAATCTTGCGTTGCCCTCATTGACGCCCGTTTCTTGGCGTGGCTGCAAGGCCAAACCGACACCGCACAAGACCACGTGCGCCCGCAACTGCACCAGTTGCTGAGCAATGCCATGGCCCACAACGGCCTTGAGCTGAACCTGCGCCGTATTTATTGGTACAGCGATACCCCTGACGATCAAGCCATTGGCGGACAAGTGAGCCGCGCTGTGTTGCCACACAGCCAAGACGGTGGTTTGTCGATGCTGCGCACCTTGGGCGCAGACCTGAAACGTTTGGCCGAACGCGGTGCATGCGACCACCTGTTGGTGGGCAGCGATGACGAACGTTTGATCAGCCTGATTGATGAAGCCCAGTTGCACGGCGTGTCTGTGCACCTGTTGGCCGACGAAGCCTCGCGCAACATGACGCAGCTCAACCGTGAAGACCCAGGTTGGGCACGCTTGCTGTCGCAAGCTGACCAGCGCGTGGTGTTGGGTGCGCAAGCCTCTCGTGAAGGTGGCGCACGCCACGCCAGCTCGATGCACGCGGTGCCTCAGGTGGACCCCGAGCAGTTGCGCGAGCAGCTCAACACCGTCATCAACACATGGTGGGCCGACGAACCCGAAGACCTGCGTGAAGAGCTGCGTGAAGAGCTGCAAAATACACGCGGTATTCCACAAGAGGTGGACCGTCAGTTGCTGTTGGGCGTTCGTCGCGTGTTGGAGCGTGCCCTGAGCTTCCAAGAGAAAAAGCTGTTGCGCGAAATGGTGCGTGAATTGGTCTTGGGCCCACAGGCTGCAGTCGCTGCACCTGCGGCGGAGCACGTTGAATAAACCACGTAAACGAAACCCATCACGGAGTTACACACCATGAGCGATTTTTCTCCTGCCGACATCTTGGCCCAGGCACTGCCTTACATCCGCAAGTTTCACGGCAAAACCTTGGTCATCAAATATGGCGGCAACGCCATGACCGACCCTGCGTTGCAAAAAGCATTTGCCGAAGACGTGGTGTTGCTCAAGCTCGTGGGCATGAACCCCGTGGTGGTCCACGGTGGCGGTCCGCAAATTGAAGGCTTGCTGCAACGCTTGGGCAAAAAGGGCGAGTTCATCGAAGGCATGCGCGTGACCGATGCCGAAACCATGGAAGTGGTGGAGTGGGTGTTGGGCGGCGAAGTGCAACAAGACATCGTGGGCCTCATCAACCAAGCTGGTGGCAAAGCTGTGGGCTTGACCGGCCGCGATGGCGCGATGATTCGCGCCAAGAAGCTGACCGTGCACGACAGCAAAGACCCTAGCAAAACCTACGACGTGGGCCAAGTTGGCGACATCGTCAGCATCGACCCCAGCGTGGTGAAAGCCTTGCAGGCCGATGCCTTCATTCCCGTGGTGAGCCCGATTGGTTTTGGCGAAAGCAACGAGAGCTACAACATCAACGCCGACGTGGTGGCCGCCAAGCTGGCCACCGTGCTGAGTGCCGAAAAACTGTTGATGCTCACCAACATCCGTGGTGTGCTGGAC
>Ga0213920_1000365_pt1 | contig 38245 bp, 34 predicted proteins | sample McNCre1117MG_FD_161054 | JGI IMG/M metagenome (GOLD analysis project Ga0213920, IMG submission 161054) | Freshwater microbial communities from McNutts Creek, Athens, Georgia, United States - 11-17 MG | ecosystem: Environmental > Aquatic > Freshwater > Creek | place: USA: Georgia | collected...
AGAAGACGAATTAAAATTGGGTAAAAAACCTAATTTAACTAGTTGGGGAACAGAACCTAAAGAAAAAGAAGGTCTTTTACACACCGAAATTAATGGCGCCATTATTCGAGAAAAAGTACCAACACTTCAGGGTAATTATTACGACTTTTTTGATGGTGTATACCATTCGATAGTAGAAAACAAACCCGAACCTGTAACCGCACAAGAAGGCACTAACGTAATGCAAATTATCGAAGCTGCCCTCGAAAGTAATGCACAGCAAAAAGTGGTAGTGATAAGTTAGATATACGATTTACGAGGGGCGATATACGATTTTGGAAGTAGAACGCAGATTGGAGAAATCGGAGAAATTCAAAATCTTATATTCACTTATATGCCTTATATGGTAAAATCTTAATACACTTAACTTCTTAATGGTTCGGAAAACTTTGTGACATTGTGCCTTAATGGCAAAGAAAAGATTGATTCGTTGTGCCTCCTCGAAATGACTCAAAAAATCCGTTGAATCCGTTGAATCTGTGGCGAAAACTTAGCGACCTTGTGGCTTAGCGGCAAGAAATTATAAACAATAACGTTGTAATTCATTGCCATAAGAGATTTATCACTTTCGAATGGTCCGTTTTTGTATTTTTGCAACACAAAAACCTAAAGACTTCATTTTGATAGATTTAAACTTTTTAGGCCGATTCAAAGGCAAGGGAAAATACAAAAAAAGCTACCGTGAAGCCAAAGCTTCTTACTTGAATCGTATTCGGTTAGGAGTGGGGTCATTCTATTTTGGGATGGGATTGTGTTTTGCCTCTTGGGCAAGTCGTATTCCAGACATCAAAACCACCTTGCAACTCAGCGAAGCCACTTTAGGTTCTATATTGTTTGCAGTTCCTGTAGGTCAATTGATAATGATGCCTTTTTCGGGTAAACTAGTCACTCGTTTTGGAAGTCACCGCACCCTTCTTTTTGCCATAATTATGTACGCCATTAGTTTAACCAACCTGGGTTTGGCTTCCAATCCTTGGATGCTAGCTTTGGGATTGTTCTTTTTTGGGGTTTTTGGAAATCTATCCAACATTTCTGTAAATACGCAAGGGGTTTATACCGAAGGACTATTCAAAAGAACCATCATGTCCTCTTTCCACGGTATGTGGAGTTTGGCAGGTTTTACAGGTGCTTTTGTAGGATTGGGAATGTTAGCACTGAAACTAACTCCATTACAGCACTTCGCGATTGTTGGCGTTCTTGTTTTATCGTTGATTTCATTCAACATCAAATACCTTATCAAAGCCGTGGAAAAACCGCAGCCCAAAAAAGAAAAAGGATTCAGAAAACCAGACAAAATGTTGTTGTGGCTAGGTATCATTGGCTTTTGTTGTATGGCAAGCGAAGGAGTTATGTTTGATTGGAGCGGAGTGTATTTCAAAGATGTGGTAAAAGCGCCTGGACCTTTGGTGATTTTAGGCTACACTTCGTTTATGATTATGATGGCAAGTGGGCGGTTTTTAGGCGATCGTTTCATTCAAAAATTTGGAAGAAAAAAAGTCATGCAAATCAGTGGCGTAGTCATTTCAACTGGTCTTTTTACGGCCGTATTTTTCCCTTATATCGTTCCTTGTACCATTGCGTTTATGTTTGTGGGATTAGGGGTTTCGACTATCATCCCTACTTTATACAGCATTGCAGGTAAGCATCCTGAAATTCCAACAGGCGAAGCCTTAACTGCAGTTTCAAGTGTTAGTTTCTTAGGTTTCTTGATGGGGCCACCTATTATTGGCTACATTGCCGAAGCTTTTGGCTTACAATTTTCTTTTGCTTTTATTGGGATTTTTGGAGTATTCATCTCTTTCATGGTGTCAAAAATCAAAACTGCTGAGTAATTACGAGGTACGATATTCGAATTATGATATGAAACACAGATTAGGGAAATTCAAGAAATTCAAAAGATCTTATACTCTCTTATATGCCTTATATGGTTAATTAATATACGATGTGAGATATAGGAAGTACGTTTTGGGAACACAGATGATAAAATTCAAGAAATTCAAAAATCTTAACATAACTTAATTTCTTAATGGTTCAAAAACTTTGCGCCTTTGTGGCAAAAAAGAAAAAAACACGTGCAAAGAATCAATCAATAATAAAAATTACTACTTTTACTTTAGAATTAGAACACCATACCACTTCCTGATTCTATTTTCCAAAAACAGCCTGTTTAGTAGTTCCTTTTCAAAACCTTAGACCCCCTGAAGTTTTGTAGAGTTATTTTTATTTTATCCCAAATTAATATGAAAGCCCGCTACCCAAGTCTGCTATTTCTATTTCAAATTTCCTTGCTGTTTGCCCAAAAAGAAACTGTTATTTTGGGGAAAATCATCGATTCCAAATCACAAAAACCATTAGTGTCAGTTGTTGTTAGTATTCAAAATACCAACGAAATGCAGCTCAGTTCGGCTGATGGAAAATTTCTTTTTAAAACAGCACTTCAAGGCAATCAACTGTTGCTATTTCACAGTCAAGACTACAAAGACAAGCTGATTTCCGTTCATATTGCCAAAGAAAAGACTCTTGACTTAGGCACAATCCCATTGGAAGTAGACGATGAAACTAACGAGCGTTCAGACGCAATCTCGATTTTAGACTCGGATTTAGGAGAAGAAAACAGCGGTTCCGAAAATACTTCCGGCTTATTACAAGCGTCCAAAGATGCTTTTCAGCAAGCGGCAGCTTTCAATTGGGGACAAGCGCGTTTCAGAATACGGGGACTTGATAATCAATATGCTAACTTACTTTTTAATGGAATAAGCCTGAACAAAGCATACGATGGCAGGCCGCAATGGGGCGATTGGGGCGGCATCAACGATGTCCTTCGAAACCAAGAAATCGCTATTGGTACCAGTCTCTCTGATTTTTCTTTTGGCGGAATTTTAGGGGTGCAAAACATCAACACTCAGGCGTCAACGTACCGAAAAGGAACTCGAATATCTTTCTCGGGAACCAATACCAATTATCGTGGTCGGACGATGGTCACTTATGCTTCGGGAATGAATGAGAAAGGATGGGGGTTTGTTGTTTCTGAAGGAAAACGCTATGCTAACGAAGGGTATTTTGAAGGCACAACCTATGATGCCAATTCCATTTTTACCAGTATCGAAAAGAAACTTACTAATCGGAATTCACTCAACTTCACAGCATTTTTCACGCCTAATTCTCGTGGTAAAAACTCACCCAATACCGACGAAGTAACCGCATTAACCTCTACAAAATACAATTCGTATTGGGGTTTTCAAAACGGACAACAACGCAATTCCAGAGTCAAAACCATTGAAGAACCCACGCTAATGCTGAACGATTATTTTCAAATCAATGCAAAAACCAAGCTCAACTTGGGCGCTTTATATCAATTTGGAAAAATTAGCAATAGTAACATTGACTACCAACACGCCAACAGCCCCGATCCCTCTTATTACAGAAAAATGCCCAGTTATTTTAGTTCGCTACACGCCAAAGATGAGGGGAGATTTTCGGGTGCTTTTACGCCTGATTTGGTGAATGCTGAACACAGTAAAAACCTGTTTTTGGCACAACGACAAATCGATTGGGCGGCAATGTATCAAGCCAATCAAAACCCAATCCTGGATGCCAATGGTAAAATTATAGGTTTTGAACCGGCACAGAGTAAATACATACTTTACGAAGACCGAACGGATGACAAGACTTTGGCTTTCAACGCGCTTTTAAATGCCGAAATTGCTGAAAATATTCGTTTCAATGCAGGGGCTTCTTTTAATAGATTACATTCCCATAATTATCAGAATGTCTTGGATTTACTCGGTGGATTGTATTTTGAGGATATTGACGCGTTTTACAAAGGTGATCAAGCACAATCTGATTTGAATAACCCGAACCGACAAGTAAAAGTGGGCGATGCTTACGGCTATAATTACCATTTGTTGGCGACCCGTTTTAATGGGTTTACCCAATTTCAATTCAATTATAAAAAAGTCGATTTGTATTTGGCGCAAGAATTTTCAAGTTCCACTTACCAACGCGAAGGACTATACAAAAATGGGATTTACCCAACCAATTCTTTTGGCGAAAGCCCAACCCAGCATTTTGAAAATTTTGGTTTCAAAGGGGGGCTGACTTGGAAATTGTCGGGTAAGCAATTGCTGCTTTTCAATGGTTCTCACGCATCCAAAGCACCTAATTTGAAAGCCGTTTTTCCAAATTCACGTCTCAATAATTCCGTTGTGGACGGAATTGAAAGCGAGAATAACAGCAGTTTAGATGCGAGTTATGTCTATCGTTCGCCCAAACTAAAAATGCGTTTCACAAGCTATTTTAGCCAGATCAAAAACACGACTGAAACTTCATTTTTCTATGCTGAAGGAATTTTTGACAACGGCGCAGGCAACAGCGGCACTAATGCCTTTGTGAGCCAAACTTTAACTCATTTAGACAAAAAGAATTGGGGAACCGAATGGAGTTTCGAATACCAAATTGACCCCACTTTAAAAACTACTTTAGCAGCGGGTTTTGGCGAATATACCTATTCAAGCAACCCCAACGTAACCATTACCAATGACGCCAAAGCTTCTGTTGAAAACACGAATCCGGTTTTTAATTTTGGTTCCGCTTTACTAAAAAATTACAAACAAGCAGGAACACCTCAACAAGCGTATTCTTTTGGATTGGAATATCGAAATCCAAAATATTGGTGGATAAGCACTAATCTGAATTATTTGGCAAAAAACTATATCGACATCTCCCCTATTGCTCGAACTTCCATCTTTTTTATCAACCCGGCCAGCGGTTTCCCTTTTCCAGAAGCTACAGAAGAACGAGGCCGAGAACTCCTTAAACAGGAAGAATTAGCGCCCGTGTTGTTGTTGAATCTGGTTGGTGGAAAATCATGGCGGGTTTTCAAAAAGAACCTGAATTTATTTTGTAGCATCAGCAATTTGTTGGACACCACCTTCAAAACGGGTGGTTATGAACAAGCACGAAATGCCAACTTTAGGCAACGGAATCAAGATGTTTCGAGCGGCACACCCAACTTTGGGAACAAATATTTCTACGGCTACGGAAGAACCTATTTTGTGAGCCTTTCTATTAACTTATAAATCCCAAATTACTATGAAATTCCAAATTTTAATTCGTGTGTTTTGTTTTGTAATTGCTTTATCAACTACAAATTGTGTCAAAGACGAAGTCGCTATCCCTTCGCTAGAATGCACCCAACCTAACTTGACCGTGAATCGAACTGTGGAGGACGTGCGTGCCTCCTCCGATGCCATTGTAGCTCAGTATAAATTTGACGATATTATCGAGGCCTATGTGGTTTCGTCTGATGAACACGGTAACTTTTTCAAAAGCATTTCGTTTCAAACTTTGGCAACAGCCACACAACCCGCCATTGGTTTCAGTGTTCCGGTTGATGTGAGCAACACCTACATCGATTATCGATTGGGCAACAAAGTCTACTTAAAACTCAAGGATCAATACACTGATATTTTTTATGGCGGTTTACGCATTGGAAACATTTTTGTCAATTCGTTTAACGAAGGAGGTGTAGGACGGCTTTCGCAAAACGACTATAAAAAGGTACTTAATGCTTCTTGCACTACGGTGAGCGAAGCCGTTTTAACCAAGTCGATTGCGCTTAGTGAAGTGCTGAACGATAAATATCTTAATACATTGGTTGAATTGTCTGACGTCCAGTTTTCGGCAGAAGCGATTGGGAGGCATTTCTACGAAAGTAGTAACGATGTTGGTGGTGGCACCAATTGGAATTTGGAAGATAAATTGGGAAACAAACTGTTTTTTAGAACCAGCAGTTATGCTGATTTTGCTTCAGGAATTGTTCCTTCGGGCAGTGGAAAAGTGAAAGGTATTTTAACCAAATTCGGCACCGATTATCAATTAGTGGCGCGTTCTGAAAAGGACGTTTCCCTTGCCGGCAAACGTAATGCACCCTTTTTTGCAGAGAATTTTGAAACTATCGTTGCCAATACCAACATTAACTTAGCCGGTTGGTCGAATATCGTTCAAAAAGGGAGTTTATATTGGAAAGGCTCGGTTTATTCTGGAAATGGTTGTGCCGAATATGCTATTAGCGGTACCAAAGTTGCTTCGAATGTGGGTTGGTTAATCTCTCCTAAAATCGATTTAGACACCCATACAGGTGAAATTTTAACTTTTCGTGCAGCGCAGCATCATTTAGACGTCGATTCACCTTTGAATGCTTTAGACGTCTTTATCTCGAATAATTTTGATGGTGTGAACATTTCGTCAGCAACTTGGATTCCATTAAAGGCAAATTTACCCACTCAAGCCACACCTTGGTATCAATTTGTGGGTTCGGGCGGCATTGATTTGTCTTCCTACAAAGGAAAGGTTAATATTGCCTTTCGATACACGGGTTCAGGGAAAACACTCACATTGGACGGCGCTTTTCAAATCGACGATGTTCAGATTTATGGGGAGAAGTAATGAAATACAGCGTCATTTTTATATTTTTGAAATACCGTCTTTAATTTAAAATAAAAAACATGGCAAAAATAAATCCTCATATCAACTTCAATGGCAATGCCGAAGAAGCCTTTACTTTTTACAAATCCGTTTTTGGAGGAGAATTCGCCATCGTGATGCGTTTCTCGGCCTTATCAAGTCCTGAATTTCTTGTTGCCGAACACGAAGCCAACAAAATTATGCACATTGCATTACCCATTGGCAGCTCTGTTTTAATGGGAAATGATGTTCCTGAAATATTGGGAAAGACCAATGAAAACGAGAATAGAAGCAAAATTGCAATTAGTGCCGAAAGCAAAGAAGAGGCAGACCAACTTTTCAACGGACTTTCAAAAGATGGAACCGTTGAAATGCCTATAGGTGATAGTCCTTGGGGTTCTTATTTTGGAATGTTTAGAGACAAATACGGCATTGAATGGATGGTGGATTATGATCCAAAATACAATAGCTAAGCGCCTAAGTATCTCAAATATCTGTTTCATTTGAAAATCATAGCAATTCAGATTTATCGGAATAAGTAAAAGCAAATGATTAAATTTGTAGCTTATTCAATGTTATGCTAGAAAAAGAAGTATTAAATTTCGAAAAAACCGCCATCGTAGGTATTGTTACTCAGAATCAATCCGAGGAAAAACTAACGGAATATTTAGACGAATTGGAGTTTTTGACTTTTACCGCTGGAGGACAGGTGGTGAAACGCTTTTGGCAAAAAATGGACAAGCCAAATCCTAAAACTTTTTTAGGGACAGGAAAAATAGACGAAATCAATCTGTATGTCAAAGAAAATGAAATTTCAACCGTAATTTTTGACGACGAATTAACCCCTTCACAACAAAAAAATATTTCTAGAATTATTGATTGTAAAATTCTAGATCGCACCAATTTAATCTTAGACATTTTTGCTCAAAGAGCCGAAACTTCATACGCCAGAACTCAAGTGGAATTGGCACAATGTATTTATTTATTACCTCGTTTGTCTGGTCTTTGGACGCACTTGGAACGTCAAAAGGGTGGTATCGGAATGCGTGGCCCTGGAGAAACGGAAATTGAAACGGACAGACGTATTGTTCGTGACCGAATTTCACTTTTGAAAGATAAAATCAAAACCATTGACAAACAAATGAGTGTTCAGCGCAGCAACCGTGGCGCAATGGTTCGTGTGGCTTTAGTGGGTTATACCAATGTAGGAAAATCAACTTTGATGAATGCCGTGGGTAAAAGCGAAGTTTTTGTGGAAAATAAATTATTTGCCACTTTAGATACTACCGTTCGTAAAGTAGTCATCAAAAATTTGCCATTTTTACTTTCGGATACCGTAGGGTTCATCAGAAAATTGCCTACGCAATTAGTGGATTCGTTCAAGAGTACCCTTGATGAGGTTCGTGAAGCCGATTTATTGTTGCACGTGGTGGATATTTCTCATCCTGATTTTGAAGATCATATTGTGGCGGTAAACCAAATTTTACAAGACATCAAAGCCAATGACAAACCCGTTATCATGGTATTCAATAAAATTGATTCCTATCAACATTTGACCATTGACGAAGATGATTTAATGACCGAAAGAACCACGCGCCATTACACACTTAACGAGTGGAAATCGACTTGGATGAATCGTGTGGGAGAACAAAACGCCTTGTTTATTTCGGCTACCCAAAAAGAGAACTTCGAAGAGTTTAGAGAACGCGTGTACGAAGCGGTACGACAAATACACATTACCCGTTTTCCGTACAACAAATTTTTGTATCCTGATTATAAAGACGCTATCGAAAAAGAAGAATAAAAACAAAACCCTCTTGAATCAAGAGGGTTTTTTATTAAAATTAAAATCCGTAATTAATTCCTAGACCAAAGACTTCTCTCGTTTGTAATGCCTGAATGGAATTATCATCATAAATGGTTTGTAATGCAATATTTGCCGAAAGGAATTGATTGATTTTCATATACACGCTCATTTGATAATCAAAGTCAACATTTTTGGGGTGATCCAAATAATTGGAATATAAATTAATGCGGTTTTCAATAGACACATTAGTTATCAAATTGAATTTATAATAGCCCGAAATACTCGCTCCAAACTCTAGTCGGGATTGATTGCCTTGCAAGACTCCGAAAGAGGAAGTTGTAGCAGTAAAATAGGGATCTACAACAATTAACTTCATTGTTGCCGGTGCTAAATTGACACTAAAATTGTTGCTTTTTTTCCACAACATTCCAGGTCCAAGTTGAAAATACGCAGGCGAAAAGAAATGAGACAAACAAATCCCATCTGCATTATAACCCGCATCCATTTGAGTTTTAAAATTAAAAAAGGCAGAGTAATACCAGTCGCTATCCGCTTTTTTACCCCAAAGCGAATTCAACTCTAATCGGTCATCTGTTTTAGAGATTCTAGGCGCATCTTTGATCTTCGTTAGACCATACGCTACGATGAATTTATTGTCCCAAACTACCTTGCCTTTTTTATAATTAATATCATAATTCAAAGCAAAATTTCCTGCATAATTAGAACTACCTCCGGCCTGCCATTCTTTATTAAAAGACGACTGATTGAACAGTAAAGAAATGGTGCCTTTTTTGGTCCAATGTTCGAGAGTATCATTGGTGATTTCTTGCGCCTGAACGGCAACAAAAAAACAAAATGCTAGTACTGAAAAGATTTTATTTTTCATAAATGGGTATTTGGAATCAGTAAGATACAAAAATAAAAGGGTATTGTTATTCCTTTTTCGCTGATTTGTATAAAGGAACTGCTGAACACGCTTCGCCAAACATAACGCTTTTCGAAACTTTAATTAATTTTTGAATTGCCAAGGTATACACTTGATTCGGAACTGCTTTTTTGGAACATCCTTTCAAAATAACTGGGTTTTCAAAATAATCGGTGTAATCGAGTTTGTTTAAAATGTCTTGATACCATTCAATTATGGCTAATTCCTTATTGCCATGAATGGTTTTTAAAGCAAATGGCGCTAAATGAACCGCCACTAAAGCAAATGTCCAAGCAGGTAAAATCGCATCGGTGGAACAATACATAGCCACGTATTTATCTTGAAAATTAGACCAGTCGTAATTTTTTAATTGCGATCTAAAGTCGGCTTCTCTCAAAATAAATCCTTCCGCTAACCACTTCGAAACGTCTAAATCAACCACATGATCGTCTGGATAGTAATCTTCTAAATCGAAAACCATCAAGGAACTTTGCGCTACTTTATTGATAATTTCGTCTTCCATTTTACAGCATTCCCAACTCTAATTTGGCTTCTTCACTCATCAAATCTTTGCTCCACGGCGGGTCAAACGTAATCTCTACATCGGCCGATTTAACGTTTTCAATTGACTTTACTTTTTCTTCCACTTCTCTTGGTAAACTCTCTGCAACGGGACAGTTAGGAGAGGTTAATGTCATTAAGATTTTTACTTCGTAATCGGTATTCACCATTACGTCATAAATCAATCCTAATTCATAGATGTCAACCGGAATCTCAGGATCGTAAATCGTTTTTAATTTTTTTACAATCGCTTCTCCTAATTCATTAGTGTCTATTTCTTGTGTCATATTTTTTGTTTTTTGACTGTTTATTTTTTTTAACCATATAAGACATATAAGGTAATATAAGCCTTGATTAATACGTTAATCCCAAAGTTGATTATATAGTTTGTTAATGTATGTTTTTTGACCTTCTTTGTAAATATTGGTTACATTGAAATTAAGTAATAATCCCATTGGCACATTAAGTAAATTCATATACGACAAAATTTGCGCCTCAAAAATAGGTTTCATTTCTGTTACGGATTTCAATTCAACAACAAGTATATTTTCAATTATTAGATCGCATCTTAATTCGGCATTAACTTCAATCCCCTTATATTCTATTGGTATTGATAGTTCAGACTTAAATTTAATCTCTTTTAACTCAAGCTCTCGAATTAAACATTTATGATAAACGCTTTCTAACAAACCGGGTCCAAGATGCTTATGAACCTCAATTGCTGCACCGTTTACTTTATAAACCAAGTCTTTTAAATCTTGTTTTGTATAGTTCATAAATCTTATACTTTCTTATATGCCTTATATGGTAATTAAAAATTTATTGTTTCGATTGAAATGCCAAAGCATACATTTTTATGTTTTTAATCATTGAAACGAGTCCATTAGCACGAGTTGGCGACAAATGTTCTTTTAATCCAATCTGATCTATAAAATCCATATCGGCTTCTAAAATATCCGCTGGTTTTTGATTGGAAAAAACCCGAATTAAAATAGCAATAATTCCTTTAGTTAATATTGCATCGCTATCTGCTGTAAAAACGACCGTATCTCCTTTTTGTTCGCCTTGCAACCATACCTTGGATTGACAACCTTTGATGATGTTCTCTTCCGTTTTGAATTCTTCTTTGATTAAGGGTAAGTTTTTACCCAATTCAATGATGTATTCGTACCGTTGCATCCAATCGTCAAATAGAGAGAACTCCTCTACAATTTCGTCTTGTATTTCCTTAATTGTCATACTCAAATTTTACTTTTTTACTTTACAAAAGAAAGTATTTTATTCACTATTTTTTCTGTTTCTGCGGGGGGATACCCATGATCAAAACTTTGGGATTCGTATGTTTTTCCTTGTTTTGTTATTTTCAAATTAGCAATCGCTGCTCCGTCAAACAATCGTTTTTCCGTTGGCGCTTTCAATTGGGAAAGTAATTCTAAATCCAACGCCTGAATGGCCATATTTAAACTTTTCCAATCCGCAATTGGTATTTTAAAGACAACTGGTTTTTCATCTCTGGTTTTGGTTATAAAAACCATTTGATTTTCTATTGTAACCACTTGATAAAAACCTCTCGAATAGGCTTTGTATTCGACTTTTATTGTGCTGTCTGTTGCTTTTTTTTGCCCAGAACATCCTGCAAAAACCAAAATACTCAACAACAAAACAATCCCTTTTTTCATTTCTAAGTCAGTTTTAAGACAGCATCATTTTAGCTTTCTTCACCGCCTCCACCATAACGTCAATTTCTTCTTTGGTATTGTAAAACGCAAACGAAGCACGAATAGTTCCCGGAATTTCAAAGAAATTCATGATTGGTTGGGCGCAGTGGTGTCCCGTACGAACTGCAATACCTAATTTATCCACAATCGTTCCAATATCATACGGATGAATCCCGTCAATATTGAATGAAATCACCGAGGTTTTTGCTTCGGCAGTTCCGTAAATTTTTAGACCTTCTATTTTCGATAATTGTTCTGTAGCATAGGCTAACAATTCCAGTTCTTGTTTTTGAATGTTCTCAAAACCAATTGAATTCATATAATCAACTGACGTTCCTAATACAATTCCGCCTGCAATGTTAGGCGTTCCGGCTTCAAATTTATGTGGCAAATCAGCATAGGTGGTTTTCTCAAAAGTGACTTCTTTAATCATCTCTCCTCCTCCTTGATAGGGTGGTAATTGATTTAACCACGCTTCTTTTCCGTACAAAATTCCGGTTCCTGTTGGCCCACACATTTTATGTCCAGAAAAAGCATAAAAATCACAATCCAATTCCTGTACATTCGGTTTTAAATGCGGAACTGCTTGCGCGCCATCAATGAAAACAGCGGCGCCAAATTGATGCGCGCGGTCAATGATATATTTAATGGGGTTGATGGTTCCCAACGCATTCGAAATATGATTCACCGTTACGATTTTCGTTTTATTCGAAAGCAATTGGTCAAATTCTGCCATAACCAATTCGCCCTTTTCATTCATCGGAATGACTTTCAAAACAGCACCTGTTTTTTCGCACAACATTTGCCAAGGCACAATATTACTGTGGTGTTCCAAAGCCGAAACCAGCACCTCATCACCTGCTTTCAAAAGCGATGCAAATCCATTAGCTACCAAATTTACACCATGTGTAGTACCCGAAGTAAAAAGTACTTCGTGAGGAAACTTTGCGTTGATATGGTTTTGGATTTTAGCTCGAGACGCTTCGTAGGCATCGGTGGCTAACTGACTTAACGTGTGCACCCCACGATGAATATTCGAATTGATTTCCTGATAATAAGTCGCAATCGCATCAATCACCACTTGGGGTTTTTGCGAAGTCGCTCCGTTGTCAAAATACACCAAAGGTTTTCCATTCACTTGTCGAGAAAGTATCGGAAAATCGGCTCTTATTTTTTGAATATCAAACATTTATTTAGAATTTTTCTAAATACAAAAGTAGTAAAATTGCAGTGGATTTTTCAAAATAATTTTGCTTGTTTTTAGGAGCATTTATTTTGTGTTTCAAAGGCGTTTTGTCCCGCTGTACGCTCTATCTTTTTGGCTAAAAGCCTAAAAAGGATGCCGCTCCCATCGGGGCTAGAATACATCCCTGTTTTTTCAGTTGAAAATAATTCCCAATTTTTCTTTACATTGCATCAATTTCAAATCACTCCAAATGAAAAAATTACTCCAATTGATTAGTATTGCAGCTGTTATTGGGCTGTTGTATTTTGGATTTACCACCTATCCAAAACTGGATTTAATCTCGGGTTTCTCTGCCAAAAGCATCGCTTCGGGACATTTTATTGATCATCGTTCGCAAGAACTCATCGAAAAAGGCGACAACGACATCAACCTCATCGATTTAGCACAAAATACAATCGACGAAGCAGGTCAATTTGCCACCGCTTCGGTCAACGGTTTAAAAGAACGTAAAGCCATTTATCGAGAAGGACTAGGTGTTACTTTAATCAACGATAATTTTGATAGTACTAAACCGTATTTAGTTCCTAAAAGAACTTCATCAAACGCTAACTTAATCTATCCGTATGGCGATGCAGAACAAAAAGACACGTTTTTTTCAAACATTGATTACGATCAATTGAACCGAACAGTGGACAACGCTTTTGACAAAAAAGGGCAAAAAAACAAACGCACCCGTTCTGTAATTGTGATTTATAAAGACAAAATCATTGCAGAGAAATACGATACAGGATTTACAAAAAACAGTAAAATATTAGGTTGGTCCATGACCAAAAGTATTACGGCAACTTTATTTGGAATTCTAGAAAAACAAGGGAATTACAACATTTATCTCCCAGCTCCTATTCCGGAATGGGCCAATGATGAGCGCAAAAAAATTACGACTAATGATTTATTGCACATGAATTCGGGTTTAGAATGGGAAGAGAATTATGGGGCGATTTCAGATGTAACTAAAATGCTTTTTCAAACGGAAGATATGACCCGTTCACAACTCGAAAAACCGCTAGCTTTTCAACCCAATACCCATTGGTATTATTCGTCTGGAACTACTAATTTACTTTCGGGTATCTTGAGAAAACAATTCAAAACGCATCAAGAATATCTCGATTTTTGGTATTCGGCATTGATTGATAAAATCGGGATGTACTCGATGTTAGTAGAAACCGACATGGCGGGCAATTATGTAGGTTCATCTTACGGATGGGCAACCACGCGCGATTGGGCAAAGTTTGGGTTGTTGTATTTACACCAAGGCAATTGGAACGGAGAGCAACTTTTTAAGCCAAGTTGGGCAAAATATGTGGCAACACCTACCAACACTTCAAACGGGCAATACGGAGGACAATTCTGGCTCAATGCTGGTGGCCGTTTTCCTGATGCACCAAAGGATTTGTATTTCGCCAGTGGTTTTCAAGGGCAAATGGTGGCCATTTTCCCAAGTCATGACTTAGTAATCGTTCGAATGGGACTCAAAGAAGATCCAGAATTTAATTTTAATGGGTTACTAGGCGGAATTGTTCGCAGTATCAAAAAGTAAAAATAAAAGAGCGCAAAGTTTAAAACCATGCGCTCTTTTTTTATTGTGAGATTGCTTCGTTCCTCGCAATGACTATAAATCGAACCCTAATTTCACGCCCAATTTATTAGCAATAATTGCTGTGATTCGTTTCTTTAATTCAGGAATTTTGATGCTTTCAATAACCGCATTCGAAAACGCATACATCAACAAGGCTTTGGCTTCTTTCTTTGGAATACCGCGTTGTTGCATGTAGAACAAAGCCGTTTCATCTAATTGGCCTACCGTACATCCGTGTGAACATTTTACATCGTCAGCAAAAATTTCCAATTGTGGTTTGGCATTGATTGTCGCCTTATCGCTTAACAAGATGTTATTGCTTTTTTGAAAAGCATTCGTCTTTTGCGCTTCTTTTTCTACATATACTTTTCCATTGAAAACCCCTGTCGAACGATCTGAAAAGATTCCTTTATAATCTTGGAAACTTTCGCAATTCGGCTGCGCATGATGTACCAAAGTATAATGATCCACGTGTTGCTTGTCGCCAATAATCGTAATTCCGTTCAAAGTACTGGTCAAACGCTCACCAAAATGATAGAAATTCAAGTTGTTTCGCGTCAAATTTCCTCCAAAAGAGAAAGTATGAACCGACACATGGCTTTCTTGTTTTTGAGACACGTAGGTATTGTCAATTAGATTCGCTTCTAACTCATCGTTTTGGATTTTATAGTAGTCCACAATCGCTCTTTTTTGAGCAAAAATCTCAGTAACTGAATTCGTCAAAACTGCATTTTCATTCAAGCATTGGTGTCTCTCAATAATTTGAACATGCGAATTTTCTCCTACAATAACCAAATTTCTTGGCTGCACCAAAAGAGCTGCTTCTGAACCCGTAGAGAAATACATAATCTCAATTGGTTTGTCGGCCACTTTGCTTTTTGGAATATTAATATAAGCTCCTTCATTGGCGAAAGCCGTATTTAAAGAAGTTAAACTTTCATCCTTGCTGGCAATTTGGTTAAAATAGGTATCAATTACCATTTTATATTTGGGTTTTGTTAATGCCGAAGACATCAAACAAACATCAATCCCGTCATGAGTAGTAGAAGACAAATGTGAGCTGAAAACTCCATCAATAAACACCACTTTGTACGTGTCTATTTCATGTAAAAAGTATTTTTTTACATCCTTGAACTCAATCGTCACTTCGTTTTTTGGGAATACACTAAAATCTTTCTTTAGAATTGCGTTCAAAGAAGTGTATTTCCAAGCCTCATCTTTCTTCGTAGGGAAACCTTTATTTTCAAAGTTTTTTATAGCAGCAGTGCGCACATCATGAAGTTCGCTTTGAACATCAATGCTCTCCTCAAAAGCCATAAAAGACGATAGTAATTTTTCTTTTAATTCCATTTTTTAAAGTTATCGGTTGTCCGTTGTTGGTTGTCCGTTCAAAAACGGAAAACAGAAAACGGAGAACATTTTAAACCAACTCTTCCTTAATCCAGTCGTAACCTCTTTCTTCTAGCTCTAAAGCCAATTCCTTAGTGCCTGATTTTACGATTTTTCCGTCCATCAAAACATGGACAAAGTCAGGAACAATATAGTCTAACAAACGTTGGTAGTGCGTAATTACTAAAACGGCATTGTTTGAGTTTTTTAATTTATTTACACCGTTAGCTACAATTCGTAACGCATCGATATCCAAACCAGAATCTGTTTCGTCCAAAATAGCGATTTTAGGCTCTAACATTGCCATTTGAAAAATCTCGTTACGTTTCTTTTCTCCACCCGAAAAACCTTCGTTTAAAGAACGTGACAAGAATTTTCTGTCCATTTCTAATAATTCCGATTTTTCACGAATCAATTTCAGCATTTCGTTAGCTGGCATTTCGTCTTGACCATTGGCTTTACGTTTTTCGTTAATGGCTGTTTTGATGAAATTAGTTACCGAAACTCCTGGAATTTCTACCGGATATTGAAACGACAAAAACACGCCTTTGTGTGCTCTTTCTTCTGGAGCTAATTCAGAAATATCTTCGTTTTCCAAAAAGATTTCTCCATCCGTAACTTCGTAATTTTCGTTTCCAGCAATAATGGAAGACAAGGTGCTTTTACCAGCGCCGTTTGGCCCCATAATGGCGTGAACTTCTCCTGCTTTTACCTCAAGATTGATTCCTTTTAATATTTCTTTATCGCCAATTGAAGCGTGTAGATTTTTAATACTTAACATCTTGTTTTTTTGTTTAAAGTTTAAAGTTTAAAGTTGCCGTGTTACTGAAACTTAGTGCCTTTAAAATCTTTCTTGTTTAAATATGATATAAAATTGTTTATTTTCCCACTTAAATTCTCGTAATCTATTCTTAATGTTGTAAATTTTTCTTCGTCTATATAATCGAAATCCAACGCCCTATAGAGTTGAGATCTTGTTTCTCCAGCAGACCCTTTAGCAATTGATAAAAATTGGCGAAACTCTAGGTTTCCATTTCTTTCAAATCCTTCAGCAATATTGTCCATAACTGAGCCTGAAGCTGCTTTTATTTGATCTCTAAATCTAAAATCATTTTTTAACTCGGTTTCAATACAAATAAAATGTATTTCTTTAGCTAACCTTCTTGATTCCTTCCAAATTTCTAAATCTTCAAATCGAGTAATTGTTGCCATTTATTTTCGTTTACTGTTTAGTATTAATAAAATTACAAATCGATTTCGGTTTCGCAACTTTAAACATTAAACTTTAAACAATTTTTTACCCGACGCTTCCTTCTAGCGAAATTTCTAGTAATTTTTGTGCTTCAACGGCAAATTCCATTGGCAATTTATTCAAGACATCTTTACTAAATCCGTTTACGATTAAAGCAATCGCTTTCTCTGTTGGAATGCCTCGTTGGTTACAATAAAACACTTGGTCTTCGCCAATTTTACTTGTGGTCGCTTCGTGTTCTATTTTAGCAGATGGATTTTTACTTTCGATGTACGGAAACGTATGTGCGCCGCAACTGTTACCCATCAACAACGAATCGCATTGCGAAAAGTTACGAGCATTGTCTGCTCTGGGGCTAATTTGCACCAACCCTCGGTAACTATTTTGTGATTTTCCTGCCGAGATTCCCTTAGAAATAATCGTTGATTTGGTGTTTTTACCCAAATGGATCATCTTCGTTCCTGTATCGGCTTGTTGGAAATTATTAGTTACAGCAATCGAATAAAATTCGCCTACCGAATTGTCTCCTTTCAAAACTACCGAAGGATATTTCCAAGTAACTGCTGATCCTGTTTCAACTTGTGTCCAAGAAATTTTAGCATTTTTTTCGCACAACCCTCTTTTGGTTACAAAGTTAAAAACTCCTCCTTTTCCTTCTTTGTTTCCAGGATACCAGTTCTGAACTGTAGAATATTTAATTTCAGCATCTTCCATGGCAATTAATTCTACAACGGCAGCGTGCAATTGATTTTCATCACGGCTTGGCGCCGTACATCCTTCCAAATAACTCACATAACTACCTTCGTCAGCAATTAAAAGAGTTCTTTCAAATTGACCTGTTCCTGCTTGGTTGATTCTAAAATAAGTAGATAATTCCATTGGGCATCTTACCCCTTTTGGAATATAACAGAACGAACCATCTGAAAACACCGCTGAATTTAAAGCCGCGTAGAAGTTGTCTTTTTGCGGAACAACAGTTCCTAAATATTTTTGAACCAATTCTGGATATTCGCGAATCGCTTCCGAAATACTCATGAAAATAATCCCTTTTTCGGCCAATGTTTTCTTGAATGTAGTGGCTACTGAAACCGAATCTACTACAATGTCCATCGCTACATTATTCAATTTTTTTTGCTCGTCGACAGAGATTCCTAATTTTTTGTACATCGCCAAAAGTTCTGGGTCTACATCGTCTAGCGTTTTATTTGGGTCGGCTTTTTTAGGTGCTGAGTAATACGAAATGGCTTGAAAATCAGGTTTCTCATAATGAACATTGGCCCATTCTGGTTCTACCATTTGCTTCCAAGCACGAAACGCCTCAATACGCCAATCCGTCATCCATTGTGGTTCTTCTTTTTTCTTAGAAATAGCACGCACAATATCTTCATTCAACCCAATAGGAAAGGTCTCCGAATCAAGTTCGGTATAAAACCCGTACTCGTACTCCTTGTTTTCGAGTTCAATTTTTAAATCGTCTTCAGTATATTTACTCATATCAGCCCCCTAACCCCCGAAGGGGGAACTCCTATTAGGGGTAAATAGGATTTTATAATTTTTGTGCCAAATAATTCCGTGCTCCAACAACTCCCCCTTTGGGGGGTGGGGGGCTTTTTATAAAGAAAAAGATTCCCCGCATCCACAAGTTCTACTTGCGTTAGGGTTGTTGAATACAAATCCTTTTCCGTTTAAACCGCCTGAAAATTCCAAAACCGTTCCTGCTAAGTACAAAAATGATTTTTTCTCCACGGCAATTTTCACATTGTTATCTTCAAAAACTTTGTCGTTTTCGGTTAATTCTTTGTCGAATTTCAATTCATAAGACAAGCCCGAACAACCACCACTTTTTACGCCCACACGAACGTAATCTTGGGTAGCATCAAAACCGTCTTCTTGCATCATATCGATGATCTTTTTGCTGGCAGTATCTGAAACTTTTATCATGTGCTGAATATTGTTATTTTTATTTTTTCTAAATAAAGGACAAAGATAATACCTTTTAAAGGAATTGCCATAGCTAATAAGATTTTTATAACTAATGTTAGCATAGAAAAAATTGATTTCAAGAATTAGAAACAAACAATTTAGTAATTTGCAAAGATTTTAATTGAAAAAACGATGAAATTATACCCTGTTGAAACCGGAAATTTTAAACTCGATGGAGGTGCTATGTTTGGCGTGGTGCCAAAAACCATTTGGAACAAAACCAATCCTGCCGACAATAATAACTTGATTGATATTGCAGCGCGTTGTTTATTGATTGAAGATGGAAGTCGATTGATCTTGATTGACACTGGAATGGGAGATAAACAATCAGACAAATTCTTTGGCTATTATTCCCTTTGGGGAAGCCATTCTTTAGATAAAAGCTTGGCAAAATACGGTTTTCATCGCGATGATATTACTGATGTATTTATGACGCATTTGCATTTTGATCACTGCGGCGGAAGCATTCAATGGAATAAAGATCGAACTGGTTACGAACCTGCTTTTAAAAATGCTACTTTTTGGAGCAACGAAAACCATTGGCAATGGGCTACTGAACCCAACGTAAGAGAAAAAGCTTCGTTCTTGAAAGAAAATATTATCCCGATGCAAGAAAGCGGACAGCTGCGTTTTATTCAAAGACCCGAAGAAGATTATTTAGTCAAATCAGAACTGGGTTTTGGTATTTTATTCGTTGATGGTCACACCGAAAAACAAATGATTCCGCACTTACAATACCAAGATAAAACGATCGTTTTTTGTGCTGATTTATTGGCGACAGCAGGACATATTCCTGTTCCTTATGTGATGGGTTATGACACACGTCCGCTATTGACAATGCCTGAAAAAACTAAATTTATGAACTTGGCTGCTGAAAACAACTATTATTTATTCTTGCAACACGATGCCTATAATGAGATCATCACGGTAGAAAAAACCGAAAGAGGTGTTCGTTTAAAAGATGTGTTTTCTGCTGACGAAATATTAAAATAAAGTTAATCGTTGCGATTAATTTACCGAAATAAAAGTATTTTTGAATAATCATTAAAAACCAAACCCGATGAAAAAAATAAACGTACCTCTTTTATCACTTCTTGTGATGGTTGGTTTGTCACTTTCGACAAATGCACAAACTGTTACTAAAAAAGCAAAACTAACAGAAGCCGAATTGAACCGATGGAGTCATTTGGATTTAGCCAAAGACACTATTCCAGGAATGAGTGTTGATAAAGCCTATGCCGAATTATTGAAAGGCAAAAAAGGAGTTCCCGTTATTGTTGGAATTGTAGACTCTGGGGTGGATATTGAACACGAAGATTTAAAATCAGTGGTTTGGACCAATAAAAAAGAAATCCCAGGAAACGGAATTGACGATGATAAAAATGCATATATCGATGATATTCACGGGTGGAATTTTCTTGGCGACATCACAAAAGAAAACGTAGAATACGAACGCATCATCAAAGACAAATCGTTAGTGGATGAAAAAACCTACTTGGCTGCCAAAGCTATGAATGACAAAAAAGTAGCCGTAGCGACACAAGGAAAATCGCGTTTAGAGCAAATGTTAGCTACTCTTGCCGAAGCTGATGCATCAGTAAGCAAACATTTAGGCAAAACTACTTACACTGCTGAGGATGTAAACACAATTAATTCAACAGATCCTGCAATTCAAAAAAGCAAAGCTGATATGCAAAAAATGTTGTCTTATGGGATGCCAATTTCAGAATTAAAAGGGGCCATTCAAAAGCAACTTGATGGCGACATTGCTCTGTTAAACGGTGACAACCTTAAAACAGAGTACCGAAAAGTGTTAGGAGACAATCCAGAAGACATCACCAACACTAAATATGGAAACAACAATGTTATGGGACCGGACAAAAACGAAATTCTTCACGGAACTCACGTAGCCGGAATTGTAGCTCAAGTAAGAAACAACAACATTGGAGGAGACGGAATTGCCAATAATGTTCAAATTTTAACAGTGCGTGCCGTGCCTGATGGAGACGAATACGATAAAGACATTGCATTGGGAATTCGCTATGCAGTTGACAATGGTGCCAAAGTCATCAACGGAAGTTTTGGAAAACCATTTTCACCACACAAACAATGGGTATATGACGCCATTAAATATGCTGAAAAAAAAGACGTTTTGATTGTTCACGCAGCAGGAAACGACGCAAAAGACATTGATTACAACGATAATTATCCAAATGATTCTGACGATAAAGTAACTGAATTTGCTGACAATTTAATCACAGTAGGTGCTTTAAACTATGAATACGGAAACAAAGTGGTGGCTCGTTTTTCTAATATTGGAAAAATAAATGTAGACGTTTTTGCACCAGGAGTAAAAATTTACGCTACTACACCTAACAACACTTACAAATTATTGCAAGGAACTTCAATGGCATCGCCAAACGTAGCTGGAGTAGCTGCTTTGATTCGTTCGTACTATCCAAAATTATCTGCTAAGCAAGTAAAGCACATTTTGATGGATTCAGGAGTGGGTATAGAAAGTGATGTGATTGTGGGTGGAAAACCTGCTGATTCTCGACCATTTTCGGCTCTTTCTAAATCCGGAAAAATGGTGAATGCTTACAATGCGTTACAAATGGCTGAAAAAATGTCAAAAAAATAATTGAAAAAGGAACTTTAACTTGGAAGGGCTTATGTCCTTCCTTTTTTATTTTATAGCATGAAAAACCTCTTTTTAATCGCTGCTTTTTCTTTCGGAATTACTGGAATAGCACAAAACACTTCCTATTGGCAACAACACGTTGATTATAAAATGGACGTGAAAATGGACGTGAAAACCTATCAATACAAAGGAAAACAGGAATTGGTGTACACCAATAATTCGCCAGACACCTTGAAAAAAGTGTACTACCATTTGTACAATAATGCTTTTCAACCAGGAAGCGAAATGGATGCGCGAATTCAAAGTATCAAAGATCCAGACGCAAGAATGGTTCGCAAAATAAAAATAGGCGATACAGAGGTAAAAGAAAGCCGAATCAAAACCTTGAAACCAAATGAAATTGGGTATTTACACATTTCTAATTTCAAACAAGACGGACAAAATGCTTTGGCAAAAGAAGTGGGAACTGTTTTGGAAGTGACTTTGGCAAAGCCAATTTTACCCAATTCTAAAACCACTTTCAGCTTGGATTTTGATGGTCAAGTGCCAGTTCAAATTCGCCGTTCTGGAAGAAATAATGCTGAGGGTGTGGAATTATCCATGGCGCAGTGGTATCCTAAATTAGCCGAATTTGATTTTGAAGGTTGGCATGCCGATCCATACATCGCTAGAGAATTTCACGGTGTTTGGGGGAATTTTGATGTAAACATTACCATCGATTCCAATTATATTTTAGGAGGTTCGGGCTATTTGCAAAACAAAAACGAAATTGGATACGGTTACCAAGACGCAGGAATTACCGTAGTGCAACCCAAGAAAACCAAAACGCTTACTTGGCATTTTATAGCGCCAAATGTACACGATTTTACTTGGGCTGCCGACAAAAACTACCTTCACGATGTGGTACAAGGACCAAACGATGTGGCGATTCACTTTTTATACAAAAACAATCCTGCTATTATCGAGAATTGGAAAAAACTAGAGCCGTTAATGGTCAAAGTAATGGGATTTTACAATACTACTGTGGGGAACTATCCGTACAAACAATATTCTTTTATTCAAGGTGGCGATGGTGGAATGGAATATGCGATGTGTACTTTAATGCTTGGAAACGGAACATTTGAAGGTATTTCGGGAACTGCCGCTCACGAGTTAGGGCATTCTTGGTTCCAACATATTTTAGCCTCTAATGAGTCTAAACATCCTTGGATGGACGAAGGTTTTACTTCGTTTATTGAAGACTTAGCACTCAACGAATTTGCAGAAAAGAAAGTCGCCAATCCGTTCAAAGGGAGTTATATAACTTATGCAAAATTAGTCGAATCGGGCAAAGAGCAACCGCAAAGCACTCACGGAGATCGTTTTGATGAAAACCGTTCGTACAGCATCGCTTCTTACGTTAAGGGAGGTATTTTCTTGTCTCAATTAGGCTATGTGATTGGGGAAGAAAAATTAAAAGAAACATTGAAACGCTATTTTAACGATTTTAAATTCAAACACCCTACACCTAATGATGTGAAACGCTCTGCAGAACGTGTTACAGGAGCTAATTTAGATTGGTATTTGACAGATTGGACCGCAACAACCAACACAATAGATTATGGTGTTAAAGAGGTAAAAGACAATGCGGGAGCAACTACCGTAACTTTAGAGCGAATTGGTAGAATGCCAATGCCAATAGATGTGCTGGTAGAATATGCTGACGGAACTTCAGAAAGTTTTTATATCCCATTGCGAATGATGAGTTTTGAAAAAGAAAACCCAACACCAGCTATCAAAAGAACAGTTTTAAACGACTGGGCATGGGCGTATCCTACTTTTGAATTTAGCATTGCGAAACCAAAAGCAAGCATCAAAAAAATTACCCTTGACCCAAGTAGTTTAATGGCAGATGTGAAACTAGAAAATAACACGTATTCAGCGAAATAATTCAATCACAATACAAAAAAAGACCTAATTACTTAGGTCTTTTTTTATGCCTTTCAACTAAAACTAAAGGAATTATTCTAAAGTAAAAAGTCTTTCAAACACAAACTTATTTTAAAATTTTGGATTGGTTACCAATTTTTGGTAACTTAGCTAAAAATTAAAATTATGGGACGTAATACATCCATTTCTTTAGGCAATCATTTTGAAAGTTTTATCGAAAATACTATTAGCGATGGGCGATTCAGTAATGCAAGCGAAGTAGTAAGAGCGGGACTTCGATTGCTAGAAGAAGAAGAAAATCGAGTAATAGCCCTCCGAAAAGCAATTCAAGAAGGAATTGACAGTGGAATCGCTCACGATTTTGAGCCAAAAAAGTTTTTAGAAAGTTTAAAAGCAAGAAAAAAATAAATGGCTCGGTTTTATTTTACCAATAAAGCACTGGAAGATCTTGCTGAAATTTGGGATTATACCGTAGTAGAATGGTCCGAAAATCAAGCAGAAAACTATTATAATCTGATTATGGCATCCTGTATGGATTTAGCGAATAATCCACAACTTGGAAAGTCGTATGGAATTCTTTCGCTAAATGTCTTAGGCTATAAATGCGGACAACATATCCTCTTTTATAGGGCAATGACGAAAAATGAAATCGAAATTGTAAGAGTATTACACGGAATGATGGATTTAAAAAACAAAATATAGAACCACTAAACCTCTAAGAGTTTCAAACTCTATACAAAACAAAAAGACCTAATTACTTAGGTCTTTTTTTATGCCTTTTAACGAAAATAAACGACGTTGGTCTGAAATACATTCGGGTGTAAAAAACCAATTGTACTTTTAGTTAAAAGGAAATTAAACTAATGAAACAGGTGCTGGTTATGCTGTTGTTTTTGGCTGTTGTACTATTAGTAGGCAGTTGTGAAAAAGCACGCACAGCACCTGCGTTAGTTAAAAAAGAAACCGTAACTGATTCTGTCTCAAAAGAACCTGTCACTACCCCCATTGATACTGTCGATTACAATCGGCGTATTGAAGCATTGAGCAACAAAGACGCTTCAGGGCGTTGGCCTGTAAAAACAGTTTATCCATTAGCAGGAGCTGTATTACCCTATCACCGTATTGTGGCATTTTACGGGAATTTATATTCTAAACGCATGGGGGTTTTGGGCGAACTACCCAAACAACAAATGCTGCAAAAACTTCAGTTAGAAGTAAATCGATGGCACCAAGCCGACGCCTCTATAATCACAATTCCGGCGCTACATTACATCGCTATTACTGCACAAAAAATGCATGGAAAAAACAATTTGCACCGATTACGAATGCCTTATCATCAAATAGATATTGTGGTGGATTGGGCAAAAGAAATCAATGGATTGGTTTTTTTAGATGTTCAGGTGGGACACAGTACATTGGAAAATGAATTGCCTACGTTAACTAAATATTTGCAGCTACCTTTTGTTCATTTGGGCATTGACCCTGAGTTTTCAATGAAAAATGATGAGTCTCTAGGATCAAAAATTGGAACGTATTCGGCAGAGGACGTTAACTATACGATTCGGTTTTTAGCCAAAATTGTTCGCGAAAATCATCTTCCTCCAAAAGTTCTAATTGTGCATCGATTTACTCAAAATATGGTTACTGATTATCAAAAAATAAAACCACTTCCAGAAGTTCAAGTCGTGATGAATATGGATGGTTTTGGCAACAAAACCTTGAAAAAATCAACCTATCACGACTACATTTTTAAAGAACCCGTTCAATTTACAGGATTCAAATTGTTTTATAAAAACGATACCAAAGGCAATAGTGCAGGGCTTTATTCGCCTGAAGAACTGCTCCGATTCAAACCAAAACCCATTTACATTCAATACCAATAATTATGAGAAATAGTCTTATTTTATATATTGTTTTTTCCTTTTTTACAGTCGACTGGTCTTGTCCTACCGTACCAAATAACAAAAAAGAAGTGCCTATTTTATGCTATCACAATATTAAAAATTTTAGTACCAAAGCCAGTCCCAATGTCAAAGCCTACACCACTACTCCAACACGATTTGCAGAACAAATGAAAGTGTTGTTTGATAGTGGATACCAAACCATTTCGCCCGACGAATTGTATAATTATTTAACTCACAACACACCGTTACCGCCAAAACCTATACTGCTCACATTTGACGATACTCGGGCAGAACAATTTACTTTAGCAGTAGCCGAAATGAACAAATACCATTTCAAAGGGGTGTTTTTTATTATGACCGTTTCAATAGGAAAACCAGGCTATATGACTAAAAACCAAATCAAAAAACTATCCCAAACTGGTCACACTATTGGCTTACATACTTGGGATCACTCTGCTGTTACACACTATACGGAAGCTGACTGGAAGAAGCAATTAATTGACCCTCGGAAACAATTGGAAAACTTGATTGGCAAACCGGTTAATTATTTTTCGTACCCTTTTGGATTGTGGAACCAAAATGCCATTTTAAAACTCAAGTCCGAAAATTTTAAACTGGCTTTTATACTTTCTTCCCAAAAAGATAAGACACATCCCGAATTTACCGTCAGAAGAAAAACCATAGCCGGAACTTGGTCTACTCCCACCATGTTAAAAGTGCTTCAGACTACTTTTCATTAAACAAAAATCCAACAGACTTAAAAAATCACGGGAAAGCTTGTGAAAATGAAGCAAACTTTGCGAACTTTGTACACAAGAAAAAACAACAATGGCAAAAATACTTACAGGAGTTCAAAGTACAGGAACTCCCCATTTAGGGAACTTATTAGGCGCAATCATTCCTGCAATTGAATTATCCAATAACCCAGCAAACGAATCCTTTCTTTTCATTGCTGATTTGCATTCGGTTACCCAAATAAAAAACGGCGAGACCTTACGTGCCAATACCTACAGTACGGCAGCGGCTTGGTTGGCTTGTGGACTAAATGTGGACAAAGTAGTTTTTTACCGTCAATCCGATGTGCCTCAAACTGCTGAATTGTCTTGGTACTTGAGTTGTTTTTTCCCGTTCCAAAGATTGACTTTGGCACATTCGTTCAAGGATAAATCAGATCGTTTAGAAGATGTGAATGCGGGATTATTTTCCTATCCAATGTTAATGGCTGCTGATATTTTATTGTATGATGCAGAGTTTGTTCCTGTTGGAAAAGACCAATTACAACACTTAGAAATTACGCGTGATGTCGCTTCTCGTTTCAATCACCAAATGGGTGAAACCTTTGTTATTCCGGAAGCTAAAATTCAAGAAGACAGTATGTTGATTCCGGGAACTAACGGCGGAAAAATGAGTAAATCAGCAAATAATGTAATCAACATCTTCTTAGATGACAAAGCCTTGCGCAAGCAAATTATGAGCATTGAAACGGATAGTACGCCACTAGAAGACCCCAAAAACCCTGATACTTGTAATGCTTTTGCTATTTATAAACTATTGGCCTCTGAACCGGAAATCGAAACTATGAAAGCCAATTATTTAGGCGGTAATTACGGTTATGGTCATGCCAAGCAAGCCTTGTTTGAACTGATTGTAGCAAAATTCAAAACCGAAAGAGAACAATACAATTACTACATGAACAACCTAGCCGAGGTAGATGAACTACTTCAAAAAGGCGCGCAAAAAGCAAGCGCTGTAGCGAATGGTGTTTTAGCAAAAGTGAGAGAAAAGTTGGGATTTGAAAAAATGGGATAACACCAATTTCACGGAATTTCACAAATTTTATTATTTCTAAAATTTCTCCAATCTGTGTTGCAATATCGTAAATCCAATATCGCAATATCGTATATTAAATCGCTTCAAACAACTTTCCCGGCAAAGGTCTAATCACGCCTTTCAGCTCCATATTCAACAAGATGCCTGAAATTTTAAAAATTGGAAAATCACATTCTAGAGCTATGATATCCAATAGTTCTTTCCCTGATTGTAGCAGGTAATCATAGATTTTTTGTTCGTCTTCATCCAAAGCAACAAACAATTGCTTTTGCACCGGTTTCACCGCTTTTTCCAAATCCCAATTCAGCATATAAATCAAATCAGCAGCACTAGTCAGCACATGAGCTTTTTGGGTTTTAATCAATGTATTACAGCCTTGACTGTATTTATCTGTCACGCGTCCTGGAACCGCAAACACATCCCGATTGTAATCATTCGCTATATTAGCCGTGATTAAACTACCTCCGCGCTCTGCCGATTCGATTACAATTGTCGCCTCGGTCATGCCCGCCACAATCCGATTTCGTCGGACAAAATTCTCTTTATCCGGATTCGAAGAACTCCAAAACTCAGTCATAAATCCGCCATTTTCTTCCATTTTAGCGACATATTTTTTATGAACTTTGGGGTAAATTTGATTCAATCCATGCGCCACAACTCCAATAGTTTGGAGATTGTTTTCCATAGCCAATTGATGTGCTACAATGTCAACGCCATAAGCAAAACCGCTTACAATAACCGGGTTTAAAGGCGCCAAGTCTTCGATGAGTTTTTTACAGAATTCGATGCCGTAGGAGGTGATTTGACGTGTCCCTACAATACTTATCGTTTTTCTATTTCTCAAATCAATGGTGCCTGAACTAAATAACACTAACGGACTATCAAAACAATGTTTCAGACGCTCTGGATAATCGCCATCTTGAAAAGAGGTTGCAGTAATTTGATGGGAAGCAATAAATTCCAATTCGCTTTCTGCTTTCGCAAAAACTGATTGATCTTTAAAATTTTTCAACAACACATTACCTATTCCATCAATGGCAGCTAATTGGGATGATTTCGCTTTAAATACGGCTTCGGCATGGCCAAAATGGGTTAGTAATTTTTTGGCTATAATATCGCCAACGCCCTCGACGCGTTGTAAGGCTAGCAAGTAAAATAATTCTTGGTCATTCATTTGGGGGCAAATTTGGAATCTAAATGTAATTAAAAATGGCGATTTGTCTGCGATTTTGAAATAAAAAATAGTGGCTAACTCTTTTTTATTCTTATTTTTGAAACAAGGCAAAATTATTAACTCACTGAAATAGAAACCGCTATAAAAAATTTGTCGATTGTTAATAAAAATTGTGAATAAAATTTTGATAACTATTTTCGTTGTATAACTTTGTTACTATGAAAATCGAAACTTATATCGCGCAACTTTTGTACCGTTACCAATGTGTAACAGTACCTGGTTTTGGTGCATTTTTAACTGAAATCCAATCCGCTCAATTAGTGGAAAGTTCCAACTCGTTTTTTCCTCCAAAAAAACTAATTTCTTTCAATGCTTATTTAAAAAATAATGATGGGCTGTTGGCTAATCATATTGCACAGTCTGAGAAAACTTCTTACGAATATGCAGTAAGCGCTATTCAATACGAAGTGTTCAATTGGAAAAAAACCTTGCAAGAAACAGGCGTTTTCTCTATTAAAAACGTAGGTGATTTTTGTTTGAATGCGGATAGAAATTTAATTTTTACACCTTACGATCAAACCAATTACTTAAGTGGCTCTTTTGGTTTAAGCCCTTTTGTTTCTCCAATGGTAAAAAGAGAAATCTTTGAACAACAATTGGAAGCGCTTGAAGAAAACGATACAATCCAATTAGTTCCTGAAACTAGAAATAAATATGCGGTTTTAAAATATGCTGCTATTTTTGTTTTAGGATTAGGATTAACCGCTACAGTGGGCTATCCTATCTATCAAAATGAGATAGAAACTCAAAAAATAATTGTTGAAACTGCGGTTCAAAGACAGGTTCAAAACAAAATACAAGAAGCTACTTTCTTTATTGAAAGTCCAATTCCTGCTGTTACGCTTACTGTTAAAGAGGGGAAATTGCCTTATCACATTATGGCGGGAGCGTTTAGAGACGAAGACAACGCGCAACGTGTTTTTGAAGATTTAAGCGAAAAGGGATACAAAGCAAAACGCATTGAACGAAACAAACACGGCTTATATCCGGTGCTTTATGGGAGTTTCTCTACCTATGCTGAAGCTGAAAAATTGAAAAACGAAATCAGAGCCAAAGAAAATCCTGAAGCTTGGATTTTAATTGAATCATTATAAAAACACAAACCGCCCTGAAAGGCGGTTTTTTATTTACTATATATTTAAACTTGCTTTAAACATTCGCGCTTCTTCCCAACTGAATTTATCGCCATGTTTCTCCATTAAAGCATTTAGTGACTCTTCCTTATAGCCTTTAAACGCTGTTGCAAGTTCGTCTAATTTATCAGCAGGAATAATATCTTCGATAGCCACCACTTCGGTTTGAATCAAACGAACGAAATGACTATAAATCGTTTGTTTAGTCAACAATCTAATAGCTGCTATTTCGGCTATCGAATTGTTTTGTTTCCACAAATCGTAGGTTTCTTCCACCGTAGTTTTCTTAGTAGATGATTTGGTTTTCTTTTTAGGAAGATAGCGCTCTTCGTCTAAATCGTCGTCAATTAAATTGGCATTTACTTTTTTAAATGTCGCCTGAATCGCAGCAACTTTTCTACTGACATACATTTTTATTTCAGGTGAAGTTAGCTTTTCTTTCGAAATGGTTTCTCCTGCCACAACCGTTTCTATCAGTAGTTTGGCCTTCATTAAACGGATAACCGCTTTGGTTTGAAGCTCTTCTAAAAGCACTAATTCGTCAAAATACGCCTTAGCTTTTTTAAGTCGCTTCACTTCTTCTAATTTCCATAAAATTTCAAAAACCAACTCGTCCATTGGAACCATAAAATAGGTAAATGCTGCTTGCATTCGCTCTGAAATATGGTTCAAATCGACCGTCTCCTGACTAAAAAGCACATTCAATTGCTGAATGAATTTTTTAGCAGGTTCGACCACTTTTTCAATTCGTTCGGTTTGTTCTTTGGCCCAAAACGAATATTTGGCTTTGGAGGATATTTCTGATTTATCATTATAACTATACTCATGGTTGCGCCATTCTTGAACTAATTCGGCCCATTCGAAGGTTTGAACTAAATACTGATGAATGAAATTTTTAGTTTCAAAATGCAAAGCATTTTCCAAATGCGTTTCAGATGCTTTATTCAACGAATAATCCATGACGTCCTGATCGTTTGAAATACCATTCATTTGCAGCGGAGAAAGCAAAATAAGCCCTTTTAACGAACGTAAGCGCGATAATGCTACGTATGCTTGTCCGGGAAGAAAAACCTGCGATACATCAAGCGCTGCTTTGTCAAAAGTCAATCCTTGACTTTTATGAACCGTAATAGCCCAAGCCAACTTTATCGGATAATGCACAAAAGTGCCTAAAGTTTCTTCTTCGATTTCTTTGGTTGTGCCGTTTACTTTGTAGCGAATGTTTTTCCATTCGTATTTTTCAACCTCTATGGTTTTATTTTCTTCAGGAAAATGCACTAAAATTTCTTTAGCCGAAAGCGATTTAACCACACCCATTTTTCCGTTGAAGTATTTTTTATCAAAAGACAAATCATTTTTAACGAACATAATTTGCGCGCCTTCTTTCAAGCGCAAAACTTCATCAACTGGGTAAATTTTATCAGGAAAATCGCCTGTTATTTCAGGTAAATACGACCATTCTTTTCCCTCTAAAGCTTCTAAAGCATCGGTATTCATGGCGTCTGCTTTGGCATTATGGGTCGTTAAAGTAATATAACCCTTATTGGCTTTCAAATCGAAATTAGGTTGGACATATTGATTTAGAGCGGCAATGTCTTCTTTCGAAATTTGATTATTGCGCAAGTTATTCAAGACCGAAATAAACGCATCGTCAGTCTGACGGAAGATTTTATCCAACTCAATATACAGAGGTGGATTTTGTTGCACCACATGCGAATGGAAAAAGAATTTTCCTTTGTAATGATTCTTCAAAGTACGCCATTCATCATCTCGAATTACAGGAGGTAATTGCAATAAATCGCCAATAAATAAAACCTGAACTCCACCAAACGGACTATTTTTTTTGCGGACTGTTTGCATCATAAAGTCCATGGCATCCAGTAAATCGGCACGGAGCATACTCACTTCGTCAATAATCAGCAGTTCCATATTTCGAATTACCGATTGCTTCAAGCCACTCATTTTAAAATGGCGACGCAGCGTAGCTTTGGTTTCAAACTTGGTGCTTTCAGAAAAATCGGGAGCTGAATTATCCGGAATAAATCCGCCAAATGGCAATTGAAACATGGAGTGAATGGTTACCCCACCCGCGTTTAAGGCAGCGATTCCTGTGGGCGCAACAACAACCGTGTTTTTGTGGGTAGTTTCAATGATTTCGCGAAGCAAAGTAGTTTTTCCTGTTCCGGCTTTTCCAGTAAGAAAAACGGAACGTTGCGTCTGGTTGATGAATCGTAAAGTATAGGTGGCGGCTTCAGAAATAGTTTGCATCAGGCGGATAGATTTGAGAATGCTAAAATATTGAAAATAAAGATTCCTTAGTGAATTAGATGTAAAAAAAATGCCTTCGGTCTAGTTCTAGACGAAGGCATTTTAAAGACGTTAACTTCAATTATTTTTTAGCTGGTGCTTTTTCTTCTTTAGCTCCACCTGCTTTGTATTTTTCGTTTAATGCTTTGATTAAATCTTTTGTGATATCGTATTTTTCTTCAGCATATAAAACAGAGGCTACATCACCTGTTCCGAAGATATAAGAATATCCTTTTTCTTTTCCGTAAGCTTTGATGAATTTTTTCACACCAGAAACCAAAGAATCCATTTCTTTTCCGCTTTCTTGTTGTAATTGTTGAGACAATTGTTGTTGTGCATAACCCAATTGTTGTTCTCTTTTTTGTAATTCAGCACCCTTTTGTTGCGCCCAAGCTTGGCCGTTAGCTTGTGCTTGCGATTGAAAATTAGCAGCCTCTTGTTTGAAACGATTAATTTCAGCTTCTAATTGTCTTCCTTTTTCGTCTGCTTGTGCTTTGTATTTGGCTTCAAGGTCTTTTGCCTCTGTATATTCTTTCATTAATTCTGAAGTGTCTACATAAGCTGTTTTAACTTCTTTAACCTCTGCTTTTTTGTCACAAGCAATAACTGAAATTGAAAGTGCAATAATTACTAATACTTTTTTCATTTTGTGAATTTGTAAATTTTAAGTGTATGAGACAAAAATATAAAAAAATAGATAGCCTCAACAAAAACTTCGAAAAATGCTATACTATTTGTTATATCAATTTTTATTATAAACGTTATAATAGTTATAAGTCAAAGCTATTAAAACCGACTTTATATTAAGTGTCGTAAAGCGCATTCTCAAAAAAGACAACAAAAGCCTTGTTCTGAATCAAAAAAGCGCCTTAAACGCGCTTATATTGATTTTTACCAGTTTTTTAAGATGTAAATATGAGAAGAATACTCTAAATCGGACTTGCCTTTGATATTTGACCATAATCCAATGAAAAATGCCTTTACAAAATTCATTCTACCTGTTTTGTATTTTTCAGAAAGCAAACTCACATAAAACGAATCAAATTTCATGGGTAGTATTTTGACTAATTCCATTTGTTCTTTTTGAAATAATTTTTGAATAGCTGTTTTCGAAAAATGCCAAAAGTGAATCGGGACATCATAAGCTGCCCAAAATTTTCCGTAATGCTGAGCGTCGAAAGATTTGAAATTTGGGACCGCAATAATTAAAGAACCTGTTGGTTTCAATAAACGTTTCAATTCTTTTATTTGGTGATCCAAATCCGGAACGTGTTCTAAAACATGCCACATTGTAATCACATCAAAAGAACGGTCTTCTAATTGGGCAATGGCTTCGACAAAAGAAACGCCTTTGTTAATGGCAATTTGTTTTGCTTTATCACTCGGTTCTACTCCTGTTGTTTGCCAACCATCTTGTTGCGCTACCGAAAGAAACTCTCCAGTTCCCGCTCCAATGTCTAAAATTTTTCCTTTTTTCGGTTGTAGTGAATTAATTAAATTCAGTTTGTTTTTTAAAGCAATGCCTTTTACAAAGTGATAGGCTTTTTCGAACAAAGAGCGTTTGCTGTCGGTGTGCGAAATATAATCAGCGCTTTCATAATACTTACCCAAAACATCTAAACTCGGTTGCGGATGCGTAATCAACATGTCCAATTCTTCGTCATGATACAACTCGAAAACTTCTTTAGAAACAGAATAATCGGTAACGGTAAGAAAATACTTTTTGTTTGAAATATCCATTTTAATTTTATTCTTTTAGTTTACATCCTTTTAAAACAAAGGCCTCGCAAAGTAGTTTCACGTGGAACATTTTATCTTCCCATATAAATCAAGAGGACTGAAACATCGCTTGGCGACACACCGCTAATTCTTGACGCCTGCGCAATCGTAGCTGGTTTAATTTTGCTAAGCTTTTGTTTTGCCTCAATCGACATCGATTTGATTTTGTTGTAATCAAAATCTTCTGGGATTTTTACTTCTTCTAAACGAGTTAGTTTATCTGCGTTGTTTCTTTCTTTTTCAATATAGCCCGAATATTTCACTTGGATTTCGGCTTGCTCAATAATTTCTTGATCTAGGTTGTTTTCTTGTATGTAAGTCGTTACTTTTTCAAACTGCAACATATCCTCTAAGTCGATTTGAGGTCGAGAAAATATCTTAAACATCTTATCTCCTTGTGTAATCGGCGCTGTAGCTTTCGCTTCTAAAATAGGATTGGTTTCGGCAACAGAAACACTTGTTTCTTTAAAGAAATTGACCATTTTTTCGGATTCCTTTAATTTGAATTCCATACGGCGTAAACGCGCCTCAGAAGCCAAACCAATTTCGTACGACATAGGAGTTAATCTAAAATCGGCATTATCTTGACGCAATAAGGTTCTGTATTCGGCACGAGAAGTAAACATTCTGTATGGTTCTTCTGTTCCTTTTGTGATTAAATCATCTATCAAAACTCCAATATATGCTTCGTCTCTTTTTAAAATCAACGGTGCTTTTTCATGTACTTTCAAATGCGCATTAATACCCGCCATTAATCCTTGGGAAGCCGCTTCCTCATATCCTGTCGTTCCATTAATTTGTCCAGCAAAATACAAGCCCTCAACCAACTTCGTTTCTAAAGTATGTCTCAACTGCGTTGGAGGAAAATAATCGTATTCAATAGCGTAACCAGGACGTAAAAATTTCACTTTTTCAAACCCCGCTACCGAACTTAATGCTTTAAATTGTATGTCTTCTGGCAAAGAAGTAGAGAAACCATTTACGTATACTTCGCAAGTTTTCCACCCTTCAGGTTCAACAAACAATTGGTGTCTTTCTTTATCAGCAAAACGATTAATTTTATCTTCTATAGACGGACAATATCTTGGTCCTAAACTTTTAATTCGACCATTAAACATCGGCGAACGATCAAATCCTTCTCTTAAGATATCATGCACTTCCAAGGAAGTATAGGTCATGTGACACGATCTTTGGTGAATCAACGGAGCGGTTACATCAGAGTATGAAAATTTATCCGGTTTAGCATCTCCTTTTTCTTCGTTCATTTTAGAATAATCCAATGAGCGTCCGTCCACACGTGGAGGCGTACCTGTTTTCATTCTTCCTGCTTGAAAACCTGCCTTTACTAAATCCTCTGTAATACCATAAGAAGCACTTTCTCCTGCTCTACCCCCTCCAAATTGTTTTTCTCCAATATGAATCAATCCGTTTAAAAAAGTACCGTTGGTTAAGACTACTGATTTGGATTTAATTTCTATTCCAAGAGCTGTTCGAATCCCTTTAATTTTTCCGTTTTCAATAATCAAACCGCTAACCATTTCTTGATAAAAATCAAGATTTGGAGTTGCTTCTAACATCATTCTCCATTCTTCCGAAAAACGCATTCTGTCGCTTTGAACACGAGGTGACCACATGGCAGGTCCTTTGGACTTGTTTAGCATTTTAAACTGAATGGCGGTTCTATCCGAAACAATTCCGGAATACCCTCCAAGCGCATCAATCTCACGCACAATCTGCCCTTTTGCAATTCCGCCCATAGCAGGATTACAGGACATTTGCGCAATATTTTGCAAGCTCATGGTGACCAACAAAGTTGTAGACCCTAAATTAGCGGCAGCGGCAGCGGCTTCACAACCTGCGTGACCCGCGCCTACAACAATTACATCATACTCGTTTAGAAACATTTTCTTATTGATTTAATCCTTTTTGAATTGGTTTTTGAATTGAATTCTGTTTTTAACTATTTAATGTTCCACGTGAAACATCGTGATTTCAAACATAAAATAAACAACTATTGTTCCACGTGAAACATAGCTAATTTTTCGTCCTCTTTAGAGCGCATTAATTGCTCATCGTCTTCTGTTTTGTCTTTATACCCACAGTAATGCAAAACACCATGAACTAACACTCTTTTTAACTCATCTTCAAAAGAAACCTTGAAATCATTTGCATTATCTTGAACTCTTTCAATAGATACAAAAATATCTCCATTAAGTTCATTACCCATAGAATAATCAAAGCTAATAATGTCGGTTAACGTGTCGTGATTTAAATATTCTAAATTGATTTTTAAAAGATATTCGTCATCACAAAAGATATAATTAATCTCGCCTTCCTTCTTGTTTTCAGAAACAATTACCTGAGATAACCAAGAAGAAATAGCTTCTTCATTATCTAGAGCAAAGTTAGTTTCGTAGTTAAAATCGATCATTTTTTATTGAAATAATTTTGAACCTTATCATTAAAATTCGAGCGCAAAGGTAAGGATTGTCTATTTAATATCTCTATGGTGTTTAAATATTCTAGTAAGGGCTTGGGTAACGCATTTGCTTGATTAGAAAATTGTTTGTTATTCGTTTGCGATTCATGTTTATATTCTTCTCCTTGTTGCTGCAAAGCGGTCTTTAATTTCAATAGTTCTTGTTGAATGTTGTTTGCTTTTTTAATCGTTTCGTTCTTAAATCCTTTGTTTAGCAATTGCTTTTCTAACTGTTTCATTTGGTCCAATGCAGCTTGTCCTTTAGAGCCCAATCCTTGCTTTTCTAATTCGTTTTCTAAAGCTTCTCTCAGCTTGCGTTGCTCTTTATAAATTTGCATAATAGCTTCTGCATTACCTTCGCCTTCTTCGCCACTTTGACCATTCTTCTGTGGTTTACCCGATTTGCCCTCTTGACCATTCTCTTTCATTCCTTGCTTCATCTGTTCGCCTAAATCTTGTTGTTTTTTAATGATGTCTGGCAATTGCATTCCTTGTCCTTGCCCTGGTTTGGGTTTTCCGCTACTCATTCCAGACAAAGACATTTGCATGTTAAATAACATGTCACTCAATCGGTCAGCTAGTTTGTTGGCTTCGGAAACGGCATATTGCTGGTGCGAAACTCCTTTTGCAAATTGTGAATTGGTTAAGGTTTCAATAGCACTATTTATACTGTATTCTACATTACCTACTTGTTTGGTAATCTCTTCTGCTATCTTTGGATTACGTAAAGACATCGCAAATAAACTATCATCAACATGTTTGAATTGCTGTTTCAAATCCTGTTGAATTTTAATGTTTTTGTTAAACGAAGGCGAAGCAGACCTGGACGACTTAAATTGCTTCATCACGTCCTCTTGTTCGTTAGAAAAGGCTAAAAGATTATCGGTTATTTGACGCAAGGTTTTAACATCTTCATTCAATTGTTCCATTTCTGAGGACTCCATGCTTTCTTGCATTTTTTGAGATAATTCTTTCATTTTCTTAGCGGCAGATTTTTGCTTGGGTTGTGCTTTTTGAGAGTTGTTTTTCTCCAATTCGCCCAATGCTTTTTTTAAATCATCATCAATACTTTTTTCTTTCGCCTCTTCTTTTGGTAAATCCAAAGGTGACTTTAATTCCTTATTGTCTTTTTGTAGTTCCTTCAACTCTTTCTGAATCTTATCAAATGCCGCATTCACATCTGCTTGTTTTTGGGAATTATTTTCTTTTCCTTTATTAGCTAATTGCTCTTGTTGGTCTGAAAGTTGGTCTAATTTATTGGCTAATTGTTGGGCTTTTTTCTCCACATAAAACTTCTTAGTCAACTCAACTAATTGAGCCAAATTCTTAGTTTGATTTTTACTTTGCTGTTTGTAATTGTCTAATTTTTGAAGCAACTCCTCCGCTCCTATTTTATCGTTTAGCTTTTGAAGTTCGTCCAACAATTTTTTGTTTTTATCCGATTCTTGAGTGGCTTTTTCAAGACGTTTGACCAAGTTGTCTTTTAGCTCGTCTTTTTGTTCCGATTTAAAGTTCTCTAAATTGGCTTTCATCTTCTCGGCAAATTCCTGCATCATTTGTTCCTGCGTTTTTTGACGCTTCAAGAAATCGGACACTTTTTGCTGTTCTTTGAATTCAAACTCGTTTTTCTCTTTACCTAGTTTTTTTAATTGATCGAGTGCAGACATTTGCTTTTCTTGAGCCTTTAAGGACTTTTCTAATCCATTACTAGATTCATTTTGCTGTTGCAACGACTGCTCTTCTTTCTCTTCAGCTGATGCCAAACGAGAAGAAAAAACTGTAGATTTAGTTCGCTTAAAATGATGAAAGGCATCGTTGTCAAAAACCTCAAAATAATAGTCGTAAGTAATTCCTTTTTGAACAGGCAAATTACTTGGAAACGAAAAAACAAACTGATCAAAAGCTGCTTTCTTAATGGCAATTGTTCCACGTTTAGCGGCGGCGGGTTTGTCTTTAGGATAATAGACTACTTGCAATTGAGACAATCCATAATCATCTGCTATTTGGCCTAAGATATAACTGTTTCCCAACTTTAAACTATCTGGAGC